>Ga0208741_10000933_pt1 | contig 12750 bp, 10 predicted proteins | sample CryBogCBE03Jun09_FD_184576 | JGI IMG/M metagenome (GOLD analysis project Ga0208741, IMG submission 184576) | Freshwater microbial communities from Crystal Bog, Wisconsin, USA - CBE03Jun09 (SPAdes) | ecosystem: Environmental > Aquatic > Freshwater > Lake | place: Crystal Bog, Wisconsin, USA...
TAACAGCACATCTGGCACAACATTGTATTGCTCAAATGCCCATAATGTGCCTGTACGGCCAAAGCCTGCCTGTATCTCGTCCAATATCATCAGTGCACCATGTTGGGTACATTTTTGCCGTATCGCCTGCAGCCAGCCAGCCGGCGCCTTGTTGATGCCGCTTTCGGCCTGTACTGTTTCCAATATAACACAGGCGGTGGAATCATCAATCGCACCAAGCACAGCGTCTGTGCCGTAGTCAAAATGGTGCACATCGGGCAGCAGCGGGCGAAAAGCATTGCGCCAATATTCGTCGCCCATCAAACTCAGCGCACCTTGGGTGCTGCCATGGTAGCTTTTATTAAACGCAATTATTTTGCTGCGGTTGGTGGCCCGCTTGGCCAGCTTCATGGCCCCTTCGGTGGCCTCGGCACCACTGTTGGTAAAATACACCGTATTTAAGCTGGCTGGCAGGTTCTCGGCCAACAGTTGGGCATAGGCCACCTGCGGCGTTTCAATAAATTCGCCGTACACAATCAGGTGCATGTAAGCCTCGGCCTGTTTTTTTACTGCCTCCACCACGCGTGGGTGGCCATGGCCTATGTTGCAAACGCTAAAGCCCGAAATAAGGTCAAGCCAGCGCTTACCAAATGCATCGTATTGGTAACAGCCCTGGGCCCGCACAATCTCCAACCCAATCGGGGCCGGCGAGGTTTGGGCAACATGGCTTAAAAACAATTGTCTGTTTGAGATTGACGGCATGGTAAAGTATTATCCACGGCAAAATTCCGGCAAACAAAGGGATTATTTATTTTTTTATCAACAAACCTCCCCCACATCCCAACGATGGCCTATTATTGTTTTGCCGGTCACAATTTCTGGCTATTTTTAACGCAAAAACGCACCATGGCAATCATCCTCCCGCTTTTGGGTAAAGCCCCGCAGTTTGGCAGCAATTGTTTTATAGCCCCCACGGCCACTATTGTGGGTGATGTGGTAGCCGGTGACGACTGCAGTTTTTGGTTTAATGCCGTGGTGCGGGGCGATGTGCATTATATTAAAATGGGCAACAAGGTAAACGTGCAAGATGGGGCCATCATCCATTGTACTTACCAGAAAAACCCCACCAATATAGGCAACAACGTGTCTATAGGCCACAATGCCATCGTGCACGGCTGCACCGTGTTTGACGATGTGCTGATTGGCATGGGTGCCATTGTGATGGACAGGTGCCAGGTACACAGCAATTCCATTATCGCCGCCGGGGCCGTGGTAACGGAAGGCACGGTGGTGGAGGCAGGCTGTATTTATGCCGGTGTACCAGCCAAAAAGATAAAAGAAGTATCCCCCGAAATGATAAAAGGCGAGATAAACCGCATTGCCAACAGCTACGTAAAATATTCTTCATGGTTTTCTGAAATCAATGCAGCGAAATAGAAAAACCTGTTGTCTTTTATTACGGATAGCTTTTGCGCTTACAATCAAAACTTACTGCTTAACTTTTACAACTATGATCAAAACTTGGGCAAAAGCTATCCTTTTTGCTTTTAGTGTTTTTTGTTTGTCATCTTGCGCCGTTAAAAAAGGATGTCCTTCCAACGGAGCAAATGTAGGCGCGGAGCGGATACTGAGTGGCGACCCCCAGGCAGCTAAAAGTATAAGAAATGGAAAAAGATACAATATAAGAAAATTTTAGGGGGAGGGATTATATATGGAAACTTATGAATTAAACACCAACGTAAGTACTGTTATTGACGAAAACGGCAGCCTGCAAAAATTTTACTCGCTAACCAACCAACTGAGCAAAACGAGGCACGTACGCTTTACCAACAAACTGGATGATGCCGACAACATTGAATGGCATTTTAAGTACCGGGGCCACCAGCTTACCCTGCAGTATAACATATACAACGGGGTTACCTTAATGCCGCAAAAAACCAAAGACATTAATACTGCGGCTAAGCTTGCCGTTAAGCTAAAGCAAGCCGTTTAGTATTTATTTTCGGTTATTGACTCCAGTATGGCGTAGTAGCTCACATACCTATCCATGGCCATAAGGCTGTTTTCCGCTGCATACTTAACCGCGCAACCCGGCTCGTTTACATGTAAACAGTTGTTAAACTGGCAATTGCCAAGCAGGCGACGCATTTCGGGAAAGTAGTGGCTTAGCTCCTGCTTGGGTATGTCAACCAAGCCATATTCGCGTATGCCAGGGGTATCAATTATCCTGCCGCCCCCGGGCAGGTTAAACATTTCTGCAAAAGTGGTTGTGTGCATGCCTTTGCCGCTCCAACCGCTTACCTCCTGCGTGCGCAGGCCCATATGCGGAAACACCGTATTAATAAACGTTGACTTACCCACACCGCTATGGCCGCTAAGCAGCGTGGTTTTGTCGCGCAGCAAATCTTTTATTTCTTCAGCCCCCTGCCCTGTTTGCATACTTGCCAGCAAAACCCTGTACCCTATGCCCTCATAAATATCCTTCAGCTCGGCGAATTTATCCAGTTCCTTTTTTTTGTAAATATCACTTTTATTAAACACCACTATGGCCGGTATGTGGTAGGCTTCGGCCGATACCAAAAACCTATCGATAAACCCCTGCGAGGTGCGGGGTTCTTTCAAAGTGGCAAACAGCAAAGCTTGGTCAAGGTTGCTGGCTATAATATGGTGGTGCAGCCGGTGGTGGGGGGATGCGCGGACCATATAATTCCTTCGGTCGTAAATGTTGGTGATGATGGCAGTATTCTCCGCCACTTCTTCAATATCAATATCCACCTCATCGCCTACCGCAACAGGGTTGGTAGAATTGAGCCCTTCCATTTTAAAAACGCCTTTCAAGCGGGCATTGTACACCTGGCCGTCTTCTGCCCCGGCTACATACCAGCTTCCTGTTGATTTATAAATAAGCGCCTTCATATAAGCCGCAAAGATACGGCAATCGGGAATGGTAGGGCGGGAAACGTGAAACGGGAAAGGTGAATGGTGAATGGTGAGCCGCGAATCGTGAAACGGGAATCGGCAAACGTGAATCGTGAATCGTCAATCGGCAATCGTCAATCGTCAATGCTGAAACGGGAATCGTCAAAAGTGAATCGTCAATCGTCAAAAGTGAATCGTGAAAGGTGAATCGCCAATCGTGAATCGTCAATCGTAAGGCGGGAAACGTGGGGGTGAATGAGCTACTGATAGCCCTAGTGCTTGCCACACCGCGTTCCCTCCGCGTACTGTTGCACTTGGATGTGGCTGCTGCCTTTGTGCAAAAAAACGCTGCCCTTCCGTTTCCAGCCTGTCAATAATGTGGCAATTTGTCCAGCTCAATTCGTGACGCGGCGCGTCACGAATCGGGAATGCCAAATAAAACTACCTTTTATTCCTCAGGTTGCGTTCATCAAACCCTTTCCCAAAATCCAGCATAAGCTATTGGCTAAGGGTTTTTAGCACAGCTTTGCAGTATAAGGCTTTGGCTTTACCGTCCTGCTCATCTTCCACTATAAGCTGCCTATTACCCAATAGATTTTTACCAGCACACAGTTTACCGCCGGAAAGCTCTGAAGGGTCGAGGCCTCTATAAGTTGGTTAGCTGTTCGTACAGATGCATATTATTTGCAGTAATGTATAATATCCACCAGGTTTACATGAACGCCAAACCGGTAGCAGCCTTTTACCTCGGGGATATTCACAAAATACGGTTGTGTATACACTAAGGGGGTTGTAAACCGCTTATCAGGCTAGTCATCAAGCAAAAAGGTTGCCTTATGTAAAATTTGGTACAACCGTTCGTTTGTGGTTTACTTTTAGCACCAAAACGCTGGTTCGCTTACAATGACAAAAAATAAAATAGCTTGGGATATTACTTTATGGGCGGGCCTGTATGCATTATGGGTGGCTATTTTCCAAAACCATGCGTTAACCATCACACGCACCATCACCGTTGAGTTTTGTTACCTGCTGTTTATCGCTGCCAATTATTATGTACACATACACTATTCAGTGCCAAAGCTGCTGTATGCTAAACAATACGCCTTGTTTACGCTGATGGTGTTGGGCTGCATTACCACCGCGGCTTTGTTGCGGGTGCCGCTGGCCATGTACATCAACAGCCATTTTTTTATGGTAAACAAACCCCAACCCAGCGCGGCAAAACTTTTCTTAAACTCATTGGTGAATATTTTTGTGTGGGTAGTTTGCCTGGTTGCTGCCAAGCTGATACTGGATAAAATACGCTTTCAGCAATACTTGGACCTTTTAGAAAAAGAAAAAGCCAAAAATGAAATAGATTTTTTAAAGGCCCAGCTTAACCCCCATTTTTTATTCAACTCCATCAACTCCATCTACGGCCATATAGACAAAAAAAACGCCACGGCCAGGGGCATGCTGCTCACCTTTTCAGAGATGTTACGATACCAATTGTACGAGTGCAATGCCGAATCTATTGCCATTGACAAAGAAGTACAATACATAAAAAACTACGTGGCACTGCAACGCGCCCGCAAGGACGAAAGCCTGGTAGTTAACCTTACCATAAACGATAATGTACAGGGCTTTACCGTGGCGCCGCTGTTGTTTATAAACTTTATTGAAAATGCATTTAAATTTGTAAGCAACCACCACAATGGAACCGACTGGGTTTACATGCTGCTGGAAAAAAAAGGCAACACACTGCTGTTTACAACAGCCAATACCAGGGAGCCTATGTTAAACTCTCCAGTTGCTGCAGGCGGCATAGGGCTGGCAAACGTGCAACGCAGGCTACAGTTGCTTTACCCAGCTAAACACACCCTTTGTATTACCGAAACCACCCATTTATATGAAGTAACGTTAACCTTGCAACTACCATGAAGCTTACCTGCATGATTATAGACGACGAGCCGATTGCCCGCAAACTGCTGCAAGAATATATAGAGGATATCGATTTTCTTACGCTGTTGGCTACTGCCGAAAACCCGCTGAAAGCGAATACGATGTTAAGCCAACAACCGGTTGAATTGCTTTTTTTGGATATAAACATGCCCAAACTTACCGGGTTGGAATTTTTACGGGCCTCCAAAAACCTGCCCATGGTAATTATTACCACGGCGTATGCCGAGCATGCGAGGGAGGGTTTTGAGCTGGATGTGATGGACTATTTGGTGAAGCCATTTTCCTTCGAACGATTTTTAAAGGCCTGCAACAAGGCGTTGGAATATTATGCGCTGAAACACACAGCACCGGCAGCCCGGCCTACCCAACCCGAGGAGGGGTATTTTTTTGTAAAATGCGACGGCCGTATTGAAAAGGTTTTGCATAGCGAATTGGTGTACGTGGAGGCCATGCTAAATTATGTGGTACTGCATACCGATACCAGAAAGCTGATGGTGTACCTAACCATAAAAAGCATAACGGAGCAATTGCCTGGCAATGCCTTTTTAAGGGTTCACAAATCGTACATGGTTAATGTACACAAGATAAAAAGCATTGAAGGCAACGAAATAACGCTGGCCAACCAAGCCAGGGTTGCTATAAGCCAAAACTATTACGAAGGGGCGATGAAGGAAATATTGCAAGGCAGGATGATTAAGAGACGTGAATCGTGAAGGGTTTGCGCGAATTTCAGCGCTGGCGGACTGGTGGTAGCTTCCTATAATGGCCCAATATCCAACAAACATAGGAAGACGATAGTTACTGTCAAATTCGCAAATGATATTGTTCACTCCATGGACTATCAGCCATGGACTATGGACATTTTTCACGTTTCACATTTCACGATTGACGATTGCCGTTTCACTTCTAAAATCCCGCATAATAGTCATACCCCAACTCTGCCCAATAATCGCGCGGCTTGGTGTTGCTAAAAAACATGGTGCCTATGCATTTTAAGTGCTTTATACCGTACTTAACGGGTATAATCAGCCGAAGGGGGTACCCCTGTTTCATGGGCAGCGGTTTGCCGTTCATTTCGTAACAAAGTATGGTTTGCGGCAGCAGAAAACTCTTCATGTCAATGCCCACAAAATATTTCTTATTGGGTGTTTGCAGCCCGGCATATTGCATCTGCTCAACCCCTTGCAGGTGGTAATGCTCCAAAAATGTTTTTACGGGCACGCCAGCCCAATGCGTTACTTGGTTCCAGCCTTCAATGCACTTGAAATCAAATATCACTTCCTTCTTCGGCAGTTGCTTTATATCATCCAAGCTAACCTTAAGGGTATCGCCGGCCGCCCGTATTATTTGCAGCCGCCATTGGCTGGCATCAATCGTGTCTTGTATGCCTACCAACCCGTTTACCTTTACATTTTTTACTGCTGCACTAACCGGGTATTCTTTTACCTGCGTAGTGCTATCTAATGCCCCCTTAAATATTTTTTCGTTGGCCTCTAAGGTTTTGCGCAGGGGTTTAAGGGTAAGGTCCTCCTTAGGCTGGTTGTTAAGCCATTGCCAAGCATACACACCACCCGTTACCAACGCGGCAAACAGCACAAAGGCAATAACCACCCTTTTTGTGTACGATGTATTGCTGATGGTTACGGTACGCTTAAAAAAATCAGGCTTTTTCATGTGTTGTTGGTTGTGTTGTTTCTGGCAATGGTTCAAGCATCGTTTCTTTTTGCAGGGGCAGTTTTGCAGTCTTTACAATTTCGATGCCGGTTATCATGGCCTGAAAGTTATTCCATCCGGTTAGCACAACCTGCACGATATGTACCACAAAAAACAAGCAGTACCCAATGGTTAAAACAAAATGGATCAACCTTGCCGAGGCATACCCGCCGCACAGCCAAGTACACCAGGCAAACTCGGCCGACTTATAAATGGCCAACCCTGTAATGATGGAACCCAGCCCCATAACAATAATCGCCGTGTAGGCAATACGTTGTGCGGCATTGTATTTTAGCTGGGGCGGCGCGTATTTTCGTATGTGTAAATCGTGAAGCAACACCTGCCAAGCCTCCTTAAAACTGTGTCTGTTGGGTAGCAGGTAGCGCCATTCGCCCGAAAAAACGGTGTACAGCACATACAAAAGCCCATTGCCAAAAAACAGCCACATAAAGGCAAAATGAAAACTCATGCCCTCGGCTAGGCGGTGCGGTATATTAAGTGCCGTGTAAAAGCTACGCGGGAAGAAATGGTAAATCTCTAAATTACCAAAGCTGATGGCGTATTTGGCATAGGCCCAGTAAATAAGTATGCCGCTCCATATCATGATGGCGAGTATGGGAAAGTTAACCCAATGAAACCAGCGTATGGCAAGGGGATGCTTTTTAAGTACTGTTTTCATGGTGAAAAATTACAGTGTTTGGCGGTAAGACGGAAATAATGTTTAACCCTTACCACCTGGCAATAATTTTAGGCTGTCAGTATATATTATCCATGTACGTACAACCTGGCGGTTAGTTTTCATTATGCAACACAAAATGCTGTACAAAGCGTATTTATCAACCACCCTGTTAAGCAAAACGTTATTTTATCGGCAAACATTCGTATTTTACCCCCTCATTCCCAAATTTCAATATTCGCCGTATGCCAACATACACGCTCAACGTAAACAATAAACAACACACCGTAGAAGCCGACGAGGATATGCCCCTGCTGTGGGCCCTTCGCGACCTGCTAAACCTTACCGGCACCAAGTTTGGCTGCGGGGTAAGCAGTTGCGGTGCCTGTACAGTTTTAATGAATAACCAAGCCACGCGCAGTTGCCAAGTACCTTTGCAAGGTGCCGTGGGGGCTACAATAACCACCATAGAAGGCCTAAGCCAAGATGGTACCCACCCCGTGCAAAAAGCCTTTGAAAAAATTGGGGTTCCGCAATGTGGGTATTGCCAAAGTGGCCAGATGATGAACGTAGTGGGGTTGCTAAAGGCCCACCCGAAGCCTACCAACGAACAAATTGAAAGCATGATGGCGGGCAACCTTTGCCGTTGCGGCACCTACCAGCGTATAAAACAAGCCATCCATTTAGTAATAGAAGAAACAACTGGCAGCCCTTCGGGCATGCGCAAAACCATACCCACTGAGTAACACTGCGGTTTTGCACAGAGTTTCACAGATGCTATTGTAGATTTAAAACTCCGTGTAACTCTGCGAAAAAAACTCCTTTAACTCTGTGGTTAAAATATCCTCCATAATCTCTAAAACATTTGTAATGCAAGCCGCATCATCTATAAACCGTCGTAATTTTTTAAAAACCTCAGGCTTGGCCGGCAGCGGCCTTTTATTGGGCTTTTTGCTACCCAACAAAAGCCAGGCAGGCCCCGGTACCGGTGAGGCCCCCGTGCTACAGCCCAATGCTTTTTTACGCATTGACACCAACGGTAAAATAACCGTATTTGTAGCCCGGCAGGAAATTGGCCAAGGCGTGCATACGAGCCTGCCCATGATTGTGGCCGAGGAGTTAGAGGCAGACTGGAAAGGTATAAACGTGGAGATGATGCCCTACAGCGCCAACCCAGTGCCTGACTACAAGCCAGAAGGAGGGTCTGGCCTATACGACACAGGCGGCAGCCAAAGCGTTTTTACCGATTATACCGAGCTGCGAAAAGTGGGTGCCACCGCCAAAGCATTGTTATTAACTGCCGCCGCCAATAAATGGAAGGTAAAGCCTGAACAGTGTTATGCGGAAAATGGGGTTGTCATCAACAAGTCAACCAAAGCCAAACTGCCATTTGGCAGTCTGGTGGCTGATGCGGCCGCCCTGCCTATGCCCAAAGAAGTGTCGTTGAAACCACAAAAGGATTTTAAATTAATTGGCAAGGCTGTTAGCAAATACAAACTAACTGAGGTACTCACCGGCAAAACCACCTATGGTATTGATGTAAAGGTGCCTGGCATGGTATATGCCAGCGTGGAACGCTGCCCTGTACTGGACGGAAAATTGGCCAGTTTTGACGACAGTGCCTGCAAACAAGTAAGCGGCTTTATTAAGGCCGTGCCTTTTGAAGGCACGGGCATGCCCATGCACCTGCATGCCGGTGTAGCGGTGGTAGCCACTACCACCTGGGGCGCTATAAAGGCCCGCAAACTGCTAAAAACCACTTGGGACGAAGGCCCCAACAACAAGCAAAGCACAGATGAGCTGTTTAAAACCTTTGCGGCAAAGGCCAATGCCAAACCCACAAAGGATGTGTATAAAAAAGGTGATGTTACGCATACTGGCCCAAACAGCCACGCCGCAGAATATGCCGAACCGTTTTTGGCCCACGGCACCATGGAGCCGATGAACTTTACCGCCCATGTTAAGCCGGGTTTTTGTGAAATATGGGGTGGCTTACAAATGCCCGGCTGGGCCATACAAGCCATTGCCGACAGCGTTGGCATTAAACCCGAGCAGGTAAAAACCAACCTTACCTTAAGAGGCGGCGGCTTTGGCCGCAGGCTGTACTACGATTTTGCGTTAGAGGCCGTGCTGGTGGCCAAACAACTGGATGCGCCTGTTAAAGTGGTTTGGGACAGGACCGACGACGTGCGCAATGATGCTTACCGCCCCGCCAACTACCATAGCATGCAGGCCACATGGGATGCCGCCGGCAAACTGCAAACCTGGCAGCACCATAAGCTGGAAACCAGCATCGAGGTAATGCTGGAAGGCCCTGACACCAAAAGCCCCCCTACCATGCTGGGTGGCGGCACCAGCGATTTTTGGTACGATGTGCCCAATATATACACCGGCTATACCCATGTTGATTTTAACCTGGCCCGCGGCTGGGTGCGTGCGGTGGAAATTTGCGAGAACGCCTACCCCATTGAAAGCTTTGTAGATGAGATTGCCCATAAGCTGGGCAAAGACCCTTTGCAATACCGCCTAAGCATGCTGGAGGGCCGCGCCGCTTTTACTACCGAAGACAGCCACCTGCACCAAGACCCGGCCCGCACGGCCAATGTGCTAAAAATAGCTGCCGACAAAATTGGCTACCGCCTACCCCGTAAGCCGAAGCATTTTATAGGCCTGGCCACCCATTTTTTTAGTTTTGCCGAAGCGTATGCCGCCCACGCTGTGGAAATTGCATTGATCGGCCCCAAAAAATTTAAGATTACCAAGATTGTCGCAGTGGCCGACTGTGGCACCATCATTAATACCGACAATACCCGCAACCAAATTGAGGGGGGTACCGTGTTTGCCCTTAGCCAAGCGCTGATGAGTGAAATTACCGTTACCGACAGCCGTGTTGACCAAGATGGCTTTTTCACTTACCAAATACTCCGCATGAACGACATGCCGCCCATTGATGTGCACCTGGTGCCCAGCACCGAACGCCCAGGCGGCGTTGGCGAGCTAGCCCTGCCCACACTGGCACCGGCGTTGTGCAACGCCCTATTCGCGGCAACAGGTGAAAGGGTGCGTAGATTGCCCATTAGTAAGGATGGGTGGGAATGGGGATAGGGGGTTTAAATAGACCACCAAAAACGGATAACGATGAACATTAACGCCATGCTTCCCGATGGACTACATTTTTTATGATTTGTTTTTAGCCATCAATTGTTGGAATACAACAAAAGGCCAAAACGAAGTTAAGAAGGGGTATGCTCGCGCAGCTATATGTGCCTTAGGCACATTTGGTAGGTAGCATACATAAAAAGTGGTCCATTACGGTCTGTAGGAACATTTGGTGTTGGCAAATAGGTACACCGCCCCACACCAAATCGTACATGGCATATCAGCACCACACCTTCCGATGGAAGGTATAATTGGCTGCATCTCTTTCTACCCACCAATTGTTCCGAAGGAACAAAATGCCAAAACAATGTCGATAGCAAAATAGTCGCAGGTTGTGATGTGCCTTAGGCACATTGGGTGGGTAGCAACCAAATAAAAAGCATTTCCCGGCGTTCCGTAGGAACGCTGGGTGTGGCAAAATATCTACGCCGCCCTCACCAAATGGTACATGGCATATCACCTGCACACCTTCCGATCGAAGGTATAATTGGCTGTATCTTTTTCTACCCACCAATCGTTCCGATGGAACAAAATGCCAAAACAATGTCGATAGCAACATAGTCGCAGGTTGTGATGGGCCTTAGGCACATTGGGTGGGTAGCAACCAAATAAAAAGTATTTCCCGGTGTTCCGTAGGAACGCTGGGTGTGGCAAAATATCTACGCCGCCATCACCAAATGGTACATGGCATATCACCAACACACCTTCCGATGGAAGGTATAATTGACTGTATCTTTTTCTACCCACCAATCGTTCCGATGGAACAAAATGCCAAAACAATGTCGATAGCCAAATACTCGCAGGTTGTGATGTGCCTTAGGCACATTTGGTGGGTAGCAACCAAATAAAAAGTATTTCCCGGCGGTCCGTAGGAACGCTGGGTGTGGGAAAATATCTACGCCGCCATCACAAATGGTACATGGCATATCAGCACCACACCTTCCGATGGAAGGTATAATTGGCTGTATCTCTTTTTACCCACCAATTGTTCCGATGGAACAAAATGCCAAAGCAATGTCGATAGCCAAATAGTCGCAAGTTGTGATGTGCCTTAGGTACATTGGGTCGGTAGCAACCAAATAAAAATATTTCCCGGCGTTCCGTAGGAACGCTGGGTGTGGCAAAACATCTACGCCACCATCACAAATGGTACATGGCATATCACCACCACACCTTCCGATGGAAGGTATAATTGGCTGTATCTCTTTCTACCCACCAATTGTTCCGATGGAACAAAATGCCAAAACAATGTCGATAGCAAAATAGTCGCTAGTTGTGATGTGCCTTAGGTACATTGGGTGGGTAGCAACCAAATAAAAATATTTCGCGGCGGTCCGTAGGAACGCTGGGTGTGGCAAAATATCTACGCCGCCCTCACCAAATGATACATGGCATATCAGCACCACACCTTCCGATGGAAGGTTTAATTGGCTGTATCTCTTTCTACCCACCAATCGTTCCGATGGAACAAAATGCCAAAACAATGTCGATAGCAAAATAGTCGCAGGTTGTGATGTGCCTTAGGTACATTGGGTGGGTAGCAACCAAATAAAAATATTTCGCGGCGTTCCGTGGGAACGCTTGGTGCTACATACTCGATAATCTACGTGGCACACATCCAACCCGGGCAATTATTCCAATTCTTTAAAAATATATTGCTCATCCCATTCAATCTCAAACGCTGTTAAAAACTTCCTGTATTCGTCCAAAAAACTCTCCTTTCGATGGTGTATTTCTTGGTTTTGGATGTAACGGATTACTTGGTCTACCTGGCTTTTTGAATACGAAAACGCACCATAGCCTTCCTGCCAAGCAAATGGGGATGCACAAAAATGTTGGTCTTTAATCCACTTGCTGGTTTCAGCTTTCACCACCTGCATTAATGATGATATGGATTGGTGAGGCCGCATGCCAATGAAAATATGTATATGGTCTGGCATGCTATTAATTTGGAGCATTTTGAGATCGTTTCCCTGAAAAATTGCTGTCATATATTCATGAAGCCTTTCCTTCCAATCTTTGCCAATTAGGGCAGCTCGGTATTTTACAGCAAAAACAAACTGGATGTGGATTTGGGTGTAAGTGTTGGGCATAAACAAGCATATAATTTGAAAGCAATTTATTGCAAATGCGTCGAAACTTCCCTTACAACCCAACAATCCCCCCATACAGATATGGGTAAAACCCCTTGGCACCATTTTCTATCACCGTTCAATTTTTGGCATACCCGTATATTTGCCCCATGTCAGTGGAGAAAATTATTACCGACTGGAAGAAGAAAAGCTTTAAACCCGTTTACTGGCTGGATGGGGACGAGCCATATTTTATCGACCAACTGGTGGATTATGCCGAACATAAAATAC
>Ga0208741_10000938_pt1 | contig 12697 bp, 2 predicted proteins | sample CryBogCBE03Jun09_FD_184576 | JGI IMG/M metagenome (GOLD analysis project Ga0208741, IMG submission 184576) | Freshwater microbial communities from Crystal Bog, Wisconsin, USA - CBE03Jun09 (SPAdes) | ecosystem: Environmental > Aquatic > Freshwater > Lake | place: Crystal Bog, Wisconsin, USA...
GCTTGTATAAGATGGCGCACTACTCATTGTTCCACCTGTACGAATAATAGTAGCACCTGTACCAAGCGTTAGATTTGTACCGCTTAATGTTCCGGTCGTTAAATTGAGGAATCCATTATTCGCAATTGAGACAGCCCCAGAAAAAGAAACAGTACTTGTGTTATTAATTGTCAGATACCTTATAACACCATTTGTAAATACATTAGGGATCGACAAGGCAGAAGTATTCGTAACAATTACCTGACAGTAAGTTCCTGTAATATAATTTCCATACATATCTGTTGTGGTATTAATGAAGCCACTTCCCGAATTAATGGTTGTATTTGCCAAGGTAAGCTTCAACCCATTCAAGTAAAGTGTCCCACTTGTTAGATTAAGTGTGTTAGTTATCGTCAATGAGTTTGTCAACGCGACACTACCCCCGTTGAGTGTCAGTTTATATATAGTTGAAATTGTATTCAATGGAATCAAAGTCGTACCACTGGTCAGATACAGTTCAGAACCTGCTCCAGTTGCAAGCATTGTACCACTTGTTCTGATTAAGTTATTGCCATTGAAGGTCAATGTTTTCCCCCCAAGACTAAAAACACCCGCTCCATAAAGATTTATTGTATTGCTGATGGTAATAGCCCCTCCAAGCAAAACTTCACCAGCATTCAAAATAGTAAAGTTATAAACAGCATTACTAGCAAAGAGTGCTGCAGGAAGTGTGATAAGAGATGGATTATTGAAAGCAAAGACACTATTTGTAGCACTTGCATTGATAGCGCCAGACGTTACTGTTGGCACTGTCGCAATTGTTAAAGAATCACCATTTACATTCAAAGTACCCGTAGTTAGTGTGAGTGTATTGTTTACAGTAACATTACCTGATTGCGTTACACCAGCCGCATTATTAACAGTTAGATTATAAAATGTTGCTGCAGGTATCGTCTGAGCTGAGGAGCCATTGACATTAACTGTTCCAGTTGTTGCAATAAAGGTACCGCTGTTAGTCCAATTTCCAGTAACACTAAAACTACCACCTGCAAGTGTTGCACCATTATCTATGATGATATTATTGTAAGTTGTAGTACCGTTACCCGATATTGTGGTTGCACCTCCAAATTCAATGGTACTAGTTGGCGTAGAAGTGAATGTACCAGAATTGATAAAGCTACCATTTACAGTTAGGGTTTTACCACTTTGCAATGTAACATTGTTACTGGAGCTAATAGTAATGCTTGCAACAGTTGGAGAAACTTCAATGGATAAATCATAACTACCCGTTTTGGTTATTGTTACACCGTCAGTAGCTGTTGGAACACCACCTAGATTCCAGTTGGCTGCATCATTCCAATTGGTGCTATTTGCTCCTGTCCACACATAGCTTGCAGCAGGCAATGTCCAATTTGTATTGTTTCCGTTGTTGGTTGCATTTGTAGGCACTAGTGGAGAAGCACTTAAATTATTGTTACCACTCACCGCTATGTAACTTATAGAATATGAACCCTGAGGATTAATATTCGCTTGTGTAGTAGTGGAACTAGAAACAATTGTCAACAGATTATTTGCAGCACCATTTAGGGTTAAAGTACCTGCAAATGTTTGAGTCTGTCCTGAGGGAAGAGTAATTACATCAGCTGATGCAACTGATTTTGTCAAATTATTGAAGTTTGTTGAGCCTGTAATAGTCTGACTTACTCCGTTAAGTATTACCGTTCCACTATTAGCATTAAATGTTCCTCCTGTATTATTCCAATCCCCCCCAACGGTGAAATTACCTGAAGGAGCAGTGAAAGTTCCCCCACTAATAGAGAATGAACCAAGAAGGGTTAGGTTGGCAGGAGCCGTTACTGTACCGGCTGTCACAGCCAATCCAGCATAGTTTACATTATTTGTTCCGAGTGTAGCAGGAAGTGTGGTTGTGTATCCGATACTCAATATATTTCCAGAATTTACAGTGTAAGAACTGGTCGTACCAGGAACAAATGAAGTAGATACGGCAACCGTACCCGCGCCTAATGTTCTACTGCCGCCTCCAGTAAAGGTTACCGTTCCAATTGTAGTACCCGATGCAGCAGTAGGTGCATTTGACAAAGTAATTGAAGTACTGGATATTGCAGTTACTGTAGTATTAGCAGCAATGTAAGTTCCTGTTACAACCTGCCCAACCGCTAAACCAGTTGCAGATGCAACCACAATTGGGTTTGTTGTGCCAGTAGAAGCTGTAGTGGTTGTACTGACCGAAGTGCCATTTAATGTAGAATAATTTCCCGCAACAATTGTTTCTGCTACTGCTCCATTATAATCTACTTCAAAACTATAGCTTAATCCAGCAGTCATAGGAGTGGATGTTGTATTGTTGTTTACCAACAATTTTCCTGTTCCACTTGTCAGGAAGTTACCCGTAATAGAACAGTTACTTGTTATAAGCGTACTTCCACCAGCAATGGTAAGTGTACCATTGATGGCATAAGTAGAACCGCCATAAAGAGTTGATGTACTATTATTTGTAATAGTAAGGTTATTGAAAGTATTTGTACCTTGAGGGAGTGTTTGTGTTCCACTACCATTGTAAGTAACATTAAAGTTCCAGGTCTGACCAGCTGATAAAGCCCCAGAATTATTTAATACCGCAGTAGACAAGGTACCACTACCGCTCGTTGTCATTGAAGTTCCTGCGGTAACGGTATTAGTCCCCATACTCAGACTACTTCCTACATTCTGAATATTAAATGTACCGCTAACTGTGATACTTCCTGTTGCAGTGTTGGCTCCATTCATGATAGTAAATCCATTCATGAAAGTAGAAGAAGATACAGTTTGTCCTCCTGAAGCATTATTATAAACTACGTTGAAACTCCAAGCTCTGCTTGACTGAATTGCGGGCGCGGTAGTATTCTGGGTTTTTAGTGTGCCTGTTCCACTGGTTGTAAAACCAAATACCAATGTATTTGCTGCGGTAGAAGTACCCGTTGCGAAAGAAGAAAGGGTAAAAGATGTAGCCCCTGGCGTGTAGGCTGCAACAGTTGCACCAGCTGGAATAGAAAACCCAACTACTTGTTGCCCAACCGAAATATTGGCATTTGCAGCAGAAAGTGTTATTGTAGCACTCCCATTTGTAATTGATCCTGCCCCTAAAGTATTTTGGGTAAAAGTATATCCTGTCAGCTGATAGGTACCCATATCCAGAGTTGCATTCGCATTGATATTGATATTGTTGGTAACATAAATATTACCTCCAGCAGTTACCGGACCAACCGTATTTGTAATGGATAGAGAACCGTATGTTAGCCCCGGAACTGTCTGTGTACCCGTTCCATTAAAGGTAATAGTTCCACCAGAAGCTGTGTAAGTACCATTATTGGTAAAGGATCCCGAAATGCCAAAGTTTCCTCCGGTAAGGGTTTGTCCCGAATTAATCGTAAGGTTATTAAAGTTGGTTGTTCCTATACCAGAAACACCTCCACTCGCTGCAAACACACAAGTACTAGTCGCATTTCCCGTAAAAGTACCCGCATTGGACATGCTACCATTCAAAGTAAGGGTTTGTCCATTTAGCAAGGTAACCGTATTACCGGCACTGATACTGATACTTGCTACCGTTGGTGAAGTTTCTATCGACAAATTATTAGTCCCCCGTCTTTGTAATTGTAACCGCATCTGTAGCAAGTGGCACACTTGCAGGTATCCAGTTTGCTGCATCATTCCAATTTGCACTGTTAGCCCCTGTCCATACAGGTCCCGCAGTAAAAGTCCAACCTGTGTTGTTTCCACCATCTGTTCCATTTGTGGCAAGAATTGTTGTGCCAGAATTGTTACTATAACTCACAGTAACATAGGAAACAACTGCTGTACCGGTTAAATTTAAATTTGCAGCTGAACTACCCGTACTTGATGCAATAGTCAACAACTGACCAGCAGCGCCATTTAAAGTCAATGTTCCTGCAAATGTTTGAGTCACACCCACAGGGAAAGTTAGTGTGGCGGCAGTAGCAACAGATTTAGTGAAGCTATTGAAAGTATTGGAACCTGTTATTGTTTGACTCGTTCCTGTAAAGGTAACAGTGCCGCTATTATGTGTGAAAGTACCACTGTTGCTCCAATTGCCAGCTACGTTAAATGCCTTACCTGAACCAGGAGCTACAAAGGTTGCGCCGCTACTGATGGTAAAATTACCACCAACTGTCAATGCACTCGATGCAGTAGTAGTGCCTGCTGCAATTGTCAATCCTGCATAGTTGGCACTATTAGACCCAAGTGCAGGAAGTGTTCCTGTATAGCCCAAACTGATGATATTACCCGAGTTAACAGAATATGACGATGTTGTTCCGGGTACAAATGAAGTAGAAACCGAGACAGTACCAGATGCCAAGGTGCGTGTACCCATAGATCCAAACGTGATACTACCAATTGCAACTCCAGTCCCTGCAGTTGGCGCATTGGAAAGGGTAATAGTTGTACCAGATACCGCCGTTACTGTTGTGTTTGCAGGAATATTTGGTCCTGTTACAGTCTCACCAACTACTATTGGCCCTGCAGCAAATGCGATAACGATAGGATTTGTAGTTCCCAATGAAGCGGTACTTGTAGTGTAACCACTAGTGTTTAAAGTAGTATAGTTTCCTGAAACAACTGTCTGATTTCCACCAGAACCATAGTCTACCTCAAAATTATAAACTGTGCCTGCAGCAAGCGGAGTGGCACTTAATGTGTAGGCGGTAATCAATTTGCCTGTCCCAGAACCACTGTTATTGGAAGTAGTAAAACTGCCACCAATAGCGTAAGTTCCTGCATTCAATATAGATCCATCTGTGATGGTTAGTGTTCCACCAATGGTAATATTTCCGTACAAGGCAGTGAAATATCCAGTGTTGGCAATAATCAAATTGTTAAATCCAGAAATGCCATTGGGAAGTGTTTGATTGAAAGAACTACTATTATATTCCACCGTAAAAGAATAAGCTCCCGGAGGGATTGCTGTTGAAGAAGTATACTGTGTTTCCAATAAACCAGAACCACTTGTATTAAACCCGAATGTTAGTGTCAAAGCCGTATTATTGACATTTGAGATAGGATAATTTGAAATTGTTATCGAATTCGTACCAATTCCTGACACTGTTGTTCCAAGGGGAATATTAGGGCCACTAACACTCATACCAACAACAATACTCGCATTTACGGCAGAGCTGAAATTGACCGTATATGAACTGGTGGACAAATCCGCACCTGTAGCAGTTGTTGCTTGGGTAATAGCTCCTTGCAATGTATATGTTACCATATTTACAGTACTTCCGGAATTGGTTATAGCTAAAGTACCAGTAACCAGCGTATTGGCTACTGCAGTATTGACACCACTAGTATTACTAAAAGTTAAACCACCATTGTAGGTGCCTCCAAAAAATTGCCCCCCAGTTGATGCTGCATAATTAACCGCAAAAGAGTTAACCCTGCCCAACGTAATAGCAGGACTAGTAGTACAGGAGGTTTTTAATGTGCCAGTGCCACTTGTGGTGTAAGCCCCTGTCAGTTGATAAGTACCCATATCAAGCGTAGCACCTGATGCTATATTCAATAGACCCGAAACACTGAATGCTGCACCTGCAGAAACAATAGCAGTTGTATTGGTAACTGAAAGACCTACATAAGAGAGATTAGGAATTGTTTGTGCAGCAGTACCATTAAATGCAATTGTACTACCTGTAGTAGTATAGGCATTGGTTCCTTTTGTAAAAGTTCCTGCAATACCAATAGTTCCTGAGCTCGCCAATGTTCTGCCTCCTGCAGCACTTGAAATAAGGTTGTTATAATTGGCTGCAACTATGGTTTGTGCACTGGCACTCGTATAATTTACATCAAACGTGTAGGTCGTATTGGAGATTGGAGTAGCCGAAGTACTGGTGGGGCATCCTACATTTAGTGTACCCGTACCACTTGTTGTATAACTCCCCCCAATAGTATAAGTTCCTCCTCCCAAAGTGCAACCACTACTGATAGTCAGTATCCCATTTACTGTAATTGGACCATATAAATTTACTAGCCCCCCCGTATTTGCAATAATCAACCCTGAGAACGTGTTTCCGCCAGCAATATTGGGTAAGGTTTGTGTTGTAGAAGCTGCCGTATTATTAAATTCTACCGTAAATGCCCAGTTTGTAGTAGTCGCAGGAATGGCTCCTGAACTGGTAGGAAATTGTGTTTCCAATATTCCAGAGGCACTGCCGGCTGTTGTTAAAGTAGAACCTAATAGTTGATAAGTTACCATATTCAAGGTGGCGTTACTATTAATTGTCAAAATCCCATTAACAGTAACACTTCCAACCGCAGATGCAACATAACCAGAATTAGAAATAGTTAAATTTGAATAGGTTTTGGAAGGCACTGTTTGAGCAACTGCACCTGAAAAAGTAATGGTGCTCCCTGTACTTAATGTACCCAATGTTGGGATGGTAGCATTGGCAATAGATAAAGTTGCATTGGCAGAAACATTTATCGTTCCCGTTACAGCAAAATTTGAAGGGATTGTGAACGTACAGGAATTGGTACCGTCTCCAAGTTGTATTAGCGACCCAGTTCCCGAAACCGTCCATGCAGCTAACAGCGTGACAGAACTGGCATTTCTGATATTAAATGTTTGGGCCGCAGTAACAAAATCAGTTGGGGAAGCCCCTCCAGAACCACTCGTATTGGTATTCCAACTGGCAACATTGGTTATATCACCAGTTCCATTGTAATAGTAGTTTGTATTAGCAGCCATTGCAGCTGTAAAACTTAAAATACCAGCGAGAAGGGTTAGGAGAAATTTACTTTTCATAATTGAGCTTTTTCGTTATTGAAATATTTAATGCTTAAAAGAGACCTGTTATTACTTATTTATTAAAAAACTTACTTTATTGAAATCCCTGAAGGGGAAGAATATTCATATTTACTGTTGCAATCGTTCATCAGCCAAGGCGAGTACCTTTAAAAATGATTTTTATGGTCTACACCATTACCTATTTTAAAAAAAAGCATGTTTGTTTTCACTAAAAAAAAATCCTATCCTTTTTGTATCTACATGCATCCCGACAAGAATTTGTGAAGAGTACCGCTCTTCACGTTCAATTATTTACTGAAAATATTTCGTTACAATTTAACATCTGAAATCACAATCGTCCGTACGAATCATTATTACGGATAGAATAGGCCACCCCCCTAATTGCTTTTAAATTATTTAAGAAAATGATAAAATTTTCAGGTAAGTCCTCAAACAATGCCAACTATTTTATTAGCCCAATTACCTATCTAGGCATTTTGGATTGATTTAGTTGTCTCCCAAAATGATTTCAGGTGCTATATCAACCACTTTTATGTCTCAGTTGATGCTTCAGTCTCCCGTCAAAATCACTTTTACAGCTGATTGAGCCATTTATACACCCGTATGAGCGGCTCATCGGGCTGAATAACCCATTTTTAACGCTATTTGCCCCTTAAACAAACCTTGAAAATGGTTCTCTCGTCCCCTTATTGCATTCATTAAACACTAAAAATCATTCAGATAGCTGTATGAGTCATTCATACAGGCGTATGACCCACTCATACAGCTCCATAAATCATTTTTGCACCCGTATGAGCCATTCATACGCCTCAATGAATGATTCTTAGAGCAGCACTTTTTACCCAAATTTCAAAGGTTAAACAAAATATCTGTTGGTTTTCAAAACTTTCCGCCACCATTTTGTTTCACCTTTCCGCCAATAACACAACATAAGCTTCCCCAAACAAAAAAATAGTTGCACTAATTGCGTTTCAAATGTTAAAATGTCATTTTATTAAATTTTTTTACGCATTTAATAAACTACTTTTGAATAATTCTAAAAAAATAGTTTATGACACACGAAAATATTATTCCCGCAAAAGATGAATTGAAGATGAAATGGCTTAGCAAATTCTCCGTTGGCTTAAGTCTTCATGGTACAGAACTAGGCATTGCAGCCGACGAGATTAAAGCAACAAAAGCCGATTCAGATTTCTTCACCGGATTACTATCCTATCTGGAAACAGTGTCCACCAACATGAACAGCCTGGTACTTTATAAAAATACATTATTAACTGGTGACAGTATTGTTCTTACAGATGTCCCTTCCTTTAGTATCATGCCCACTCATGTGGCCGTTTTACCGGGTATTTTCAATAGGGCGAGAACAATGGTAACTACCCTGAAAGCCAATCCGAAGCTAACTGCTGGAATGATTCAGGATATGGGACTTGAAGGAAGTGAAATAATCTATGACTTTGATAAGATTGTAGTGAATGCCAAAATAGTTATGAAAAATTCACATACCTATTCTTATTGGAATCACCAGGGAACAGATGCTGTGGACATCAAGTGCGATTATGGCGATACATTAGGGATGGTGAACGTGGCAAGAATAAGTTCTGTACACTTTCTAGACCCACGCCTTCCGGCAGCAGGAGTTGAAACGCTGTACAAATACATGTATAGATATGTAGTAAAAGATGAACAGGTGGGCGAATGGAGTAACGTGATAAGTATTGCCGTAAAAGGAATTTAGTTTACGAGGGGAAAAAATGATGGATACAGAAAGGGGGGACTTCAATTTGAAGTCCCCCTTTCTGTATGTAATAACTTATGGCATGAAGCTTCCCGGTATCCTAATAACGTGAATCAAGGTTTGAAAGTACCGAAAGTAAAGGAGAAGCCATTAATTTACTACTGTTACACTTTAATTTTATCCAAAGCCTTTGTGGTATCAATAGTAATATCTATTTATGATTTGTCCTTCAAAGTAGGATATTTTGTTTAGCCGAGAAGAGTATTTTGTTTGGAGAGGATTAGGACATAAAAAAGCCACCACAAGAATGTGGCGGCTGTGTTCTGTTAAAACAAGAAATAGGTTATTATTATTTGATAATCATCTTCTGTGTATTGTACTTTGTACCTGCCCCTTGCAAGGAAACAAAGTAGATACCACCCTTTGCTGCCATGCCAACATTCACAAATACTTCGTTTTTACCAACAACTGCATTTACCAATGTATTGCTGATAATACGTCCAGAGATGTCTACAATAGCCAAGTGCAATTGTGCTTCTGCTGGACTTTCGAAGCTTACCTTGAAGTTACCATTGTTAGGGTTCGGACTAATACTTACTGTCTTAACTTGCAAAGCTTGTTGGTATGCAATATCTTCTGTACTGAAGGCCGCATTGCTGATGCCCGCCTTGATGTTCAAACTTTGACCAGTTGTGTTTACCAAGTTGTAAACCACAGAGGTGATATCAGAAGCATCTATCGTTGCTGGCAATGTGCCATCGGTAGATTTGAAATCGCTCAATGCAAGTTTGTAGGTCTGACCATCTTGCAGGTTGTTGATAGTATAGCTATATTGGCTAGACCAGTTACCAACGCCGAGCTTGGTGATGGTTACCTTCATGCTCATTCCCTCAGTATTTGTAGAAGTAGTGAAGTGGAACGATTTGTACGAACTCAAATCAACAGAAGCAGCACCACCTTTCAGGTATTTGTAGATGGTTAAATAACTAGGCGTAGTCACTTGTACCTGAACATCCCTTAACAATGGATATTCATCCGAAGCATATTGCCTGCTGCTCTTATTGATTACGCTGAACTGGGAAACAGTCGTATTGTTGTCGCCACTTGTACCCCAGATACCATCTGCCATGTACAACATATCTGTCGTATTGTTATTGAACAACATAGAGATGTTGGCATCGTATGTATCGCTCACAGGGATAGACACCGTAGTTTTTGCATTCGCACTGATAGTGAAAGGCACCAAAACAGTATCGGTAGCTTCATTGTTTTCAGTCGAACGCTTAGCCAACTGGAAGAACCCACTTGTGTTTGAAGTCCTGTTGTTTACAGTCAAGTTCAGTGTAGTGCCTTGTCTGTTGGCAGCAGATACATAAGCCAAAGGCAGATTATTGTCATTCAACTGAATAAGAGGTTTGCTAGTTTGCAGTTTGCTCAACACTTCGCTAACCATTGTAGCCACATCCACAGGGTTTGCAGCCCACAATTGATAGTTGAACATCGTGTCTTCGCTCACATAATCTGGCATCAACCAATTGCTTTGGATAGACAGCGTGCTTCTTCCAACCTTTTGACCAGCAGAGAAACTGATTGCAAATTCCAGGTCGCCATTTGGCTGTTGTATCTTGTATTGAATGAATGTAAGGTTCTTGATGGTAACATTCGTGATGTCCAACAACTGTGCACCCTTCAACCTGTCGCAGATTGGTTTGGTGTGGCTGTAGATGCCGCCAATTGTCTTGGTAGCAAATGCAACTGCCTTAGGCAAATTGTTTGAAGTAAAGTCTATTGCACGTACATCTACTGCGTTGGTAATAGACTCTAGGTCTGAAACAGAAGCAGACTGATCGTAAGGAACATAGCTGCTGTTTACCTGATAAGGCATCAATGAAGCAAGTGAAACAGAACTGCTACTGCCGAACATACCATAAGAACCTTTCTTAGGAGCAACTATCTTTTGCTCATCTTTATAAATTACAGCGCCATTCTTGCTGTTCTTATACATATTATAGTTTCTGGTACCTATTGCTGCACCAAGACTCTTACTTTCCAATCCACCAGTACCACCTGAACTTACCGAACAAGAGTAAATATATATTGGTTGAGTAATGCTGTCTGAACAACCACTATTGTTACTTGCAATCAATTTCACATTGTAAGTATTAGCAGCAGTGAAAGTTGAATCTGATGCCTTGCTTTTTGTTGACACCAAACTATCAGAAATGTACCATTTGTAAGAAGTTGCACCAACACTAGTGTTAGTGAAGCTGATACTATTACCAGTTAGGCATGGTGTGTTATCCACAGTTGTAGATGTATAAGCAAAACTTGCGGCAACAGGTGCGGTAGATGTAAGGTTTAGAATTGCAAGACTGTCACAACCGGCTGCATTTATTAAATGTACTGTATCAATAGCAGCAGTCGTATAAGTTGTTCCGTTGAAAGTGTATGAACCACCGCTACAGATGCTTGCAGTTGTTGTGCTTGTAGATAACGACTTAACTGTCAATACCAAAGTGGCAGCACTATCGCATCCAACAGCGTTTGTCAGATGTGCCACATAAGTTCCGGCTGTAGTGTAAGTTGTTCCGTTAAAAGTGTATGAACCACCATCGCAGATGCTTGCACTTGTAGTAGACGCGCTCAAAGATTTAACTGTCAGTACCAAAGTGGCAGCACTATCACATCCAAGAGCGTTTGTCTGATGTGAAACATAAGTCCCAGCTGTGGTGTAAGTGTTTCCGTTAAAAGAATATGAACCTCCATCGCAGATACTTGCAGTTGTTGTAGAAGTTGAAAGGGACTTAACTGTCAATACCAAAGTGGCTGCACTGTCACATCCAACAGCGTTTGTCAGATGTGAAACATAAGTCCCAGCTGTGGTGTAAGTGTTTCCGTTAAAAGAATATGAACCTCCATCGCAGATACTTGCAGCTGTTGTAGAAGTTGAAAGGGACTTAACTGTCAATACCAAAGTGGCTGCACTATCACATCCAAGAGCGTTTGTAAGATGTGAAACATAAGTTCCAGCTGTAGTATATGCTGTTCCGTTGAAAGTGTATGAACCACCATTGCAGATGCTTGCAGTGGTTGTAGAAGTTGAAAGGGACTTAACTATCAATACCAAAGTAGCTGCACTATCGCATCCAACAGCGTTTGTCAGATGGGAAACATAAGTTCCAGCAACTGTATATGTTGTTCCGTTGAAAGTATAAGAACCACCATTGCAGATACTTGCAGCTGTTGTAGAAGTTGAAAGGGACTTAACTGTCAATACCAAAGTAGCTGCACTATCGCATCCAACAGCATTAGTCAGATGTGCTACATAAGTACCAGCTGTAGTATAAGTGTTTCCGTTGAAAGTATAAGAACCACCATTGCAAATACTTGCACTTGTAGTAGAAGTTGTTGCTGTGCCTACAGAAACATTAGTTGTTACAGTTGTAGTACAACCTGAAGAACTTGAAAGAGAGTAACTGATTACAGAACTACCAACAGAGACACCTGTAACAACGCCACCTGCACTAATGGTAGCTATACCCGTACTTCCAGATGACCATGTTCCACCAAATGAAGCATCAGACAATGTAGAAACAGCACCCAAGCAAACATTCGTTGTTCCTGTGATTGGTGTCACAGATGGATTAGAGTTTATATTTAAAGATTTTGATACAGTAGTTATACAACCTGCAGCACTTGTGACGGTGTAAGTAATGTTTGCGGAACCCCCATAGAGACCTGTAATTACACCAGCACTATTTATTGTAGCAGTTGATGGTGTTACAGAACTCCATACACCACCTGTAGTTGCATCTGTAAAGGTGGTAGTACTTCCTACACAAACACCACTATTTCCTGAAATTGCCGCAACTGTTGGATTCGGATTTACTGTCAATACCAAATTAGCAGCACTATCACATCCTACACTGTTAGTAAAATGAACAGTATAGGTACCTGAAGTTGAGTAAGTTGTTCCATTGAAAGTGTATGAATTCCCCGAACAAATACTTGCAGTAGTCGTAGAGCTTGTTTTAGCTTTGACAGTCAATACAAGGGTAGCGGCACTATCACATCCTACACTGTTAGTTAGATGTGCCACATAGGTTCCTGCTGTAGTGTAAGCAGTTCCATTAAATGTATAAGAGCTGCCGCTACAGATA
>Ga0208741_10000940_pt1 | contig 12668 bp, 8 predicted proteins | sample CryBogCBE03Jun09_FD_184576 | JGI IMG/M metagenome (GOLD analysis project Ga0208741, IMG submission 184576) | Freshwater microbial communities from Crystal Bog, Wisconsin, USA - CBE03Jun09 (SPAdes) | ecosystem: Environmental > Aquatic > Freshwater > Lake | place: Crystal Bog, Wisconsin, USA...
CTTTGGGCAGGGAAACTTCTGTGAAGCAAGTAGCACACAGGATGGCAAATTGCTGGCGTGTATGGGGTGAGCGTTACGGCTATTTTGCTACCAAAAAAGACGGGCAGGTATTTTATGAAGAGTTGGTGTATAGTATTTTGAATCAAAGTTGTGTGCCAAATAGTCCACAATGGTTTAATACTGGTTTACATGAAAGTTATGGCATCACTGGTAAGCCACAAGGACACTACTTTGTTGATCCAAAAGACGGACAACTAAAGAAGTCTACCAACGCGTATGAGCGTCCTCAACCGCATGCTTGTTTTATTTTGAGTGTAAGTGATGATTTGGTTAATGATGGTGGCATTATGGATTTGTGGGTGAGGGAAGCAAGAATTTTTAAATATGGTAGTGGTGTGGGTACAAACTACTCACAAATACGTGGCTCTGGCGAAAAATTAAGTGGTGGTGGAACTTCAAGCGGATTGATGAGTTTCTTGAAAATTGGTGACAGAGCGGCTGGCGCTATTAAAAGTGGTGGAACTACCCGAAGGGCTGCCAAGATGGTTTGTTTGGATCTGGATCATCCAGAAATAATGGAATTCATTAACTGGAAAGCTAACGAAGAAAAGAAAGTAGCTGCCTTAGTTGCTGGTGGCTATGATAATAGCTATGAAGGGGAAGCTTATGGAACTGTTTCTGGTCAGAATTCTAACAACTCTATCCGTATTCCAAACTCCTTTTTCAAGGTATTGGAAGAAGGTGGTGATTGGGAACTGAAAGCAAGAACAGATGGCAGGGTGATGAAGAAAGTGCCTGCAAGAGATGTTTGGAATCAAATTTCTCAAGCAGCTTGGGCTTGTGCAGATCCTGGAACACAATACGATACAACTATCAATGAATGGCATACTTGCCCACAAGGTGGTCGTATCAATGCGTCCAACCCTTGTAGCGAGTATATGTTCCTGGACAATACCGCTTGTAACCTTGCTTCCATCAACCTACGGAAATTCTTCGATGAAAGCACCAATCAACTGGATATTGAAGGATTGGAATACATCAGCCGCTTATGGACTGTTGTACTGGAAGTCTCTGTATTGATGGCTCAGTTTCCTTCAAAAGAAGTGGCTCAGTTGTCTTATGACTACAGAACATTAGGTTTGGGCTTTGCTAACTTAGGTACGGTATTAATGATTAGCGGTATCCCTTATGATAGTGAAGAAGCAAGGGCTATTGCTGGTTCGGTTAGTGCAGTTATGACAGGTACTGCTTATAAAACTTCTGCTGAGATGGCTTCTTTCTTAGGTGCTTTCGATAAGTACGAAGAAAATAAAAAAGATATGCTTCGTGTAATGCGCAACCACCGTGCTGCTGCTTACGACGCAAGTGATGCCTATGAAGGTTTGGAAATTAAGCCACAAGGTATCAATTCAAAATATTGCCCTGCTCCCTTATTGAAAGCTGCTACAAAAGCTTGGGACGATGCAGTACAATTAGGGGAAAAATATGGCTACCGCAATGCACAAACTACGGTTATTGCCCCTACAGGTACTATCGGGTTGGTAATGGATTGCGATACCACCGGTGTTGAACCAGATTTTGCTTTGGTAAAGTTTAAAAAGCTAAGTGGTGGTGGTTATTTCAAAATTATCAATGGGGCTGTGCCAAATGCTTTGAAGACATTGGGTTATAGTCAAAAAGAAATTGATGCTATTGAGAAGTATGCTGTAGGTGCAGGTTCTTTTGAAGGCGCACCGTTCATCAATCCAACTACTTTGGCTGCAAAAGGATTTTTACCCGAAGAAATTGCTAAACTAAATTCAGCTGCTAAAGCTGCCTTCGAGATAGGTTTTGTATTCAACCGCTACAGTTTGGGCGATGATTGCTTGAAGCGTCTTGGTTTTACAGAAGAACAATTCAGTGATTGGAGCTTCAATATGTTGGAAGCCCTAGGATTTACCGACGAGGAAATAGACGCTGCCAACGACTACGTATGTGGTTCTATGACTGTTGAAGGTGCTCCTTATTTGAAAGATAAAGATTTAGCAGTGTTTGATTGTGCCAATAAGTGTGGTAAAAAAGGCGAACGCTTTATTCATGCACATGGTCATATCCGTATGATGGGTGCCTGTCAGCCTTTCTTGAGTGGTGCTATCTCCAAAACAATTAATCTGCCTCATGAAGCAACAGTAGAAGAAATTGCTGACTGCTACAAAATGAGTTGGGAGTTGGGATTAAAAGCAAACGCTCTGTACCGTGATGGTTCTAAGTTGTCTCAACCATTAAGTAATAAATCTGATAAGAAAAAGAAAGAAGAGAAAGAAGAGGAAGTTACTGCTGTAATAGAAAATACGACCGAAGCGCAGCCTCAAACACAAATGGTTGACCTTGCTAGCTTATCTGTAGAAGATTTGTTAGAAGAAGTAACCAAACGTATGGCTGCTTCCTCCGATACTAAGTTAAAGAGGGCATTATCAACAATTGTTGAGCGCAAGAAACTACCAGCTAAGCGTCGTGGCTATACGCAGAAAGCGAAGATCAATGGTCAAGTATTATTCCTACGCACTGGTGAATATGCCGATGGCACTTTGGGTGAAATATTTATTGATCTGGCAAAAGAAGGTTCTACCCTTCGTAGCTTGATGAACTGTTTTGCTATTGCTGTTTCAGTTGGTTTACAATATGGCGTTCCGCTGGAAGAGTTTGTTGAGAAGTTTGTATTTACCAAGTTTGAACCAGCAGGAATGGTGGATCATCCGAATATTAAGACAACAACCTCTTTGGTAGATTTCGTTTTCCGTGCTTTGGCATTTGATTATCTGGATAGAACAGACTTGGTTCACGTGTTGAACAAACCTGAAATTAGTAATGACGATACTACTGGCGAAACAACTTATATAGGCAAGCCCGAGTTGAGCGATATGCGTATTGCCCCTTCTTTGCAACCGCAAAAACTGGCTACCGCAAGAGTAGAAGCACACAATGGCTTGGATGCGGTGAATGCTGCTGCCAAAAGTATGCAGAGTGATGCACCAAGTTGCAATACTTGCGGGCATATCACCATCAGAAGCGGTACTTGCTACAAATGTTTAAACTGCGGTAATAGCATGGGTTGCAGTTAAGATATTTACCACATAGACACAGTAGGTACATAGGATTTACGCCTGACTATGTGTTCTTAAAGTGAAACGCTTTTGCTTCTCTTTTTACTATGTTACTATGTGCCTATGTGTTTAATTTTCTCTTTTTATAAAAGATGCCCGTAGAATATCTATGGGCATCTTTATTTTTGGCGGATGCTATACAACGACACCCCTTTTTCACACGAACATTTTATGCGTCAGGCGTTGCGGGAAGCTGAGGAAGCTTTTGCTAAAGATGAAGTTCCGGTAGGGGCTGTGATAGTGATGAATAATAAAATCATTGCTCGTGGACACAATCAGGTGGAGTTACTGAATGATAGCACTGCCCATGCCGAAGTACTCGCCCTCACCACCGCCTATCAGGTAATGGGAAGTAAATACCTGCCCGATGCTACCTTGTATGTAACTGTGGAGCCTTGCCTGATGTGCTGTGGCGCTTTATATTGGGGCAAAGTAGGCAAGATTGTTTACGGTGCCAGCGACGAAAAGAATGGGTACAATCATTTTACCAGTCACAATCCATTCCCCATAAAAACAGAGATAATAACAGGCGTATTAGCAGGCGAATGTGCCAAGCTGATGAAAGACTTCTTTAAAGCGAGGAGGTAGTAGATAGTAGTTAATAGATAATAACTATTAGTCTGCCCCCCAACTATTCCTTCTCAAAGCTACTCACCTTCCAGCCTTCATTGTCTTTTAGGCGGATGGTGTACGTGCCTTTACTCCAATTATCTGTGGAAATTGTATTGGTAGCAGTAAAGGTTTTATTTTGATAAACCAGTTTACCTGCTACATCATAAATCATTAACTCAGCCCGATTGCCACTTAAGTCAGCAATATGAATACTTCCTTTTGCGGGGTTTGGATAAACGGTCAACGGTTGACCGTTAACCGTTAACCGAGCTGTAGAACTATAAAACGTTTGCCCATTCTTATCTACCTGTTGCAAACGATAAAAAACTGTACTGCTAGGTGCAGTATTATCTTCGAAGTGGTAGGCAGAACCTCCATTGATGCCCACTTGCCCAACAGTAACAAAGTTTTTAGCATCTATGCTACGCTGAATATTAAACTGTTTGGTGTTTTCTGTATTAGCAGCCGACCATTGCAGATGGGGTGTTTTGTTTTGCCAAGCAGCGGTAAAGGAAGAGATTTGAAGGGGAAGGGGAGTGCCTGCATAATAGGCAGCATTCCAATTAGTTACATTTGTAACTCCCTTGGTATCAGTGCTAGTGCTTGCATCTAACTCTAACAATGGAAAATGTACCCCATTAACGTAAAACAGGTAGCTTATAACAAAATTTGATATGTCAGTCTTATATACCCTAATTACATTGTGATATGTTGCATTTGGTAATTTTAGAGTTCCATATCCATCAGCGTAAATTGTGTCATAATTAGTAACAGAGAAAGGAGCAAAGTTCATAAAGTTTACTGAGCTATCAATAAAGATATCCTTGTACGCAATGGGATAATGTAGAGAGGGTGAATAAGGGTTATAGCTGAAGACGCCTAATGGAGACAACGATTCAACACGTCCAAATTCTGCCCAGATATTATTGCTAATTGTATCATAGTGGTAAATTGTGTCATAATAAGTTGGTATATAATTGAAAGCAAATTGAAAAGCTATGTTGGCTGAAGAAAAACTATCTGCTAAAGGCAATCCTTTAGGTGACAGAGCACTTACATATATAGAATAACCACTGTCCTTCAAATTGCTATAATCCCAAATCTTATTGGCACCTCCAGAATCAGGAGCAGTGATGCTATTAATAGAGGTTCCTTGTATTTTATACCTATCCCCAATTCTTGGATTAACACTGTCTGCCGTTATCACAGGTCCTTGTGCTTTCACTCCCATCGTCCCCAAAAGAAAAAGAAATAGAAGGTTTTGTAGTTTTTGTTTCATAAAAGAGATTTTTAGTTTGAATTGTTTTTGTTTAAGTAGCAATAGTAAAATTTATCTTGGATAAATGCTGGAAAATATTTGTAGGGGCTGACTCAGTAGTTAAATTACCCTCTTTTATCTTCACTTACGCCTCTCTTCCCTTATGCTCACTGGTCACTGTGCACTGTGCATTGGGCGTGCCCCTTCGGGCAATGTCATTAAGTTAAGGATTATGACCGAAAATCAGGGTGTCAGCCTGAGCCTGTCGAAGGCGGGATAAGATTGGGAGAGCCTTAATTTTATCCGGTTTCGACAAGCTCAACCTGACAGCCGTTCCTTAACTTAATAACATTGCCTTTCGGGTCGGGCGTTTTGGGGTAAGGAAGGTTTCGTTCGAAGCGAAGCCTTCCTTTTCAATCAGATTTCTCGTACCTCGAAAAGACGTGGAAGGGGAACGCCGCCGATATTGGGTTTTCTTCACCAACATCTATTTAATGAGGTTGTTTTGTACGTACGTGATTTGCCAACTTTTCAGAAGTTGGTAAATCTAATTTCCCCCCATTCCCCCACAAACACATATCTTGCACACGGTTAAGGGGTACAGGCGGTTAAAGAAGGCCTCGCTCGAAGCGGAACCTTCCTTCGAAAAGAACAAGTTTCATTTGTTTCACAGTACAAACCTTCAAAATGTTTACAATTGCTAGTCACCAGTTTGCCGCTAAGAAAGGCTTCGCTCAAAGCGAAACCTTCCCCGAAAAAATCACTTCAAAAGCCTTCGCTACAGGCATCTTTCATTTCAATCACCTCATTTTATACATCCCACCAACGAGATAGGGAGGCGTATTTGGTATGCCTTCCAGAAAATAAATGAACATTTATACCGTATAAATGAACGTTTGCGTCGCATAAATGAACATCTATGTCGCATACATAAGCATTCGAGCCATATAAATGAACATTCAAGCCGCATAAATGACCATTTATGTCACATAAATGAACATTCAAACCGTTTAAATGAGCATTTATGCGGCATAAATGTTCATTTAAATCACAAAAATGAATGGTCTTACGACCGATTTAATAATCAAATTTTAAAAATTAACAAGAATGAATCAGGTAATAACAGATTTAACACATAAAAAAGATGAGGAATTGTCACCAGCAGTGGCAGCCATCATAACAGGTTGCACAGGCAATAGTAATTTTACAGTAGTGGCACAACTTGCTGCTGTGGTTACAAACAAAGGTGCTTACGACGTTTCTTTGGCGGCTACAGTGCATGGCGATGAGGCGGCAACAGAATTAAAGGATCAGAAAAAATTGTTGTTGGTAAATTCGGTAAGGGTGTTGGGTGTTCAAATAAACGTTCAAGCCGCTGGCGACAGGGTGAAAGCGTTGAGTAGTGGTTTTGAAATGGAAAAAGAAGCCACTCATCAGGTGATGGGGGAGGTAACTGATTTTCATGTAGCCACCACTTCTATTGCAGGAACACTTTTATTAAGCGTAAAGAAACCGACCACTTTTTCTACTCACGGAACGGTATTCGCCTATTGGGATCCTGCTTTGGGGCCTACGCCTGCCGACAAAAACAAATGGTTTCAGCGGCATAGTAATGGCAATAGTTTGGTGTTGCCTGGGTTTACGCCGGGCATATCGTATCCTTTTGCTTCTGCCTACAAAGGCTTGGATACCGATGCACTTATTTGGAGTGCAACAGTTAATAAAATGGCGGGTGACTAAGGTTTTGCCACAAAGGCACTTAGGCGCAAAGTAGCACAAAGAAAAAAGAGGAAACAAAGTATTGATACTTCGTTTCCTCTTTTCCTTTTCAGTGCTTCCGTGGCAAATAATATTTCCTTTTTTTTGAGTGCTGCTTAGAGGCTTAATGTCATTGAGGCGAAATTTTTTCTTTTTTTCATTACTCATAACCCATAATTAATAACTAATATCTAGTTACCGCCTACATTTGTAATTCACCAATTAAAAACAAAAATGAACAACCCTATCTTAAGTTTCTGGTGGGTATTTTTAATCGTAATTGCGATTGTTTGTTATAAACTGATTCTTCGATTTCTATTTGGGATGGTAATCGTTCCGGAAGATAAAATTGGATTGGTTACAAAAAAGTTTGTCCTCTTTGGCGCCTATAAGTCATTGCCCGATGGACGAATTATTGCCACCAAAGGAGAAGCTGGCTTTCAGGCAAAAGCATTGGCACCGGGAATGTATTTTGGCAAATGGTTCTGGCAATATGGTGTAACGATGGAGCGGTTTACCATCATCCCCGAAGGACAAATCGGTCTCATAATGGCAAGGGATGGCGCAGAAATTCCTACGGGAAACATCTTGGCACACCAGGTTGATTGTGATAACTTTCAGGATGCAGAGGCTTTCTTGAACAATGGCGGTCAGAAGGGTAGACAAGCAGCTTTTATTACCACAGGTTCTTATCGTATCAACACACAACTTTTTCAGGTTTCTGTTACCGATATGGTGCGGATTCAAGAGAGTAAAGTGGGCATTATTACCACTTTGGATGGTATGCCAATATCGGAAGGACAGATAGCCGGCGCCCTGATAGAAGGACATAATAATTTTCAGGACTTTAATGCTTTCATCAAGAGAGGAGGTAACAGAGGTTTGCAACCACAGGTAATATTAGCAGGTTCCTACAACCTCAATCCATGGGCTGTGGTGGTAGAAGAAACCCCTATGACTGATATTCCAATTGGCTATGTTGGTGTAGTGATTTCTTACATAGGACAGGAAGGAGAAGATACCAGCGGTGCAGACTTCAAACATGGAAACATTGTGCGCAAAGGGTTTAAGGGGGTTTGGTCTGAGCCATTGGGACCAGGTAAATACCCCATCAATATCTATACAACCAAAGTAGAATTGGTGCCAACAACGAATCTTGTTTTGAACTGGGCAAGCGGCAGAAGTGAAGCACACAACCTAGATAAGAATTTGTCTACCATCACAGTACGTTCAAAAGATGGTTTCCCATTCAATCTGGATGTGTCGCAGATTATACACGTTCCCAATACAGAGGCGCCAAAGGTGATTGCCCGCTTTGGGAATATGGTAAACCTGGTATCGCAAGTACTGGAGCCAACGATAGGTAACTACTTTCGTAACTCGGCTCAGGACAGCGATGTAATTGCCTTCTTAAGTACCAGAAAAGAGAGACAAGAGTCTGCCAAGGAAGAGATAAAGAAGGTGTTGGACGAATACAATGTTACTGCTGTTGATACATTGATTGGAGACATTGTTCCGCCAGAATCTTTGATGAAAACATTGACGGACAGAAAGATTGCCGAGGAGCAAAAGGTTACTTACGAGACGCAGAAGAGTGCACAAGAAACAAGGCAAGGCATGGAAAAGGAAACAGCCATTGCCGATATGCAAAAAGACATTGTGAAGGCACAGCAAAGTGTAGAGATAGCTGAAAGAACAGCGAGTGCTACGGTGAAAAAATCGGAAGGGGATGCAGCAGGCGTTAAACTAGCAGTAGGTGCAGAAGCGGAAGCGACCAAGATGCGTGCTTTTGCGGAAGCAGAGGCTACCAAAGCAAGGGCAGTTGCAGAGTCTGAGTCAATTAAACTAAGGGCATCAGCACAAGCAGAACAAATATCCTTGACAGGTAGTGCCGAAGCAGGAAAGATCCTGGCAATAGGTAAATCTACCGCAGAAGCCTATCAGTTGGCAGTAAAAGCATTGGGTGGAGAAAACTTTACCAGATATAAAATAACCGAAGAACTATCTAAAGGAAATATCAAACTGATACCAGACATTCTGATTGGCGGTGGCAATGGAAGTGGTTCGGCAATAGATGGACTGTTGGGGTTGAAATTGATGGAGATGATGGATCCTAAAAAGAAAGAAATAGAAGACAAATCAGAAAAAGAGACTAAGGAATAACACTATTCAACTAAATAAAACGAGCAGTTAATACATTAGCTATTAACTGCTCGTTTTTTATTTAAAGCATTTACATCACCAACTTCTTGACCCTTCTTTGTAATTCAGGCAGAACCTCGCCAGTAAACCAGATGTTGCGTGCCTGCCAAATATTGTTTCGTGGTGATGGATGAGGCAACGGAAAATATTTAGGCAAATAGGTATGAAACTGTTGCACAGTAGCCGTAAGTGTTTCTTGTTTAGTTTCTCCCAAATAATAATTTTGAGCATACTGACCAACCAATAAAATCAATTTAGTGCTCTTCATCAACGACAATATTTGTGGATGCCACAACGGCGCACATTCAGGACGTGGAGGTAAATCGCCCGTTTTGCCTGTACCGGGATAACAAAATCCCATGGGCATCAACGTTACTTTTTCCGCATCATAGAAAGTATCTCTGTCAATGTCCAACCAGGCACGCAGGTTGTCGCCACTCTTGTCATTCCAAGGAATGCCTGTTTTATGAACAACCCTGCCCGGCGCTTGTCCAATAATTACCAATCTGCTATTGGGACTTGCAGCCATAACCGGATTACAGCCTAGTTCCAGATGCGCTTCACAAATTTTGCAGTTCTTTATTTTTTCTATTAATTCTATCATCAATATCTACTCTTCTGTTTTATTTTCCCAATCTGTCTCAGCAAGAAGCGGTCAAAAGTAGCGGTATTATATACTTTTCACAGATAGTTATTACCAATTAAAACAGGAATATTCTTTTTTAAGTTTCAACCCCTACTTTTGTCGGCTCAAATAATAAATTAATTATGGCAAACACAGCAGACATCAGCCGTGGAATGATATTGCAACTAGACGGCAGCTTGTACAGCGTGATAGAATTTGGCGAAAACAAAACTGCCCGTTCCGCAGCTAAGGTTTGGGCTAAACTGAAAGGTGTAGATAACAAACGTAGTATTGAAAAAACCTGGAACAGTGGTGAAACGATTTATCCAATCCGTGTTGAAAAAAGAACACACCAATACCTTTACAAAGATGAGACTGGATACAATTTGATGAATAGCGAGACTTATGAGCAAATTGTGTTGGCAGATGAAATGATTGATGCACCTCAGTTTTTGAAAGACGGCAGTGAAGTTTATGTATATGTGAACACTGACACTGAGTTGCCTATTGGTGCAGAGTTGCCTGAAAAAATTGTTGTAAGAATAACCTACGTAGAACCTGGTTTGCGCGGCGATACTGCTACACGTGCATTGAAGCCAGCCACTGTGGAAACTGGTGCTACTGTAAATGTGCCTTTGTTTGTGGAAGATGGCGAATTGATAAGAGTAAACACAAAAACAGGAGAATATATTGAAAGAGTAAAAGAATAGTTTTCAACTTTCTTGACAATATCAATTATTAAATATCAATTATCAATTACTTTGTCTTTCCTTTGAAAAATTATAAAAAAAGGAATTGTCATTTTCTAACTGTTAACTTACCGTATAAAATAAATTCTTATGGATTTAAAACAGATTCACGAACTAATAAAGCTTATCAATAAAAGTAATATTGGCGAAATAAGCATCGAAGACAAAGATGGTAAGGTGACCATCAAACAAAAGGATGAACCTGTAGTTTCTTACGCCCAGGCTCCTTTGCCACAACAAGTATACAATGTGGTAGCTCCTCAACAAACAATCTCTGAACAGCCACAAGCCAACAACCCAGGTCCTGCTGCCCCTGCCGCAAAAGCACCTGATAACTTAGTAACCATAAAGAGTCCAATGATTGGTACTTTCTACAGGAGACCATCTCCCGACAAACCTAACTTTACAGAAATAGGAACAGAAATTACTGTAGGCAAAACATTGTGTATCATAGAGGCAATGAAACTATTTAATGAAATAGAGTCTGAAATTAGTGGTACCATCGTAAAGATACTAGTTGAAGACAACAGCCCGGTTGAATACGATCAACCATTGTTCTTAGTAGAGACTGCTTAATTATCTTTATAGCTGTATCGAAATCGATTTAGCAAAAATTTTCGCTACACTACTAAGGGTATTTTCATTTTAGGTAAGCTAGCCTAAAAAAGCACCTGCTAATCTGCTATCACAATGATAGCTAATGCAGTATTTTCATTAGTTAATTGAGACAATATGTTTAAGAAAATATTAATTGCCAATCGTGGAGAAATCGCCCTCAGGGTCATCAGAACTTGTAGGGAAATGGGTATCAAGACGGTAGCTGTTTATAGTACTGCCGATAAGGATAGTCTTCACGTACGTTTTGCAGATGAGGCGGTTTGCATAGGAAAGCCTGCAAGCACTGACTCTTATCTGAATATCCCTCACATAATGGCTGCGGCGGAAATCACAAATGCCGATGCAATTCACCCTGGTTATGGTTTTTTGGCTGAGAACAGTAAGTTCTCTCAGATATGTGCAGACCACAACATTAAGTTTATCGGGCCAACACCCGATATGATTAATGCAATGGGCGATAAAATAACCGCTAAAGAAACAATGATAAAGGCTGGTGTGCCTGTTGTTCCGGGTAGTGGTGGATTGTTGGAAAGTGTAGAAGAAGCGTTAGAACTTGCTAAAAATAAAGTAGGCTATCCAGTAATATTGAAAGCTACAGCGGGTGGCGGTGGAAAAGGCATGAGGGTTGTTTGGAATGAGCAAGAAATGGAAAAAGCCTTCAACACTGCTAAGCAAGAAGCTGCTGCATCGTTTAAGAATGATGGTATCTACATGGAGAAGTTTGTTGAAGAACCTCGCCACATAGAAATTCAGATAGCTGGGGACCAATATGGCAATGTTTGTCATTTGAGTGAGAGGGATTGTTCTATTCAACGTCGTCACCAGAAGTTGGTAGAGGAAAGTCCATCTCCATTTATGACACCAGACTTGCGTAAGGCAATGGGAGAAGCAGCCATCAAAGCCGCACAATCTATCAACTATGAAAGCGTTGGTACTATTGAGTTCTTAGTAGACAAGCACCGCAACTTCTACTTCATGGAAATGAATACACGTATTCAGGTAGAACACTGCGTTACCGAAGAAGTGGTTAGTTTCGATTTGATTAAAGAACAGATAAAGATTGCCATGGGTGAACGTATTTCTGGCAGAAACTATGAACCTAAAATGCATGCTATCGAGTGTCGAATCAATGCAGAAGATCCTTACAATGATTTCCGTCCATCACCAGGAAAGATTACGACTTTGCATACACCTGGTGGTCATGGAGTGCGCGTAGATAGTCACGTATACGTTGGTTATGTGATTCCGCCTTATTATGATAGTATGATTGGCAAGTTGATAACCGTAGCACAAACGCGTGAAGAAGCAATCGATACCATGTATCGTGCCTTGAGTGAATACGTGATTGAAGGGGTAAAGACAACAATTCCTTTCCACCTTCAGCTGATGAAGAATGAGGATTTCAGGAGTGGAAACTTCACTACTAAGTTTTTGGAAAGCTTCGAGATGAAATAAAACAGTTTCTTAATTTCAAAAAATAAAATGCGTCAGTTGGATATGTTCCGGCTGACGCATTTTTGTTTGGTGTAATCTTAGCAATAAAGTGTACCCAGTATTTAAGAGGCCTGAAGTCGGGTAGTTTGAATGACTGGAGTGCTTGCAAATTAGAGAACATATAATCCTTCTGATTGAAAAAATGCTTCATTAGTTCAGTAAAATAAGGTGTTACATTACAGAAAACAAGTTAATAGAAGATTTATAAC
>Ga0208741_10000942_pt1 | contig 12630 bp, 21 predicted proteins | sample CryBogCBE03Jun09_FD_184576 | JGI IMG/M metagenome (GOLD analysis project Ga0208741, IMG submission 184576) | Freshwater microbial communities from Crystal Bog, Wisconsin, USA - CBE03Jun09 (SPAdes) | ecosystem: Environmental > Aquatic > Freshwater > Lake | place: Crystal Bog, Wisconsin, USA...
CACGAATGAGTATTCATTAATGAATCGTTACAGCGACCACCTTCCATTGGTTACTAAGGGTCAAGCACATGAAGTTAAATCTAATGGTGTACGTTTTCAAAATTATATTATTAATCGGCATTTTTACAACTATTCTCACAAAAATGCATTAGATGCTGCTAAAAAAAATATAAATTTAAGTTATTACAAGGATTGTTTTAATGGAGTAACGGATTATTCAAAAATACTTAAATATCGTGATAAATATGGTGATCGTACAGAATCACCATGCTTCTGCGCCGGTTGTAATTGCGACGTTCCAGACGAAGGAAACCAGTATAAAAAGTACAAAGAATACAGAGATGCTATAGAAGACATTTAATAATATGAATTGGAACCAACGTTACGCTAACGATAAAGAACTAAGCATTGATGCTGACTTTACTCCTGATGAAAGTTTTGAAAGCACTGCTGAAATGGTAAAGAAGATGCGTCAATATGAAGAAGATCTTAAAGAGGAATAGTATGAACTGGAATGAACGATACGCAGCAAGGAAAAGCCCTGCTGAAATGGAAAAGATAATGCTTCGAAATCCTGGCTGTTATTGGTGTGGTAAAAAACTTACATATGATGAAGTTGCCAATGGTGACAGTGTTTGCAGTGATGAATGCTATGAAATGATGCATCGTTAATGAACTGGAACACTAGATACGCTATAGAGGGTTGTGCTACTTGTAATAAGTTACAAGAGAGCATGCGCTCTGCCTTTGAAGGCCTTAAGTCTGACAACCTAAACGATAGTCAATACCGAGATCTAAAGCTACAAGGACAAACGTCTTCTATTGACTTAGGCCAACACATGGCTAAGGATCACCCTCTTACTCTAAGATAACATATATTACGTTCTCATTAAAAGATTTGAAAAATTCGGGAAATATATATGCAAGCCGCGCCGCCCGCCAAATAATGTAATCTTTACAGAATACTGTAATAGTAAGTATAAGAGTCGAATGCTTTAACTGCAGTGCAATTAAACTAAGCAAGGTTATATACATGAATTACAATAGCAAGATTAATAGACAACGTAGATTTAATGCTCGTACCGCCGAGGTTGAACACGAGAACGAGAAGTTCCGTAGCCTCGCCGAAGGTCAAACTCCAATGAATGTACACCAAGACATCGAAGGTGTACTTGGAACTATTGCTAATAACATGGACGCAGCGGAAGATGAAACTCCACGTAATAAAGTATTGTTGCCCCAAGCCAAGACTATGGTTGCAGTTAAATGTTTTTGCCCACGCTGCGTTATTGGACACCGTTCACACGTTAGTCACCAAGTGTTTGATGTACAGCACCACGTAGCTGCTGCTAATGGTGTAATGAGCGATGAGCAATTTGATCCAGACACAAGAAGACAACCAAAAGTTGTAGACCAGGCATTGAAGTCTGCTTACTTTGCTGGTTACCCTACGATTCACAGTCCAGAACTAGAATCTAAGCAAGAAAACAATGAGAGCGATCTCACTGTTATGCACAACCCTGATCTTAATTACACGTGGCATGCTGAAGATCCTGAGCATGGTCACGTGCAAAAGCGTGCAAAGATTGCAGCTGAGCACTACCTAAATGGTTGTCATCATGCTTGTGGTCCTAAGTGCACTGGTGGAGACAGCTGTAAGAGTGACTGCGATAAAAGTTGTAAGGGTGGTTACAAAGATCAAGGTATGAGTGCTCCAAGTGAAGATGCACAATATCTACTAGGTCTTAAGAAAGGGCATGGTGGTGCATGGCATTACGATGCAGCTCGATCAAAGATTGCCAATGTTCCAACTCTTGCTCACTATGCAGTAATTAAAGTTGTTCCAAAGAATGTTGCTGCAGGGGATGAAGTAAAAAAGAATCTTACTGTTGGTCACTATCTTCAGAATCCTGAGACTAAAATTGGTAAAGACTCAAAAGGAAGAGACCTTTTGGCTGGTCAATACTTAACGTCTACTGGACCACGATTTGGTCGTCCAATGCAAAAGCTTGGTTTCTTAAAAACAGCACAACACATTGCTTACGATCAACTACTTAACAAAGGTGAAACATCTATAAAGCCATATTGGGATGCTATAAAGAGTCTTACTCACCTTGCACACGGTCATACCATTGGAACTGATGACATACGAGAGGGCCGTGTGTCTGATCTTGGTAAAAGAGGACTGATGACACCGCACCGTCTTTGGTTGCCAAGTAGGAATTCTAAGAAGTACCTTGCTCATGCTGAGCGTGGTAGAAGAGATAATGAAAACGAAATGTATTCTGGAACAGATATTGATATTCCAGTCAATACACCACAACTTGATCTTAAGTCACTAGGTGAATCTACTACTCCAGTCAGAAGATACTGGGAAGATTAAGCTGAAGAGAAAATTCTTCACAAAAATTAACTAATAAACTATTGACAGGAAATTCCCCGTCATATATATATAGATTATAGGAAAAATGATGTCAAATCCTTGTGAAAATAGTTGTGAAAAAAACAACTGTAATTGCGAAAATAACACAAAAATTGATGAAAAACAGCTAAAAATTGCTGAATTTAAGGAAAAAACTCGAAAAACTCGTCTATTTTTAGACAAAAACCTTAAAAATCCACAAATTCCTGGTAAAAGTTTACAAAAACTCAAAAAATACCAAATTACTATAACTGACACTAGTTTGTCAGATGGGTACTTTATGGAGTACACCAAAGACATAAATATCTTTGAGTTTGCAATTATCCTAGCCAATATTTTTGGCATAGATGTCAACGTTGATTACAACGAAGATAATGATCCATCGTTACACGATGACGTAATCGTATTTAATAGCTTTGAAGAGATCATCGACTTCATCCAAAAGAAGAAAGATGAAGAAGAATGACCGTAGAGGAACACGATGGAAATATTACTCACCACTATACTATTCACTATCCTGCTCATCCTGAGCGCACCTCCGATCCACACTACAAGGATTTTAATTCTTACAGAAAAAGAACAAAAGATACTGCGCAGTGCAGCGTTGGTTTGCATCGTAATGACTTTAGTGAATGTTCTTTAGATAAACCTTTGGAGCTTCACCACAGCCACGTAGAGTTTTCTCTCCAGAATGGCGTAGACCTTAAATGGTTAGAAGTGGATTATCCTGGTATATCAGATCCTGATTCTGTTGGTGCATGGGTGGAATCAGCAGATAATTTAGTATGGTTGTGCGAATTTCACCATAGAGGACATGGGGGTATTCATACCGCCGCTGCTGCTGATTACGAAGCAGAGAAATACGTTCGAGGATTGATTAAATGAAGTGCACGATTAGCGACTGCAATGCACCACACCGTATCTTTGTACGGTTGCCTAATCAAGACAAGCCTAAACCATTTTGTGGACCACATGCTTTAGAAATGAAAAGCAAATTTAGTCAGTCAGTCCCTGAATCAGAAGAATTGGCCCCAGTTATTGATATAAAGACTAGAGAGCGAATTGCATCTTGGTCTGAACGTTATGCTAAGCAATCTTCAAAACAAATGGTTTTAAGACAATTGGAAGATAGCTTTCCAAAGGAAGCACTTGAATGGATTAACGATGCTCATTGGATAGGACCAGTTCAAGTTCCATTGGATCGAGTAAATTTTGAAGCTAAAGATCATTGGCAAGCATCACATGAGCCAGAACTTGTAAATAGTAAAATAAAAAAGATTAAGAATGGTAAAAGAAAACCTGTAGTTCTTGTTGCCGCACCTAAAAATACTAAATATATCGTTGTTGATGGCCATCACCGAGCTTTGGCTTACAAAGAGTTAGATATGCCAATGACTGCTTTTATTGGAAAAGTTCATCATGAAAAAGGTGATTGGGATACAATGCATTCTAAACAATTACCTAAAGATCCAGAAAAAAAGATATGAAAAACGAAACACAACTTGCCATCTTTAATCAGTGCCCTCAATGCGATTCAATTCTAATAGCTGAGCATGCACACTACAAATGCACAACATGTGGTTGGAGGGATTCCTGCTGTGACTAATTGGAACGAACGTTATGCCGCTGCAAGACCAGATAAATGCAGACTATGTGGTCAATCCGATGATGGAACACGAACCATAGTTAGCAATGGTATTTGTAGAGACACTCAAGAATGTGCAGAAACTCAACAAGGTATATCTGATGGTACTCTTACTGTTCAACAACCAGTTAAAAAGCCTAGGAAACAACCTATAGTAGATAGGAAAGGTACAGCATTATGTACCCATCCAGACTGTTTAGAAGCTGGTAAAAGATATCCTGTTACAAGTTTATCATGGGACAAATCACCTATGGGTAACCCAGTTTGTAGAGAACACTGGCGACCTGGAACTACTGATTACAATTCTTGGAGAGGCGAGTACAAGAGAAGATGAAAAAAGAACGTAGAATAGGTAAACTAGGTAAGTTAGCACCAGCACGTCCAGAAGGACTTCACATGCTGGCCTATTACCAGAATAGTCCTCTACCGGCCCCACCTGTCTCTGTAGCCGTTCCAGCCGTTTCTAATTGGGAAATGTTAGGCAATGACAAATATGGCGATTGTACGTTCGCTGGCATTGTTCACGCAAAAATGTCAACTGCAAAAGTGCTAGACATTAATGAGCAGTTCCCAACAACAGAACAAGTTGTTGAAACATATCTTAAATATACCAATGGTCAAGATGCAGGTGCTGTTGAAGCAGATCTCCTTAATTATTGGAAGAACAATGAAATATTTGGTGGCAAAATTGCAGCTTATGCTCCAACTGATGTTGCAGACCAAATTGAACTTAAAAGCATTATTGCATTCTATGGTTTAGCTTATATTGGAGTTAAATTACCTTCAGTATGCGAAGAGCAATTTCAACAACATCAACCATGGGCACTAACAGGAACTGCAGCAGACCAAAATATTATTGGTGGTCACTGCATCGTTCTTGTAGGATATGATGAGAAATATTTCTATGCTATTACTTGGGGACAAGTACAAGCTATTGAATGGACTTGGCTTCAGTCTTATATGGATGAAAGCTGGGCAATAATTACACCCGAGATCGTACAAAAAGGTAGCTATGGAGACCTTAGAGTCGATGAACTTATTACAGATATTGAGAAACTATAATGACAATACCAAAGAGAATAGAAGAAATACTAGAAGAAAATAGCAAAAAAATTATTTATCTAGCTAATACTGGACAAATGAAATACAAGACAGGTGGAACATTCCAAGGACTCTTGGTTGAAGCTATGTCTGGATCAGAACGTATTGGATATTTGACTGCTGAAAAACGTCATGATGGCAAATATGTTCTTGATGGTGTTTTTGTAGAAGAAGTTTACAGAAAAAATGGAATTGCTACAAATATGTTGCGTAAAGCACAGAATTCTGTACAAATGAAACCATACATTACCACTGAGAATCAAATTTACCAATCAGAAGCTGGTAAAAAGCTTGCTGAAAAAGAATATAGAATGATGATTGCTAGTACTCTTGTTATTGCAGGACCTCTTGCTGCTGTACCAGAACTCATTGGCGCAGGAGAAGCTGCTGCAGGCGCAGGAGAAGCTGCTGCAGGTGGAGGTGGAGCACTTAGCGATCTTGGTGGTAAGGCTCTTAAATCATTAGGCAAAAACAGCCTTTTAAATGGTTCTGGTGATAATAGTCAACAACAATCGACATCACAGGATTCCAATTCTGGCGTCTCAACAAGTTACAACACTCCAGCAAACCCAAACTTTACTGTTGGTTCTAAGATCTTAACAACAGTAGAAGAGCAGCTTGAAGCAAAGATTGCATTGGAAATAAATGCACCAAAGCTAGCACCAAATTTACTTACAACTGTTCCTCAAACTAAACCATTGCAGGCACCAATCGTTTATCCGCAACCAAACAGTGGCGGTTTTGGTGGTGGAACAACTATCCATGTGAATACAGAAAACATGCAAGCTCAACCTCCACAAGAACCACAACCACAAGTGCAGACTCAACCTAAACAAGCACCAAAAGCTACAGGTTTAATTAATCGTGTCAAGACTAAAATTGATAACATGCGACAAAGAACAAAAGGTACTGGTACCTTGCAACTAGATATTGCTCATCCGATTACTGACTTTGCTACTTCAGCAACTCCAAGAGCTGGTAGTGCTAACTCATCAAAGCTTGTTAGCCTAATTAATGAATTATCTATAAAAGATGCAGGCATTGATAAAGAAGATGTTATCATTCACGAATTAATGGAACTTAAGCAAGACATCAATAAGCTTATTGGTGGAGGCGAAGATCTAGCAACTGTAATCCGTCATGATGAAGGTCACGATGACTGGCACCGTTCAATGGGTCAAGAACCATGCACTAGCGAAGAAGATTGTGCTGCAAAAGCAAATGAGCACAAGAAGATGGAACACGAAAAGCACACTACCTGGGAATAAGTTGTAAAATAACACTTATTCTGCAGTAGTAGGTAATGAAATACGCAGAAACAGGGCAAGGATCCTACTCCGATGATGATAGCTTAGAAGCTATTGAAGCTCCTCTTGAAGAAGAGGGTCGATCAGAAGGATTTGGTTTGCCCGGACAATCTGCTGTTGGAACTGTTAGTTTTTTTAGATTGGCAGATATTGGAAACGAAGATGAAAATTCAACAAGATTGACTGCTTTGGGTGATGAACCTAAAGATACAATTGATGTTGTTGGAAAACCAGATGTAGTATCGAATCAAGGACTGAGCAGCGTAAGCCCCGGTTCTTTATCACCACTTATCAATGGTGTACCAGAAGGAAAGAAAATGAGTCTATCATCAAAAATAGCTTTCGTAATGGAGAATGGTGAGCCATTCTGCAATCACTGCGAGCGTAACTTTGTACCAGAAGCACTAGGACCACGTATGGCTTGCACATTCTGTGGATGTGGCCGACCAAACGATGATCACAATATCGGACAAGATGATTTCAATGGTAAAGATCTTCTTTCACATGCTGAAGGTGAAACGGTCAAAGATGAAGATGCTGGACGCAATATCATTAAAGAAGATTCTACAGTTTCTTCAAAGCGTGATAGTGCAGATGAATTCCTAGAATATTTTCATTCTAGTTCTGATGCAAGCAAACTTTACTATCAAGGTTACATGGATGCTGAATCCGGTAAGTTACTTGATGAAGACATGGCTCTTCTAAGCAAAGATTATTATAACGGTTACGAACAGTACAAGTTCTATAATAAGTCTCCACAACAGAGTGAAGGTCAAAAGCTATTTAACATTAAGCCAAATAGCAATCAGATCCCACGTCAAGGTGAAATGACACCAGGTGAAGCAGACCGTGGACCACTCGAACTTACTGATGGTACTAACCACGCTACTGCTAGCAAGGTTCTTGGTCTTTACGAAGAGTTTAAAACTGCAGGGTGGGGTCAAATAATAAAAGACGTTGGTTCAGACCTTGTAGGCTCCGGGAATGGCGAAACATTTATGGCACCAAGTGAGCGTTCAGTTCAAAAACGTTGGCATAATGGACTTGCTAAGTATCACAGTGAGCAAGCAAACAACCTTGATTTGACCGAAGATCAAAGAGCAGCACATCAAAATGCAGCTGATGTTCACTCAAATTTGTCAAGCCAAACTCCATGGGGACAGAAAGCATCCCCTGTTCATACTCGTGATTTTTATGATAGAGCTACAGCACAAGGTGTTGCAGCTTCTCAAGCCGCAGGTTTAAATATAGATATAAATGATTCAAGATTATATGATTCAAGAGTTCAAAAAGCATATAACAAATTAAAACCAGGTACAACTGCTTCTAAAATATCATCAATCTTCCCAGTTGATGTAATTCAGAATTTCTTCGAGGTATAGAAATGGATAAGTGTCCTATTTGTTTTGATGGTCGTACAATCACTAAGGTTAGTGCCGCTGGCGATGAAATATACTGTACAGATTGTCGTAAGATTGTAGCTAGTGCTACGCTTGATTTTGAATTTAAACTAGCAGGTGCCGGTGACATACAAGCTTGTAAGGGTGAAGCCAATGGCGTTGCTCTACCAGGTTGGAAGGGTCCTGGAAAGAAAGCTAGATGCTTTGTTTATGATCCAGGTAGAGAAGGATCTGAAGAAGCTGCTAAGAAAAAAGCAGCGAACTCTGCATATAGCACCCAACACAAGAAAGCTGCATCTAAGATTATCAATGCAACTCCATTCTTTTCACCAACAGGTGCTCCTGATGCTGTTTTGCCTAAATCAACCAATCCTGGTACAGTTCCTTCAAATGCAGTTGAACAGAATCAATCAGTAGCAATGTCCCAATCAGCAGCTCCTTCTACAGGAGGAATGGCTCCAAAGAACCAACAAGCTGCTACTCCACAACAATCACCAATTGGTCAAGCAACAGCTCCAAATGCTATGCAACCAGGTGTTATTGATCAAGTATCACCAACAACTTCTGCATACTAATGAATAGAATCACAACTGCCAATAAAAAAATTGCTGAACTTAGCAAAAAGATAGAAGATATTGCTAATGAAAACATGGAAGATTACATGGGTCCAGGAAAATGCACAGAACATGGCATTGTTGATGGATGTAAATCAAACTAAAACTCGCAATAGTGACTGAGGAAACAGAAAGATTCCATTATGAACTACGATAACATTGAACTAGAAGCCAAGACAGCGGCAGCAGATGCCCGTTGGTTTAACGGTACATCAGAGAGCATTCTTACACGTCTCGACAGACTCCAAGAGATCTTGGACACAACTCGCATGGCTGCAAGCAACCCAAATGCCTCTACAAGAGACATTGAGCGTTACGCTAGCATTATCACCGAACTCGGTGCTGAAAAAGAACAACTTGAGAAGCTTGCTTCAGAGTATGTTGAGTTCGACGCTGAGGACTACCTAAATAGTCTTCCAGGGGGAACAATTGCTAAAGAGTACCGTATTAGCAGCGCAGGAACAAGCGACCTTGGAGAAGACGATGGAAGTCTTCTTTACCGCACTGCTGCTTCAATTGAGAATGAGTTTGAAGACGCTGACTGGATTAACTTTGTAACTGCTGGTGCTGAGATCTGGATAGAAGACCAGAACAATAACCTCCTTAAGAGCCAACTCAACACACGTGAAGCTGCTGTATTCTACGTAGAAAAGAAGACTCTTCCTATCCTAGACACAACTAAGCGTGCTTCTATCATTGAAAATTTTGTTGACAATGTTGAGATCTGCCGTCGTGCTAAGAATGATGGAGATTCATTCCGTAGCGTTAAGAGTGCTAGCGCCAACAAGCTTGCTGCTACATTCATTCAAGAAGCTGTTGAAGATTCATTCGGTGAAGGCATCAACTGGCTCTAGCCTATGACTGAACTATTGAATGGCTTTAAAGTCGTTGGTGCAATCGAAGATTACGAGAGCAAAAAAGAAAACTCATCTAATCTTGTAACTATTCTACAAAAGATGCTTGCTGAAGCATACGTTCTTTACCACACCATTCATGGATTCCATTGGAATGTACAAGGTAGTGATTTCTACGAATATCACAAACTATACGATGAGATAGTAAATGATATATATGAAAACATTGATCCAATAGCTGAGAACATTATTAAGCTTGGTGCAGAAGCACCGTTTGTTATGAGCCAACTAGTAAAAATAAGTGGCATCGCAGAAACTGGACTTATCAGTAAGAACACTGTAGAGTTAACTAAGAAATTCTACGACATGAACCAAGAATATATTCAACACATTAAAGAAGCTTTTAAAGTAGCTAATGAAAATAATGAACAAGGCGTAGCCAACTTCATTGCTGAGCGTATTGATCAACACCAAAAATGGAGTTGGTTCCTAAAAGCATCTATTGAGGGATAATGGATTCTACTTCTGAAAACATAGGTAATGTAGTTGCACTTCTAACTGCTATCTTAAGCGAGCAAGAAGATTTAGCCTATGAAATGGTTCTTGAAAGCAACCCGATTGAGCTGTTTAGCGCTTTAACTGGTATTTTATTGAGTGCATTGAACCGATTAGCAGATATCAATGGAATAACTATTGAAGATTATCTAAAAGATCTGGGAATGCTCGCATTTAAACCACAATGAACATAGGACCAGATTTACCAGAAGGAATAACCTTCAATAATAAACAAGAAGTTGAAGCTAATTTATATCTTGTTACTGAGAAGTTAAATTCTACTAAATGTTTATCATGTGATGTATACTTTGAAAGTATACTTATTACAAACAATGGAAGACATGAAGGAATAATTAAGAGCTTTCCTACCGAAAACGTTATTTGGAAAAATGCTCTACCAAAAGATCGTGTTAGGTCAATAAAAATATTAGATGAAAATCTAATTATAAGACTTAATAAACACAAAGAAAGACACAAAAATGATTAGATATAGTACACAGCCTTCAAAAGAAGCTAACGCATTGAAAACAGAAAGTCCTACAGCACCTATCAGAACGACCCGTGATATAATGGGTCTTAATGATACAAATGATCAGGATGAAGATAAGAATAACCTACAAGATCTAGATGCTGAAGATGCGAACGATAACTAAAGACAGGTAATTAAGCGCTTGGCTTTAACGGTTTAAACCATCAAAGTATTCGCACAAGTGAGTATATGAGCTCTCAAAATACCACACAAAGAAAGAACTTTCGTTGCATTTTTAACCCTTATGTGACGAAAGAAAATCAAGATGGTGTTGTTCGATCAATCATATCCCAATTCGAAGGGTATTATGCAGAACCTGAAGTTACTATAACTGATGATGGTTTTATCATATCTTTGACCGTAGGTGAAAACTTAAACCCTACAACAGTCCGTGACAAAATACTCTGGAATAGTTTTGTTGAAAGTGTTACTGCTCAAGATGCTATTAGGAAGATACAGATCCTTCGTCTACCAAAGGCCAGTCTAATGGATTTTGGAGCACGCAATCCAAACGAAGGTACTGTTGGTGGTTTTGGACCGCAAGCTGGACCTAATGGCCAATCTGGTGTAACTGAAATAATGTTTGAGAATGGTGAACCAATTCCACACGAAGAATATAAAATGGATATGGGCGAACGTCCAGATGGACAACCATTCAAAAGAAGCAAAGGAAGCGTTCACTACGCTGATCCAACAGGGAATTTACTACCAACTACATGGGGGCCAGGTAGTGATACAGGCGAACCAGTTGATGAAGATTTAGTGAGCGATATTACAAACATGGATGACCAAACAACTACTGCTCTTGATGGTGGTACAAAAGAACACCGTCAAGTGCCTAAAGTATTCAATGCTAGTTTCAAAATGCTTTCATTCGATAGCGATACTGGCGGATCTTTTACATTAAACCAACCAAACGGATTCCAATCAGTAGAAGACCCACCAGACCAAGGACCTTTGCATGAACAAGCTAATCCAGGAACCGGTATTGGTGGGGGAGCGCCTATAAGCGGTGCTAGTTGGTACGTTACTCAACCAGGCAATGAACAAGGTACAGAACTTGGTGCTGAAAGAAACAAAGAATACGATACTGATGCTTCTTCTGCTCCATTCGCTGGTATTACCCCTCATGGATCAAAGAAAGCAGAACCACCTAAAGAAGGTGACGAAGGTATCATAGGTCATTATGGAGATGAATTAGAAACACTCGGTGTTATTGATAGCGATCCACTTGGTGGAGCATCTTATGGTAGTAGAACTCCTATTGATATAGGTTGGTATTTTGGTGTTACAGAAACATACGATTACGAAGGCGATGTAGATGACTACAACTTATAAGGTATATGAAGCAGGAATAGAACCAAAAAAGTTCAACCCAGGTGATTTTATCTTAGTTAGTACCAATGGTATTTTAGCTAAATTTATACGTTTTGGTCAATTTATACGTTACCACGGTAAAATGAAACCTTTCTCTACATGGAATCATGCTGCAATGATTGTTGATGAAGAAGGAACAATTATTGAAGCAGCTGGTCGCGGTGTTCGTTATGCTCACATTGATGAATATAAAGATGTTGAGTATTACTTAGTGAATACAAAATTAAATAGTCAGAGTCGTACCCAAGCAGTTGCTGCATGTAAAAGTTTTGTTAAAGAAAAGTATGGATGGTTTACCATTGCTTCCATAACAATTGAACTTATTACAGGAATAAAATTACAGTTCTCATTGAACAATTCAATGATTTGTAGTGCAGTAGTAGGGCAAAGCCTATGGGCTGGTGGTGTAATATTTGACCGAAACCCATATCAAATGATGCCAGCAGATCTTGCCGCAGCATTCAATATAACACATTCTGCCAAATAATTAAAAAAATCACTAAAACTCTTGATTTAGTCATTTTCTTCAATTATCATTGAAAACATGAAAAAGAAAATGACCATCGTTATTAGCTACGATGCGATGAACAATCAAAGTGATGAATTGGCTAGCCAAGAAATCAATGAGACCATTGCTGGTCTAATGAATAGTTTGCGCACCCAAGTTAATAATGCACAAGTATCTGTAAAATTCCAAGATAATAAGGAGAATAAATAATGGCATCAAGTATTAACAATCCGTTTCAAACCACTGCAGTTCGTACTGCTGTTCGTGGTGCTGTAGCAAGTATCGTTGGTGCGCTTGTAGCATGGGGAACAACTAAGT
>Ga0208741_10000944_pt1 | contig 12617 bp, 15 predicted proteins | sample CryBogCBE03Jun09_FD_184576 | JGI IMG/M metagenome (GOLD analysis project Ga0208741, IMG submission 184576) | Freshwater microbial communities from Crystal Bog, Wisconsin, USA - CBE03Jun09 (SPAdes) | ecosystem: Environmental > Aquatic > Freshwater > Lake | place: Crystal Bog, Wisconsin, USA...
GGCGTGGGCGGAGGCGGCGGCGTGGGCGGCGAAGAGGGCGGAGGCGGCGGCGTGGGAAAAGTTTGACCCGTGTGGTTTGCTTCAAAAATTGGTTGAGTTGAAGTCATGAGTGATTTACGCAAAGCAGCGCAAGCACTAGTAGTGCGTTGGGACACGCCGGCGTGGAAAGACGCGCCGCACACGGGGCAGTACATCGACGAACTCCGCGCTGCCCTCGCGCAGCCTGAGCAGGAGCCGGTGGCGTGGATGAGCACGAATAAAACTTGGATGTGGTCTAACAAAGACAAGATACCTGACCGCTGGGCTGGAAATGTTATTCCCCTTTACGCCAACCCACCCCAGCGCAAACCGCTGACGGAAGCGCAGATCGCCGCCATTGATTGGAAAGACGGTGAAACATTGCATGACTTTGCCCGCGCTATCGAAGCCGCGCACGGTATAGGAGAAAAGTAATGGCATACCGTGATTACATTTGCTGCCGAGACTGCAAATCCAAGTTTATTTACGATGGAAATGACAGCATCCGGAATTCATTGGAGGCTACTTATGGTGATGAGGACGCCACAAATTGGACAGTAGAAATTGTTTGCCCAAACTGCCTTGCAAGACTTGAGCGTAACCCTCTTACGGAGGAGGAAGTCAGCAATCTTGCTAGAACAATGGTGAAAGGTGGTAAGTCAGTCAACTGGCTGTGCCGCGCTATCGAGCGGGAGCATGGGATTGTGAGTAGCCAAATGCAACACATTGCTGATCTGGAAGCCGCCCTCGCGCAGCCTGAACAGTTAAGTGTTGGCGGCGACGATCTGCCTACTTTGACCAAGTGGACACCCCAGCGCCAGCCGCTGACGAAAAAGGAAATTTGCGAAGAGTTGGGGTTTGGTTCGGTAGATGTGCAATTTGTTCGCATGGTTGAGCGCGCCCATGGAATCGGGGATTTATCAAATTTATTTGAGCCGGATAAAGCAGATAGCGAAGGGGGAGAGCTGTGATCAGCGCCGCTCAGGTTGCCGAACTGCTGAACGTTTCGCGCCGGCACGTCTACGAGCTGCACCACCGAGGCGAGCTGCCGGCCTACTGGTTTGGGGGCACACTTCGGTTCGATCCAACAGACGTCAAGGCATACCAAACATCATGTCGATCAGCTGGGACGCGCGAAACAAGCGCTGGCGTTTTGAATTTAAGCGCTCGATTGCAGGTCGCCGAGTCAGGGCTTCAAAACTTCTTCCGCAAGGCTGGAGTCAAGCCAAGGCCGACGCCTTCGACCGCTCGGAAAGCGCTCGGCTGTACGGCATTGCAAGTGGTATCGACAAACCCGCGCCGTTGATCGACACGGCCGTCGAGCACTACCTGCGCGACAAGACACACCTCAAGAGCTATCAAAAGGCGTTGGAGAACCTCGCGGCGATCGCCTGGGCATACAGCGGCAAGACATTCGACGATCTGCCCAGCGTGGCCGCGCTGGTGTGCGCAACCACCGAAGGCGTGCGCGAGGGCAAGGTGCTTGCCCCGGCCAGCATCAAGCAGCGCTTGGCACTGCTCAAGGCGGCTTGCAGATGGGGCTGGAAGCGCCACGCGATGGGCACCAGCGATCCGACCGGGCGCATGCAGATGCCGCAGGTACACAACGAGCGCCACATCTACGCCACGCGCGAAGAAATGCTGCGACTGGCTCGAGCTGCCGACAGGCCGGACGTGCGTGCGCTGATCCGAGTCGCTTTTTACACCGGCATGCGATTGGGCGAAATTCGCCGCACAACGGTGGCTGACGGGGCGCTGCACCTGGACGACACCAAGAACGGCGAGCGCCGCTCAATACCGATGCACCCGCGCATTCGGACGTGCACCAAGTACCTACCCCTCACCACCATCACTAGGACGCTGCAAGACGGCTTCAAGCGCGCCCGAGACAAGTGCGGTCTGGCTCACATCCATTTGCACGACCTGCGTCACTCAGCGGCCAGCGAGATGATCAACGCCGACGTGGATCTGTACGTCGTGGGGGCCGTGCTGGGGCACAAAGATCCGCGCTCAACTGCTCGCTACGCTCACCTGCAGCACCGCACGCTGAGCGAGGCAGTGCGCAAGATCGGCGCTCGCCGTTGACAGATTCGGCCCCACAACGGCATAAATATGGTCGGGAAAAAAGGGCAGCGAAAAGGCCGTTTTACCTATGGAGGAGCGGGAGGGATTCGAACCCTCGGTGCCTTTCGGCACGCCTGATTTCGAGTCCGACGTGCACACCTCGCCACCTATGAGCGTAGCCCGGTGGAGCGTGTGCTTTGGGTGCGTTTTGGGCCGGTTTTGAAGGCTGTGTGGCAGATTTGGCCCCACACTTTTTGTACGGATGGCCGGCTACCCGTTACGGCTGGCCGGCTTGCCGTATCAAGCCGCAGCCATAGCGTGTTCAGGCACGCAGATCAAATATTGACCGAGCTGGTGACACTCGTACAGCTCCCCCGGCTCCTCCAGCACCGCAGCAGCACAGCCTGTCAGGAACAGCGGGATGAGCCATTTCATGCGACGCCTTTGGTTTTCTCAAACGTGCGCAGGCCACCGAGGCCTAACATTGCAGTTAGCAACTGCCAAAGGTTGTCGTCGATACCAGGAAGTTGCGGCAGCGGGTGCGCCCAGACAATGCCGCCCCATTGAAGCAACGGCCGGGCAATGTACTGACAAGCCAACGCAACCGCGCAAACCCATCCGATAGCAGGCCGCCAACCGCTGGTAAAAGCGCTGGGGCTTGCCGCTTCTGCTTTGTTGATGTCAAGCTGTCCTTGAACTATTGCTACCGCGGCGGCAAGCTGAGCGGTTTCGGCGGCGCTCTTGTCCGGCCAGATTTTGTTGATGGCGGCGGTGGCTAGGTCGATGCCAGCCGTGATCGGATCTACTGCCATACGCCCGTCTCCATTTGTGTTGCCAACCGCTTCGCACGATCAGGCGTTTGCTCGCGCCACTTGCTTAGCAGCATGGCCGCAGCAGCTCCGGCGTAGTTGCCTTCGCGCACATTGGTCAGCGTGTCCTTGAACTGCAAAAGGCCCACCACGCCTAATTGAAAAGCCATGTTCACCAGCACCGCCTGACGCACCTCGTCAAGTGAATCAAACCAAGGCAGCGACAACCGCAAAGCCTGCTCTCGGTCGGCAATGTCGTTTGCAAGCATTTGCTCGATTTCTGACATGCGCAACCCTGCGCCAGTTTTGCGTCCGTCGATAAGCCGGCCTACGCCGATGGTCCAAAGGCCGAGCGAATCTTGGTAGGGCACCTGGCGCACGCCTTCGTCGCGCTTGAGTTGGTCGACGATGTTCATTTGTCGACCTTGTTGTCAAGGCGGTCAAACAGGCGCGTCAGCATGTCTTTGATTTCTTTGATGTCACCCTTGTAGTCATCACGCGCAACGTAAGACTTCGGAAGTTCTTCGCGCAGCTTGGAGAGGTCGGCTTTGAGTTCTTTGACCGCGTTCCACATTTCACGGGCAAACCAGCCGGTGGCGCTGCTGATGGCGAACAGGGCGACATTGATGAGTGCTTGGATGTCCATCAGTCGCTCGCTCTAGCCAGCATCTCAGCCGCGCCCAAGCGCTGATCCAGCGGGCTCACGATCTTGGCAGCGGCGATGGTTTGCTTGACCTCGTAAGCTAGGTCGAGCACCGTTCCGGGGAACTGCACCTGGTTGATGAGTTCGAGCAGGAATTGCTTGTGGGCGGGGTTGTCGAGAATCATGGCTTAGGCTCCAAAGAATCCAAAGGTTTTCATTTGCAAGATGACTTGCGCCAGCGCTTGTGACGTTTGCAAAAGCGTGGCCGTCGCGCCGGGGAAATTGGCAACCACCGAGTTGCCGGTCGGTGTGCCCCATCCAGTGGCCTGCCCCGTCACTGCGGTGTTGTAGACACCGAACAACGTGCCGGTGTGCTTGAGGGTGGTGGTGGCGTTGAACGTCACAGCAGCGACCACATTAGAGGCACTGACCTGCAAACTCGGGGAACCACCGGCCACGATGTTGATTGCAGAGTTGCCGGTCGAATAGCTGATGTAGTCACCGTTGAATGAGGTGGTGCGCCAGTTCGCGTTCAGGTTGCCCGACGCGCCAGCAGCGTTGTTGAAATAGATGCGCTGGCCGGCCTTCAAGCTGACGGCGGCTTGATTGGTACCGAAATCCAAACTCGTCATCGAGAAATCAAGACCTGTCTGCCACAAACCAGTAGCAGAAATCATTGCATCGCAAGCCACCGAGCCGATGCTCTGTGCCCGGTATCCACCCCATACCGCAGACTTTGCGCCCGTCGCGTTGGTGCGGTTGAAGTTGTTGACGATGCCGTTCGACGCAGCATCGAAGCCACCATCACTCGCCACCGTTTCGTAGGTGTTGAGGTACACGCCGTCCGCACCAGCCGATGCATCCCCCGTAAACAACGCCACAGCAGGATTTGCCAGGAAGTTGGTGGAGCCCGCCTTGGTGCCGGAAACGTAGCCTGTGGCGTTGTAGGCCATCAGGTCACCCTGCCCGTACTGATCGACCTTCGTGCGATAGGCGCAAATGCCCGTGCGCCCCGAGTTGCTCGAGGTGGAGTTGTTCCATCCCGACTGATTGAGCAAATAGGTGTAATTCGGGAACAGTTCGTGTGTGTACGAATAGCCCGATGTCGGCTGACCCGCCGTTGCAGCACCGCTGATCTGCTGGCTGATCGGAAACTGGCACTTGCTCAGGTCGCCGTTGAAGGCGGTGGTAATTGAGCTTTCCGAACCTGTAGACGCAGGCGCAGCAGTGGCAGATGCGTACCACGGCTGGCGCAATCCTGTGACGGTGGTGACACCCGAGCCACTCAAAAGCGCGGAATTCTTTGCAGCGTTACTCATGGTCAAGCTCCGATCAAGCCGTGGGCGGTAAGGTCAACAATCAACTGCGCCACCGCTGCTGATGTCTGAGCCAGCGTTGCCGTCGACCCGTTGAACGCGGCCTTGCTGCCGTTTGACGCAACACCCCAGCCAGTGGAACGAGCGCCCAGCAACTGGGTGCCCAGCACGTTTAGCGTGCCGGCGTCGTTGAACTGCCAGTAGTTCACTGGCCCCGTTGGGTTTTTCAACAACAGCGATGTGCCGGTGTGTGTCAGTTGCCGTGAGCCAGCAGAATTCAGAGAAAACACTTGATTTGTTTCCATCTGGAATGCTGCCGTGATGCAAGTGGCTGTGCTGGCATCAAAGCCCTTGAGACAAATCATTCCTGGTGCAAATCCAAAACCTCGTCCTACAACACTGTCGGCATTGCCACCGTTTTGCACTCGATAACCCCAGCTCGCATTGGCAGCTGCACCACCGGCAACGTATTTTCTGATTGCCAAATCCACGCCCACGCGTGATCCGTAAGGCGATCCGTTGTCGGTGCCGTTGCAGCTCACATCGACTTCAAGGGCCACACTTCCTGTGGTCGGGTCATTGGTTGGATTGATTTCAATGACCTCGGCCACTGCCCCCCATGTCGACCCGGTGGATCGTTTTTTGCCTTGAAAGTACCCGCCAACGTTTTGCCCAGCTGCGGCGCTGTTGTCCACTACGCCTGTAATCGCCCACTCGTAATCGGTGACGGAAGAACTGAGCACATAGGTGTCTGCGCGCAGGCAACTGTTCACATACCCCGGCGTTCCACCCGTGTGGCTGGTATTACGCCGGAAATATCCCGTCGCAAAGTCAGCTGCTGTAGTGTTTGACTGAATGACATTTAGCGAAGTAAATGAATTGCTGCCCTGTGCTACTGAGGCACCGTACTGCGCCAGTATTTGAGCCCCGGAAATTGGAGCAGTCACGAACGTCAGCGTCGTTCCGCTTGTCCATGTGTAGTCGGTGGTGGGCAAATACGTCAACCCATCCACGGACACTTGCAAATTAGCCAGCAGTCCTGGATTCGCGCTGAGCGTGAACACCGTTTGTGATCCCGTGCCGGTAAATTGATCAGCGTAGGTAACACCTTGCAACGTAGACGACGAACTGGCCGTCAAGTTGTCTTGCGTCCAGATTGACGTACCCGTGGAGTCCTGCAAAACAATCTTGTAGGCCGAACCACCAAAGAAGATGGATGCCTCGCCGCGGCTGTCCAAGATCACAGGGTTGGTGTTGGGCGTCAGGCCGCCAGCATCCGTATAGGTTGCCAACGGCGTGGTGCTGCCGGCTGCGTAGGTGTAAACCTTGCCGCCAACTAAAGGTGTTCCAGCACTCGAAAAGTACTGTTGCTTGCCTTGCGGCATTAATGCTGCGGCCATGTGGTTTCCTTAAACAAAAAAAGCGCCCCAAGGGCGCTTAACGGTGCGATGTGAAAATGTTCAGGCTGCTCTAATCACGCGTGTCGATGCCTGATCCTTTGGCAATTGCGTTGGCTTCGTAGTTTTTGCTTTTGCGTGCCGCATAGGCAGCCTTGAGCGCAGAGACAACCGGGATAGATGTTCCATGCGTAGCGCCGGCCAATGCTGCTTCTGCTGCGCCGCCAACGTATTTGCCACCAATTTGCGCAATGCCGCCTGACAAAGTGTTTGAATGATTGAACACGCCAGATCGAGGCATGCCGATTTTGTTGGTGAGCTCGTTAATTTCGCTCAATGCTTGAGCGCCCTGCCCGCCAAAAACGGTGTTGGCTTTTTCTCGGTTTTGGTACAGGTAGTCGTTGAGCGCCTTTGGACGAAGATCCGGGTTGTCAGATGTCAGCCCAGCTTTTTTCTTGAGCGCTTCGATCTCACCGGCCGCCATGGCTTGGTGAGCTTGTGATCCTTGCCTTAACTCCCTGACCATTCGCTGCACGTCTGCAGCCGAGCCGTTGCTCACGTACTTGCGATGGAACGTGTCGGCCGTAGCACTTCCGATGCCCTGCATAGCGTCATCGGCGCTGACTGCGCCGCCGACAGCTTCCTTGTAGCCCGGCACATTTTTCAACGTCTCAAAGCGCTCTCGCGCAAGTGCCGTGGCGTTGTCAACAAACGGCTTTAATTCAGCAGCACCGCCCACCAGCGGAAGTTTTTGCAGTTCGTCTTTAACAATGTAGGCCGCGGCTCGCTCGCTGCCCTTGCCTTCGCGGATTTTGGTCGACAGATTTTTGTTGAGCGACATGAACTTCTCGAACGTCATGTTGCCGCCGTTTTTCTCAATGTCCGCCAGCTCGGACGCTATTCCACTTGGCAAGTCATATGTCGCAGAATTTTTTGCCAAAGCCTCTCGAGCACTGGTGACAAACTTTTGACCATCCACCGGAAAATCAGCCGTGGGCGGCAACCCTTGTTGCGCGCGAAGCTGTTCGTATTTGTTTTGAATGGCGCCATAGGCTTCGTTGATGTTTTTGTTGCGAATCTGATCGTTCTTTACAAAACCGTCAATTTCAGCCTGGCCAATAGCGTTCGGGCCGTGATCGTACAAATCAGGCGCCAACGTATTGCGCACGTTGTCAAGCGCGTTGGCCACTTGCTTAGGTTGCTCTTGGAGCACGTTGCCAATGCCTGCAAACGCCCCGCGGTTGTTGTACTGGTCGGCATACAAAGCCGTGTCGCCAGTGCGCTGTCCGCTGATCAAATCAATGCCGTGTTTGTTTTCAAGCGAAGCCGTGCGCGCCGCTTCTGCATTGAAGTATTGACCTGGCGTCTTGTTGATTTTGGCGGCAACTTCTGGTGTTGCGTCGGCAGCCAACGCAGCTTGAGTGCTCGCTTGATCAGCAGCAGCAGCACCGGCCGACTGCAGGCCGCTTTGATTGGCCGCTTGTCGAGCTGCAAACTGATCCGCAAGCGCGGTGCGTGCATCAGCTATGGGTGCAGCAGCAGGCGCTGCGCTCGCCAATGGTTTGATGCCGGCGCCCTGTGCATTTGCGCTTAACTGTTCTGCTGCGGCCTGTTTGGCAGCAACTGCTTGTGCAATCGTTTGCGGAGCACTCAACGCCGCCTCAGACGGTGCAGCCTCGGCAACTGATCTCAGCGGCACACTGCCTTTTCCGCGAAAGCCCAACGCCATCAGCGCGCCGGTGCCAACAGTTTTGACAGCGGTGCCGAGCGCTGGGCCTGCGTAATCTGCCGTAATGTCGCCTGCAGCATTAATTGCTCGGCCCGGCAAATTCAGCGGGTTGTAGTTGGATGCAAACGCGTCAACCGCCTTCGCGCCCATGCTGCCGGCTTCTGGCTGATAGGTGTATCGCTGCTGCACTTGATCAACTGCAGCAGCGCCCTTGTCGGCAGCGGCGCGCAAATTGTCAGCCAACGATAGTTTGGGGTCGTAGTTGGCAAGCGCCTTGCCAGCTTGATACAGCCCCGCATAACCGCCAGCGACTTGCGCCCCAACGCCGGTGACTTGATTGGCCACAACGTCGCGCACGGCCGCGCCGTAGGGGTTGCCGGGTTGCTCTGGCTGTGGCGCTGGGCTTGCCGGCATCTTGCCCAAGATCATGGCGCCCAGATCGTCACTGGGCTGCGCAGCAGGGGCGTTTTGAGTTAACTGCGCCTTGTTAGCTGGTGGCGCGCCGTTGACTGCAGCACGCCCGTTTTCATGCTGGATGATCGCCGCCATGATGTTCTGGCGAACGTATGGGTTGTTCGTCAAATCAATCGTCGCCTTGGGGTCAAGGCCGGTGACTTGCGCGGCGTGGGCAATGTAGGCCTGGGTGTCGTTTTCAGATGGCGGCGCCCATTTGCTGATGACGCCTTCCAGCGTGTTCACGCCCTGCTTGCCATAGGACTTTAGATTGCTGTCCAAAGCGGCCATGCCTTCTTCTGGGCTCGCGTATTGCGCCAGCTTGCCACCCGGCATCAGCGCGCCGGGGTTGTTGTTGCGCATGGGCGCAGGCATTTTTGATGTGCTGGGCTGTTGGCCACCCAAAATCATTGCGCCGAGATCGTCCATTACTGGCCTGCCTCAGCCGGCAGCACGCCAGATTGCGACAGACTTTTGATGTTGTTGTACTTGGTGAAAAACGTCTGCCTGACTTTGGCGTCGTTTCCCAACAGTTCATTGATGGCACGTTGCTGGTCAGGTTTTGACATGCCAGATTGACCAATCGCAATGGCTTGGAACACTTTGGAATCTGCGTTCTTGGACCAGTCTTGAACGTATTTAGCATAGTTTGCGTCGCCGTAACGCTGGCTAAACGCCTGCAAGCCGGGAGCTTCCATTTGCAATTCAATTTGCTTGGCTTGCGTGCGCTTCATGATGTTCAGAAGCACATCTGGGTTGTACGTTGCCGAACCGCTTGCCATGTCTTGCAGTCGCTTGCCTGCGTCTGTTTGCATGGAGCCGCCTTGAGCTTGCAGCTGCGACAGCTGCACGTTGGCCAAATCTTTGGACAACTGCTGATAGTCGGATGAACCAACAAAATTTTTGAACACGCGCAACGCCGTTCCTGGAGCGCCAGATGTGTACCAAGCGCCAGGATCCAATTTGGTGATTGCGGAAAAACTTTCGTTTAAGTTGTTGTTCAGTTCGGCGGTGTTGTTTAAATGGTTGACTAGCCCAGTGCGCAGCACCTGGCCGGCCTGCAAATCCACAGCCTCGCTTGGGTCTGGCATGTAAGGTTGGCCAGCGGTGCGCGGCGTGTGCGGCAACGGCGATGGTTGGCTGATGTCCATGGACGACGCCGTTACGGCCGGTGGCTTGCTGACATCAAGGCCTGGCGTGCGCATTACGCCCGTGACGTTGCCAGAAGCGTCTTTAACGGTGACTGTGCCATCGGCATTGGCTGTTTGTTGTTGTCCCAATGGCACGAATTGTGTTTGGGTTGTGCCGGGCACTGGAGCGCCCATTTGCAGCGGTTGGCCGTTTGCGCCAACAGCCATTGGGTTGGTGTTAATTTGTGCCGATTGAATCCCGTTGCTCACACCCGGCCCGTTTGGCGTCAATGCGGCTCGCTGGCTGTCGGGCGACATGACCGATAGGCGCATTTGATTGGTCGCACTCGCCCAAGCGTTTGAGTTCGGGTTTGATGGATCAGAAGCGGCTTGCACAGCCGGCCCAAGCAAGTGCTCTCGAGCAAACGCCCCCGCTTGGGACAAATTTGGATTTGCTTTGATAAACGCATCAAAAGTTGCAAGCCCTTTATCGGGCGGCAATGACCCTAGTGAGCCTACAAATTGGCCCAATTGGTCGCGCTGACTTGCGCTCAATGAGTTGATCTGTTGTTTGGCCTGCAGCGACTGGTTTTGCGCGGTGTAAAGGCCGGCCAAGATGCTGCCGCCTTGCGTGGGGGCTGCGGCCATGATCTTTGGCGCTGCCTTGTTGAAATCAATCGTACCGTCGTCACCGAGCACGGACGTCGGATCTGAAAACAAACTGCGCACGTTGTTGCGCTCTTGCAAGACTTGCTGGTTGGATTGGTTGGCAATTTGGCCAGCTTGGTATTGATTGGATGCGTTGGCCACATTCATGATTTGGCCGAGCGACGACATGGTGTCCGGCGTTTTGACGCCGAGTGCTACTGGGTCCATTTGTTTGCTCCGTTAGCCTTGCATTGCGGGTGCAGGCATAGATGGATAAGACGCAGCACTGCCTCCAAACAACTTTCCGCCCGTCAAGTTGTTGGCCAAATACATGTTGCCAATATTGTTCAGCCCGCCGGTGATGGCGTTTGCTGATCCCACAATCCCTGCGGCTTGGGCTGCGCCGGCAGAATTCATTGAGTTGGCAATGCCACCGGAATATGCAGCGCCTGCTGAGCCTGTGTTGGCGTTGGCTGTTTGCCCCAGTCCAGCAATGTTGGAAAGCCGGTTAAAGATGTTGGTTTGGTTTGACGTGTAGTTGTTATACGCCTGCTGATACGCTGATGCTGCTGCGTTTTGGTTGTAATCGACCAACCCTTTGAGCGCATTTCCACCAACCAATCCGCCAGTTACCGATGCTGCGTTGTTGAGCGCAGCGTTGCCTTGCTGCTTTTGAAATTCATAATTCGGCGCAAGATTGGCATTTAGATCGCCTGCATTAAATTCATGCGTGAATTGCGGCTGCATGGCCGTGATTGTGTTTAGCGCTTGATAGCCAGACTGACGGTATGGAGCCTGGTCGGCACGCGTCTGGTCGTACATGGCTTTTTGCAAAGCCGTACTGTTATTTGCAGCATTGGCTTGGGTTTGGGCCGCGCTGCTGGAGGCATTGCTGGAGATTACGCCACCAACGACGGCGCTGCCTGCTATTGCTGCTGCAATGCACATATTCTTTTCTCCATAATTACATCATCGGGTGCGTACCCAAGAGCCTTGAGTACGTCAAACAATCCGCCACTAGGCGACACAGGCCACCCAACCACCACAACCCCACGTTGTTCAAAGTGCTTTTCCATTAAGGCAATAAAACTGCGCATCCTCATGCGAACAATTGGGCGCAAATAAAAGGTGTCCACATTGGCGCAGCTTACGGGGGCGTGATGCAAACTTTGGTAAAAAATTGCAAAAGCATAGCCTTGAAGCACGTTTTCGTCGTCTCGCAATACAAACGCCAGCAGCAAATCATTTTCCGCAAGATATAAGTACCTGGATTCAAAAGGTTGAATTTTGAAACCCCGCTCACCATGAAACGAGCAAGTGTCTTTTTTTAACTCGCTGCATTCATCCCAAGATTCTTGGCCAAGGGGAAGTATTTCAGCAAACAACTCAGGCGTTAATTTTTCGACTGCTATTTGCATTTGCTTTTTCGACTTGGCTTATTTTTTGTTTTGTGGCTTTGCGGTTTTGGCGCTGGCGCGAAACGCAACTGCCGTAAGGCCGGCGCCGCGGGAAACTGGCAACTTTTGGCCCTTGCCTACTGATAGCGAAGGAGGTTTCTTGCTCATCAGGCAAGACCAATTTCGCCTTCTGCCTGGAAGGTCAGCGCAGTAGCCGTACCCGCACCACCAACCAAGAAATCAGCCGCATCAAGCCTCAATTGACCGTACCAATCAACAGATGAGTTGGCGGCAACACTTGTTCCGATACCCATGAATTCCGTACCCGCTACGTTGCCGCCAGTGGCGCCAATCCACAACGAGAACGTGGCTGCTGTAGCCGTCTTGTTGACGATGCGGATGTGTTTGATCACGACATAGGGCTGAGTCATCGTAAAGCCAACTGGCCCCGCCAATGACGTAACTGCTGGGTTGATGATGTTGGTCGTTGTAGTCGTAGTGAGTGCTACGGGGCCAAATCGAATGACTTTGTTTGCTGCCATGTTTTTCTCCTTACCAGCTAATAGATTCAACTTCTGCCACGGTTGTGGCTTCATCAATTTGCGCCACCAGCCCTGATTCCTTCTTGTACAACGGGATTACTTGGGCCGCAATCTCAAGCGCGATCTGCTCAAGTTGAGCCAGCGTATAGATTGACCACACGCCTGCTGCGTCCTTGTAGCCGCACTCTGCGGGTTGCCTTGTTGCTGCGGCCAACTGCGTGACTTGGATGGCAATGCTGAGTTTGTTGTTGTCCGACTCGGTGCTGCCAAACGTGCCCAGCGATGTCGTCTTGTCGGCGTACATCTCGACATTGCGAGCAGCGGCAATCTCGGCACGTTTTTTAGCCTTGGCCTTGTCCAGATCGGTCTGTGTAACGTCAGGCGTTACGGTGCCGCCAAACAACGGGCAAGTTGAGTCAGCCACCAATGCTTGCTCTGCCTTGGCAACCAATCCGGTCTGCGGCGTTAGTG
>Ga0208741_10000945_pt1 | contig 12589 bp, 12 predicted proteins | sample CryBogCBE03Jun09_FD_184576 | JGI IMG/M metagenome (GOLD analysis project Ga0208741, IMG submission 184576) | Freshwater microbial communities from Crystal Bog, Wisconsin, USA - CBE03Jun09 (SPAdes) | ecosystem: Environmental > Aquatic > Freshwater > Lake | place: Crystal Bog, Wisconsin, USA...
GACAGACTAAGTCTGTCTGTCTGCACAAAAAAGCTGGTATTTGAAGCACATCAATGTATTGAGCAGCAATTGCCGTTTCATCGGCAGCATGTACATCCGATGTGGTAGGTAACCCATAAGTTAGCCCAACTTTTCTAATTAATTCCAACCCGGTATCATCCCCCAAGCCAGTAAAAGAGTTGGCACTTGTTCTGTTGGCCTTTCTGTAACTAGCTTTAAATATGTATGGAATTTCTAGACGCTTACAGATTGTGTACACTTTATCAGCAATCTCCATCACCATCTCTTCGCTTTCCACCACACAAGGGCCTGCGATGAGGAAGAAGTTGTCGGGGTTATACGATTGCTTTTTACATAAATCGGATAAAAAATCAGGTAGCATAAATCATTTATTTAGGCTGCTAAGCTAATTGAAACAAAGCAGAGTTGTTGCTTAACTTAAATTAATTGAAATAAAAATGCCTCTGCAACAATTGCAAAGGCATTTATTATGTGATGAAAAATAGTTGATTCTAAAAACGGATACCTACGTTGATACCCAAAGCCCTTACACCTACCCATGGACCGCTAACTTTGATATCAGCAGTTCCTGATTTTACTACTTGACCGCTAACTTTAAATGGTGATGGATTTATCTCTTTAATTGATTGATTAACTCCACTTATCTCAGCTTTAGATATATCAGAATTAGGATTATTTTGATCCAAAGGGGTATAGATTGCTGTTATATCACCATCACAAGTACCGTAATGGGCTCCTGCTATCCAAAAATCTATCACGACCTTAGTAAGTAATTGAAATTGTGTCCCAATCATAATTCCACCACTCGTTGCATGTACAGTACCGGAAGCAGACGCTTTTAGATTGTAGGTATTTTGAGAAGTTACAACTTGGTACTTTATAGGACAATACAAATCCATTGATGTGTAGCGACCATAAGGAGCAACATAGATGCCATGACCAGCACCAATCAAATAAAGACGTAATTCGGGGGTAATCGTGAAATTACCAAACGTTGCGTTATCATAATCAAGTACAGATGAATTAGCCAATGTTTCCACTTCGCCCTTAAAAGGCAATGATCTGGTAGGCGATTTACTAATACCTAAAGATGCAGTAATGTGTGGCAGAATTTTTCTTTCGTAAGTGAAATTGTAATTCCCTAAGGCCAAAGAAGTTAAATTGACTTTTACAATGTTTTTTCCTCCAATTAAGGATTGGGCATTTACATTGAGGAATAGGGTGAGTAGCACTAGGGCTAAAATTGATTTTCTCATTTTTGTCTATCTAGTTTAGGGCGTGAAAATACTAATTAAATGTTAAGAAGTGCAATGTCTGCAACAGTTTTATTTTCCAGTATCTGTAAAGTAGCATCCCGCACCTCTTTCATGACAGTACTGAGACCACAATGACGCTCGTCGCAGTTCTTGCATTTCTGATAGAAATTCAAGCTCACACAGGGCAACAGTGCAATGGGTCCCTCTATTAATCTCATTATTTTTGCCAAGCGAACATCGGTAGGTCGCTGGTTAAAGAAATATCCTCCTCCTTTGCCTTTTTTACTATCCAAAACGCCCGCCTTCTTTAGTTCCAAGAGAATGTTCTCCAAGAATTTAAGCGGAATATTCTTCTTTTCAGCAATTTCAGCTATTAATATGGGTTCTCCATTATCCTTTTGGGCCAAATACATCAGTGCTTTAAAAGCATACTGCGTTTTCATTGAAAGCATATTATTAAAATTTATCCGTGCAAATTAAGGTCTACCCGCCAAAAAAGATATTTTCTTTAAAGAAAAGTCATTTTTGCAGCCAAAATCATTATAAAACAACTATATCCCATTGATATCTATCTGTATCGTGCCACCGATAGAGCAAACATACTTGTGGAGGATTTTTCTGAAACCAGACGAATTGTTATCTGCGTATCTTTTCTACTTGCCTTGGTAATAATGCCAAGTGGGGCATCATCGGCAGGGCTTGTGGCAACGAGTACTGTGCCATGACCAATACCACTTGTGCGCTGGCGACTATCATCAAAATGTGCTTCCTGTCCCGAATCGTCAAAAACAGGTACCGCATACATTTTATATGTTTTCAGTGTCTTTTCTATTTCTGCATCAGAAACATTGGGATAATAATACCTCAATCCTGCCGCATCCAACAACTTTGGTGCAGTGGCAATTACCATAAAATGTCCGTTAAACTTAGTGCCTGGTCCATTTCCAAAATCCATCACATCGCCAGGCAAACTATTGGCAAACCCTCCTTTACGCACGCCGTCATACTTGCCTACTTTATCTGTTTTTGTATGATTGTAAACATCTATTGCAGGCGCATCCACATTACCTGCAATATAAGTCCATCCCTTTCCCTCATTGGTTTTCAACGTAGGGAAGGCTGTTGCAAAAGCGTAGGCAGTAGATACATATCCTTTAGAAGCAATGATGGCGGTACGCGCAGATTTAATTTGATTAATCAACTCCAGATAAGCGTTGTTATTGCTCGTTCCATCACCTACTGCAGCCAATAAACGGGAGCCGTATCCTACACAATCTACTGTTGCATTAAATGTTTTTGTGGCTGTATCAAACAAAGCATTAGGGCAACTTCTTGGCCATACATCCACCAAATCGCCCGCATTATAGTTTGCATATTCATCTTCTTTGATCGTGTATTTGTGGAAGGCCTTGGCAGGGTCTTTTGCTGGGTTCCAATATTTCTGGAACACATGAAAAGACTCCCCTTGATACACTAAATTGGTATCATTTACCGTTACCCCTGGCAATTTCAGATAACCTTGTTGCAAAAGAAACGGCTGTGCAACGCCTCTTGCCGCATCTAACACAGTTGGATAAAACATTGTGTTGTAGTTGTACGTTCTGAATGGTTCGGAAGTCTCCACCGATCCATTACCTTTAACAGGCGAGTTACTAGCATCCACAGCAGGATAATTCTTTTTGCCACAAGCAATCATTCCAACTAAAATAAGTACGACAACTCCTTGATATAATTTCATTTTCCGTCGATTATTAAATAAATTTAAAAGAATCTTCATGCAAAAAGCAATAGAATCTAGTGAATTGATTTGAAATATTGTAACAGGTTTCAATAATTTCTGACTGATTTATTTCAGTTTAGAGGATTATAATGCTATGTATCCCTTTATTTTACAAAAAATATAATTCATACTACATAATGATACACGACGAACAACATAACCCATGGACAATTATTGATGCCACAACTGTTTACGACAATAATTGGTTGTCTGTGATACACCATAATGTTTTGAATCCATCAGGAGGAAAAGGTATTTACGGAAAGGCGCATTTTAAAAACAAGGCAATTGGAGTAATTGCAGTTGATAAGGACATGAATACGTATCTGGTGGGACAATACCGTTTTCCTATCAATCAATATAGCTGGGAGATACCAGAAGGAGGTGCGCCGTTAGATGAAAGCTCACTAGACGCTGCAAAAAGGGAACTATTGGAAGAAGCCGGGTTGAAGGCTGACAAGTGGATACAATTGGGCGATTCTTATTTATCCAACTCTGTGTCTGATGAATATGCTGAATATTTTCTGGCAACAGAACTCTCTCAACACGCTGCCGAACCAGAAGAAACGGAGCAGTTGATGATTAGAAAACTACCCTTGAAAGAAGTTTTTGCAATGGCCAATGATGGACGGATAAAAGATGCACTTTCGTTATTACCGCTCCAAAAACTAGAACTGATGTTATTGAAAGGAGAGATTGTGCTGTAAGTTGTACGTTTTAACTTAAAACGTACAACGTAAAACTTATAACTAATATCCTCCCACTCCTGCGTCAGCACCTTTTACAATTGCTACCCCTGCACTACAACCTAAACGAGTAGCACCTGCATCTACCAGTTCTTTTGCAAAAGCATAATCCCTGATTCCACCGGAAGCTTTTATCTGAATATGAGAAGGCAGATTCTTCCTGAAAAGTTCTACTGCGTGTACAGAAGCCCCTTTTTCGGCATAGCCTGTTGATGTTTTTAAATAATCTATCCCTGCTGCACCATACAACTGGCAACATTTAATGATTTCATCATCGGTCAAAATTCCACTTTCTATAATAATCTTTACTACTTTATTATTTTGTTTGATTACTGGCATTAGGTGATTTATTTCATTGGCAAGGTATTCCCAATCATTGTTTTTGATTGCAGAAATATTGATAACAATATCAAGCTCATCCGCACCATCTACAATTGCCAATAACGATTCTGCCAACTTAGCCTCAATAGCACTGTATCCAAAAGGAAACCCAATAACAGTAGCCACCTTTACTAAGCTATCTTTGGTAAGTTCCTTAGCTTTCTTCACAAAGTTTGGAGGCACACATACCGCCGCAAATTCATACATTATTGCTTCTGCACAAACCTTTTCAATATCACATATCAGTGTAGTTGGCTTTAGTATTGTGTGATCTATATACTGATTTACTTGCATACTTTCTTTTGTTGATAGCAAACAAATGTATCTAAAAAAACAATACCTCAAACCAATTACCGCTTACCGTTATCTGTTAACGGCAAGCGGGTAACGGTTCTCTGCTTAACTACCACCTTTTATACGCTTGCTCTCACTTTCTAAACCTGTTTCTCTTTGGCGGGAAGCCTTTACATTACTATTACCAAACCTATAAGTAAAGTTCACTCTAAAAGTTCTGCTTTCCCAAGCGCCACCCGCATTAATCTTCAATCCTCCAAAGTCACTGTTTGCTTTCCAAGGTTCAGATAAAAAAACATCAGTCAAACTAAGCTTAAGCGAAGCCTTCTTATCCCAGAATTGTTTTTGTACTCCCATGTCCATTCCTCCTTGAGGTTTAGTAATCCAAGTTGCACCCCAAACACTCGACCCATTATACCATCCACTTAATTCGGCAGAATAGTCCTTACCCAAGGTATAGGTATTTTGAATATAAGCTCCCCACATAGGCAATTCGGTATGAACAGGTTTGTTAGTTATTTTGCCATCAAATACTTGATAATTGTACCACACATTAGCATAGCCGTTCCACCATTTTCTAATTGGCAAAGGTGAGCCAACACTAAAGCTATAAATTTTTTGTGTAGCAAGGTTTTGTTGTTGTATATAAGTTGCACTACCAATGGTATCTGTTACCTGAGTAGCATAATTGGTAACGTAACTATACCCAATATTTGTATTCAGGAAACCCATGAGTGTATGTGTTAGTTCTACATCATCAGTGTATTGCGGTTTAAGGAAGGCATTACCTTTTTCGTAAGTTAGTTCATCTAGTTTGTTCTCAAACGGATTCAAGTCCTGATACGATGGTCTATCTATTCGTCTACTGTAGGTTAAGTTTAAGGTATTGCTTTTATTAATATTCCAGGTAATAGCTCCACTTGGAAAAAGATTCAGATAACTAGTATCATGGTTGTTGTCTGGCTGAATTAAGCCATCTGCCCTCACCAACTTACCATCACTTTTCGTTCTTTCTAAGCGTAATCCTGCCTGTAAACTCCATTTTGCATTTAACTGACGTTGAAAGTTGAGGTACCCTGCCAAAACTTTCTCATTGTACGTAAAGCTGTTGCTTTTACTTAGCACTTTTGTTTTTAATTGAGTAGTTGGATCTACATTAAAGAAATCGAAGGTATTAGAAGTTGTTACATCCGAATATTTGCCTCCATAACCCAATTTCCCTTTTAAGAAGTTTTGTTCTACATCTACTTTAGCAGTATAGATATCAATATTAGTGGGGGTATTATTTCCATAGATTGAAGTATTTAGTAGGTTATTGCCAGCACCATAATAATAATTTGGCTGATAACTTGCCCCAGTTCCACGAAATGAACCATAGTCTGCATCTCCATTAATTTCAGTTCCACTTGTATCGGCATATTTATAGTTAAGGTTAAAGTCTGTATTAATTCTATGTCCTGGTACATTGTTGGTTGCCACAAGCTTCTTTACAAAGCTATCTGCAACAGCCTTGCCTGCATAAATATTTGTGTTGCCACTGCTACCCCAATTGGAGTTATCATAACTATATCGTCCCATTATGCCAAGGGTGTTTTTACTATCAAGAAAGTAATCTGCTCCAGCTTTTACATTTCCCCCTTTTGAGGAGTTTGTATTGGTACTATGCTGATCGTAAATGGTATCTTTTTGGGTTCTATATAAGTTTAAAGTATTCTGGTGGTCTCCTATATTGCCACTCAGGTTACTAAATAGATTTATTTTTTTATCTCTATAATTTAAGTTAACCGAACCATTTCCTTTTGGCGTAATACCTTGTGTAAACCCTAGACTAGTACTACCATTTGTACCAAATTTCTTATTCTTCTTTAAGCGGATATTTACAATACCCGCATTACCACTAGCATCATATTTAGCACTTGGGTTACTAATCATTTCTATGGCTTCGATATCGTTGCTGTTGATGCTACGTAGATAGGCCGCTAGGTCTTTAGTATCGAGTTCCAGCATTTTACCATCAACATAAACCTTTACCCCGTTTTTTCCCTTCATGCTAATATTATCATTGTTGTCTACTTGCACGCCAGGGCTCTTCTGCAACAATTCTAAAGCATCGCTTCCAGTTGCATTGATGCTGCTTTCTACGTTAAATACCATTTTATCGGCCTTCACTTCAATCATCGGCTTCTTAGTGCTTGTTACGGTTACTTCTTCCAGTTTGTTGGCAGCCACAGACAACGAAACAGTAGCCGCTGTGTAGCTATCAGCAGTAGTGAGATCGAATACTTTGGAATACTGTTTGGCAAAGCCAAGTGTGTTGTAGCTAAGTAAAAAGCTACCTGCAGCGTTGGTATTAATTTCGAAGCTGCCATCTTTTTCAGATACGCCCACTTTTACAAGGCTACTATCCTTAGCTTTGAGCAATGATACGGACACGCCAATAAGTCCATTGCCCTTATTATCTTTCACAATACCTGTAACTGTTTTTCTATACTGAGAAAACCCCTGCGAGAATACCGCAGAGAGGAGGAGTGCGATTAAGTAAATACGTTGTTTCATACACTAAATAATTTGTTGTTTTTAATAATGGGTGCAAATTGCGTTTATCCCATTAAACAAAAAGAGCAATATGGTTTAGTGGTAAAAAACTAGGTGTGACTGGCAAAATAGTATTTTGGGAAACAGATTCCCCATTAAAAAGAGTATTGCTACTTCGATATCATACCAATAAATCATTTATGAGCAATCTAAATAAAGCTGTTCTATGCCTATCTTGGTCAGAGGCACGAATGTATTCCTATTTATCCTTTGCCAGTATCTCGAAGTTTCGGGTAATACTATTTCCTTATTCATCAATGACAGTAAGTGTATGTTTTCCTTGAGAAGGATTGAGTGCCAACTGATGAAACTGTTGTGTGGTGCTGTTACTCACGCCATCCTCCTTACCGATTGCAGGATATTCCTACTTAAGCCTTTTCAGCAAATGAGTTGCAAATTGTGGCAGGTAACCTTAGCGAACCCACACGTGAGAATATGTGCGGTAGCCATAGTAGATAGTTGTGAGTGAGGTGGAATAGCGGGGAGATTGAGTTTGAGCATTAAATGAGTTTATGAATATGGTCAACAACCCTCAAATGGTTGTTGACCGTATCCAATATGTTATGCGTTATCGATTAGAAGAAGTATCAGGATGTCTCTTTGTGTGCAATATAGCAATGATAAATACAGTATCAATTTCAGTATTTATAAAGTAATGGGCTGCATAAGGGAATGTTTTAAAGTTAGCCAATCTTAAATTTAGTCTTCGTATTGCAAATGAAGTAGGGTTATTTGCTACATCAAGTAAAGTAGTTTTCATATCATCTGCAAACCTTTTGCCCAAACCTTTTAGTTGTGTATCATACCATTTATGGGCTTCTTTTACGTCCTCTTTAGCTATGTTTAGCACCACAACCTTATACGTTTTCATTAGTGAATGATTCTATCTCGGTTAAAAAACTATCCAGACTACAAACCTCTGTTGGATTATTTGCCAGCAACTCCAAACGTTTGTTCAGAATATCTTCTTGCCACAATGGAAGTTCTTCTTGAGCCAACTCCTTATATTTATTTTTTAGCTTATTCCATTCATCAATCGGTATAAATACACCAATTGGGTTACCTGAATTATCGTAATTATATTGAAGGTTCATTCTTGCTGTTTTATTTTATTCTTCCAAAGATATGCAATGAATAGCTTCTTAAACTCTCACCATGCTTTTAGTGCAGTACTTTACTAGTTTGATGTTATTCAGCGAGAAGGCGTTTACCTTTTCTTGCAACCCTATTTCACGTGCAGTCATGTATATTTGCTACGTAACCACTAGCTAACTAAAGTAATAATGTTACAAAATGTTGGCAATTAATCTTAGCGAATGAACGCGTGAAACACGCGCACTAGCCCTTGTAGATTTTAGCGAGTTTGACGAGGACTAGCTGGGGAAATAAGCCGTATTATATCAATTGTAAGGAATGTCGATTAGCGGTGCGAAAATAGTCTTTAATAAGGGTTTAAACTATCTTTAAATTGCGTTTTTTGAACTCTGTTAAAAATTATACGATTTGAAAATAAATTTATTAACGATTCGTTTTTGCGTTTATAATATTGAAATAAAATATTTAATACCCAATGATGATTTTGCTGAATATACAAAACCATTGTATGAATTTCTCATATAGATTGTTTTACTCGAATAGTGTATTTTATTTTAGAAGTACAGGTAACAATTAGTACTATTGAATTCCAAAAATTCTCCCTTGGTTTATCTACCCATAATGATTGACCAAAAGTTCCAATGTTTACCTGTTTCTCTTCCTCCGGAGCATTGCCTTACAGACACATAAAAAACATTATTTGAAATTCTGCGTACTCTAGGCTCATTATAGCATTCATCAGCATGATAAAAGTCGTAATAATCTCGAACACATTCTAGTGCGTGTTCTTCAGAATACCTTGTTACATCAATTGATGTCCTTTTTTTTGAGTTTTGAGCAACCAAAAATTGTATTGGCATGATGCTTACAAAGCTTACCAAAATAATAACTCGAAATACTTTCATAATTGTGATTTTTTCATTAGGTTTATCTTTTTTGAGAATATCGAGGAAAGCAATTTTCAATAAATTTATCGAGTGCAGAATCAGCTTCTTTCTCAGCCTCAATTATATCTTCACCATCAAAAAGAAGCATTTTTATGGTAGGGTTAATGTCCGAGACCATATATTCTCCACCACCAATCAATTTAATAAAAGTCCACTCATCACAATTATGTTTTCTGCCTAATCCTGTGTCTACTGGCAAAAACATTCTCTCCTCTAATAAAATATTATCAGCCGAATAAATTGGAACGGATTCATTTAAGTGAAAATTAAAATGACACTTTTTACAAAGTGTTATTAAGTCGTCATTCTCATACTCCCATTTTTCCTTTCCATTGATATATTTTTTATGATGCACTTGCATTATTGGAAAAACTGGCCAACAGTTTCCGAAATTAATATTAAATGTAAATCCTGTCCTTGTTTGAGAAATTAAATAGTTAGCTTGATAAGGGTCTGGGTGATTTTCATATTCGTGAAATTCAACGTTACCATCAGTTTTATCATAAAACTCAACTGTTCCTAATTCCGGATTAAATTGTCCACAAATTTGGCAGGTATAATTGTCTCTTTTAAGAATTACTAATCTTTTTTCGTCCCAGTTACTCATAATTTTATTTTTCAGCCCTTGTTGGTGTTCCCCACTCGCCGTTGTTTGGTCTTATTGACTAACAATAATGAAATGGAAGTTTAATTACTTATTACCTTATTCAAATATAGGGCTTCTTCTTATATAATTATTGGTCAAGAAAATAAAACAACTGCAAGTAATGCAATACTCTTCCTCTTAAATCACCCAAATCCCCTTACCTCCCACAAATTGTACTTCTATTTTACAATCAATCAACAATAGCTCAAATACACTTGTACCAATGTAGATTATTTGGAGTTATTAACAGTAGAAAATACAGCTTATAATTTTACTTGGCGCATTTCCTGCCGGAGAACTCACTAAAGCATGTTATTTGGAGTATATTCTAGTGCACAGTACAGTAAAGTATCTTCTTTGTTGCATTCCCCACTGCACATAAGAACAAAGAGCCTTATTGGGCGCATTCTCCTGCGCGCATTGCGGCAATAAATGTTCTTTGGTGCATTCCCCACTGCACATAGTAGCAAAGCATGTTGTTTGTTGCATTCTCCTGTAGAAAATGCTTTCAGTAGAATAAAAGGCTTCGAAGGCTGGTAAAATATTTATTTTTCACTATTGCACGATATATCCTGTATTGTGCTTTTAATAGTCTACTTTCACCCAATAAAATTATCTAGATAAAGGACGACCTAATCATCCGCCCCTCATTTCCCTAGTTTCATAAGTTTATTCAAAAAGAATTTTCACTTTTTAAAACATTGATCATGGCAAAGAAAGCGTATGGGTTGTTCGTAAACCGTTTTGAAGTAGTTACCAGGGGCAGCAACACTGTAGCCTCCTACCTGTTTAAACAGCACATAGATAGTCTGTATGCAGACAGTGCAACAGTCCCAATAGCAATGACTTGCTATAACAGGGCAAATCCCAAGTATTTAATTTACTCCGCCGGCAACATTACCCACTCCAGCCAAACAGGCAAACAAAGTGGTAATGTACTGAGTATGAGCAATATTCTGTTGGATATGCCTGCCCATGTGGATGACTGGGAAGCAAAAATAAAAGCGGTCTATAAAGCGGATACGCCAGAGTTTAAGGCGTTGTTTTCTAAAGGAAAGAAACCGTTTAATAGTGGAAGCCAACAAAAAAGGGTGGATGCAGTGGCAACACTATTGGCAACTATTGGAACGGATGCTAGTTTGGCAGCAGTAAAAATATTGGTACAAGCTTTTTATGATACGATGCTGGCGGCATTTGGCACCAAAGATGTTTCGAAAGAAACCACAAAAACGGATAGTAAGGCAACCGAAAAAGCACGCATAGACATGTGTAATGTGATGGAAGGAAACTACGGACTGATACTAGATGAATTTCAGGATGAACCAACACTTGGCGCTAAGTATTTTGATGAAACCTATATGGGTAATAAGTTGCAGGTAATTTTTAATTTGAAGATTAAAATGCTGACAACCAAGAAGATTCTTAAACGCACATTTGCAAATCCGCTCACGCAGCAATTGCAGATTATTAACAACAGCAATACCACGCTACACCTGTTTTTGTGTGCTAACAAAATGAGTGTGATTGGAACCGTATTTGTAACGATACTGCCTATGAGTACCACCACTCATTTGTTGACTGACTTTGGAGATCCAACAACAGAGACATTCTTGAAAGCGTATAATGCCGATGATAAGGTGAAGGCAGATATAACGGTGAAAGTGATTTAAGAGAGATAGTAGATGGTAGATAGTAGATAATAGTTTTGTAAATAATAAAGGCTTTCGCAACCCAATGCGAAAGCCTTTGTTATTATTTAAAGATAGATATATGCTTAATGGTAATAGAATCAAACCAATAAGCCTTACTACTCTCCCTGATTTAACTTTTACTACTAAACCGAATAACTGTGAATGGATTTACTACAACGAAATTTTTAATTTGCCCAATCTTTTCAGTGCCGCATAAATACAAGTGGTATGCATGGCTTGCACAAATTCACCTTTATCCAATAGTTGCAACAACTCTTCCATCGTTACAAACAACACTTCTAAATCTTCACCATGATCCAGTTCCTGACCTTGCACCAACTCTCCCTCATACGCAATAAACATGTGCATCATATTGGTATTGGTAGAAGGATTGGATGAAGTTCTTCCAAGGTATTCGAATCGCTCAAATTTATAACCCGTTTCTTCCAACAACTCCCTAGCAATAGCCGCTTCGTAATCCTTATCGCTTTTGTCCACACATCCACCAGGAATTTCATAGATGGTTTCATTCAAGGCATGACGGTATTGTCTTTCCAAGATTATCTTACCATCTTTGGTGAATGCCAAAGCAGTTACCCAATCTGGGAATTCGTATACATAATAAGGTTCTACGATTACGCCATCTGGTTTTTCGCAAACATCAATTCGGATAGTTGCCCAAGTATCTTTCAATAGGTATTCGGAGGATAATTTCTTCCAGGTTAAGTCTCTGTGTTCGTGCATGTTTACCAGTTATTTTTTTCTCTTAATGATGTGATGTGAGCCACATGATGCTTACTGTGCCAAGCATACATACCCAACAGAAACCAAAGTGTCATTTGTCTGCCATGTTCGGGATGCACGACTGTTCTTTGCAACTGTTCTTCTGTTATGTCTTTGATAGCTGCATACCAACGGGTATGTAGGGCTTGCAATAAATTTAATGAGACCGAAATAGACACCGTTTCATTGTCTGGCAATAACGCCCATTCCTTTTCTTCGTAAGGTTTTATGGTAGGATTTTCTTCTGTAAGTCCCAATTTAAAACGGATATAAGCATTCATGTGACTATCTGCAATATGATGCACCAATTGAACAACTGTCCAACCTCCCTCTCTGTAAGGTGTTTGCAGTTGT
>Ga0208741_10000946_pt1 | contig 12587 bp, 12 predicted proteins | sample CryBogCBE03Jun09_FD_184576 | JGI IMG/M metagenome (GOLD analysis project Ga0208741, IMG submission 184576) | Freshwater microbial communities from Crystal Bog, Wisconsin, USA - CBE03Jun09 (SPAdes) | ecosystem: Environmental > Aquatic > Freshwater > Lake | place: Crystal Bog, Wisconsin, USA...
GTGTATCAGTTAAATTACAAAGTGCTTAAGGAGTAGATCATGGGAAAAGGTATACCAAAAAGATTTTTCGGAAATGTAAACACCAACGATACCGGTGATAACAGAAACACAGATACCAATAGCTTAAATGAAGGTATTGGTGGTCAAGGTGTAACTGGCTTTAGTGCTAGTAACGGTGGTAATTACATCAATCGTTTACCAACGATTTCATCATTTGGTGCACCAAGCTTACCAGGTGGTCAACAAGCAACAGGCGTATTGCATAGCAATGCACAAAATGCTAGTCCAAATACCAAAGGTAGTGGTTATCAAATTAATGATATACTAACTGATGCAAATGGTTCAAGATGGAAAGTAACTAAACTACGTGTGGTTAGTGCTACATTAAATCCAAGCGGCACAAATTCAATTTGGGATGGTACAGAATGGATCGTGTGGGACCAATTTATTAATAGTCACTGGACAAGTCCTACTATTCTTAAAGGTGTTACTGCTAATGGAAGTCATCAATTAACTGGTTATAATGCAGGTATATCAACATATGGTGTATGGGATGGTACTGATGGTACTCTTGCACCAACTACTGCACAAACTATTGTAGCTGGCCCTGGTGCTGGTAGTATGACTCCAAACTACAATACACGTGCATCAGGTGATTATAATGGTAGTGGTACAGGTGATAACAATGGCGGCGGCGGTTCAGTAACATTTACATATGGTGTTGAGGCAGTTGTACTAGTATCTAGTATTGACTATGCTTATGGCACATCATATGCATTTGGTAGTGCTGATACAACTACTGACAGTGGTAGTGGTACAGGTGCTAAACTTGATGTAGGTTTCTGTGTAAGTTATCTACAAGTTACGGACCCAGGTTCAGGATACATTGGTACAGAAACAATCACATTTAGTACTGCACCTAATGGTGGTGAAATTCGTGCAGTTGGCACATTAACATATACAACTGATGATGGTAGACCTTATGATGCCGAAGCATTCCCCGCAATTATTGCTTATGCTAAAACTACTTCAGGTGGTACAAATAAAATTGCTGACATCAATAAGCAACAAAGTACTCGCAAATATAAAGTAACAACAACTGACGGTACTGCATTTTGCACATTAAAAGCAGGTGCACCAACTACAGTTGGTGAAATGAGTATTACTGCAACTGACAGTTCAGGTAAAACATATTATGTTACTAAAATAACTAGACATTTAGCTACACTAACACCATATGGTTCAAGTGGTTGGGAATTTTCAACAGATAGTCGTGCACAATGGGTAGTTGGTACAGCTACACCTGTATATGGTGTATCAGTTAAACTACAAAGTGCTTAAGGAGTAGATCATGGGAAGACCTCTTAAAATAGCAAAATATGATAGTTATCGTAGTCAGTTATTAGATACTGGATTCCCTAATGATGGCTTAACTGATAACAGCTTTAGTTCAAGTGGCATTGGTGTTGTTGGTGGACAAACCAATACACACGGTGATAATTTAAACATCAAAGCTAGAGTTAAAATTGGCACACATGCTGAAGCTGATGGTTTCATACTACGTCAAAAAGGTAAGCATAAGTTTTTAGTAACTGATGGTACCAATACTGACGTTTGTACATTAGCAGATTCTAATAACGGAAGTCTTGCTAATGGCACAATGACAGTAACTGTTACTAAAGCCGATTCAACAACATACAGACTTGCTAGTTTAACTAACAAGTGGGGAGTTGGATTTGATGGTACTAAGTATCTGTTATCATTTGCTCATACTGGTGTAGTAACTGGTACTCAATATTCTGAAGTTTCAGTTAATCACTGGTAATATTATTACTGTGATAATAAAAAAGCACTCTGTCTTAGGGTGCTTTTTTTATGAGGTTTTCTAGTTTAGTTTTTACAACATCAAAGTTTACTGTATTGAATAAACCAGGATGTAAAGGATTAGGATAATGACTGTTATCTAACCAACTGTACCCAACATGTTCATCATTTAGTATTGGTATAAACTCTGTTTCAATTTCACAAAAGAATGTATGATATGTGAATTGATTGTTTACAAATTTTTGTATGGGTACTAGTTTTGCTTTAGTTGGAAAAAAGTTTATTTCTTCTAAACACTCACGTTCTATGCCTTGAAGTAGTGTCTCATTGTTTTCTATTTTTCCACCTGGTAATCCCCAATTACCTGAGTTCTTGGGATCATTACGTAATAAAAATAAAAATCTGTTTGTATTCTTACTATAGAAAAATACACCACCTGAGTTGTTCTTCATATATTGATTTATCAATAAGAAAAGTACCCATTAAATAACGATGTTGAAATCCCCATCTGAATACCAACCCTCAAATGATTTCATCCAAACACCTTCTGCATATCTATATTGAACACCAGTTGTTAAATTTGTAGTAAATTCAATTGTTGTTGTATTTTGACTATCAAAACTAACTACCCAATTTCCAGTATTTCCGTTGTATTGAATAATGTCATTTGCATTTGCAACAAGACCTCCCCATACGCCATAATCACTCGGTTGATTATTGATACTACCAATTGGTTCTACAATCAAATAACGTTGTCCGTCTACTGCATCAGGTAATCCAACACCAGGGCCTTTAGCTTCAGGATTAATGACGCTTTCAACTGCATCTAATGTATTAACTGGTAATGTATCAACATCAACATTGAATATTAATAATCTATCATCTTCAGGGTTGAATGCGATAGTACCTACTATGTCATTGCTTAGATATGGATTCTGTAACCATATCTGACTGATACCTGGTTTAACTGTTCCGTATACATCTAAAAATGCTTTCCAATACAAACTTGTATTGGGACTAGTTGGTAAATCAAGGTCATTGTTGTTAGGATAGAATGGTTCATCTGATGGTAATATTTGTAATGTATTACCGATCATTAATAACTTATATCCATATGGAGTAATTTTTTGTCTAGTTCCTAACAATAGTTGATCATCCTTCATATCAGTCAATGCATTACCTTGAAATATACTAGCAATGATTTTATGTATGATCCCAAGTTTTTTGACTTTAGTACTACTACTGATCCATATAGGCATATAGAATTTCCAACTCATTATATCAATTGGATTACCTGAACCTTGGGGAATAGTTCTACTACTAAATGTTAGCCCGTCTTGATATATTACACTAAGAGATGTCCAATCAATAAAGTTATCAGTGCTTTGTATCTCCATACTTGGATTAAATAATACACCTAGTTGCTCCATCAACTCTAATTTTTGATTATAGTTTGTTGTCCAAAAGTCTACTGTTACCCTCAATGTATATGGTACAGGCATAATACGTTCAACTGTAAATGCTTGTCCCTGTGTTTGCTCAAATGTCTGTGTGCTTGCATTATATGATCTTTGTCTTACATTTACTTTATCTAAGAAGTAAGGATCTTGGGTGCGCTTTTGATCATACTCTAACCCAGTTATATAATAAGTTATCAACGGAGCACTTGGCATACTACTTGAACTATTATTAGCCTGTATGGTAGCAGCCATACGACTACTATCACCATATTGAATAGGTACACGAACAATGATTGGATTGCCTGCAGGATCATTTCCTTTAGTAACATTCCAGTCTGAAAAAACTCTTGCAAATTGAATTAAAAATCTGCGTATCTGACTGTCATAAAAATATTGTGCCATTGTTTACCTTAATCTGTCGCTATCTTTAGTATACTAGATAGAGGTTGTTGTTCTGGAATTGTAGTTCCATTTGTTAATGTTGTTACATTTGTATTATTGATAAATGAACCCATTTGTGTAGCTGATTGATTCAATCCACCTGGAACACGAACATTCTGACTTATTAATTGCCATAATGCACCATCATATCTATATAATGCTTGTGGTAAATAATCTGTGCGTAAGAAATAATCACCTGTTAAAGGGTTACCGGGGAAAACAATTCCTGATTTGAAAGGTAAGCCATTTGGAGCAGTACCGTCACCTACGTTATAACCTGCAGTATATCCCAATGTTTGTGGGCTACTTCTAGTAATATAGTTGAATGTTGGATCTTCGTCAGCACGGAAGTCCATGATATTAGTATCTACAAGTAGTAAGGGATTAAAAGAACTTGCAGTTGGATCTTGGTCTGCTTCACCGTATGTATTGTCACTGGTACCATAGGGTGCAGTAATGGTTGCTATTGCACTGGCCATAATTACAAAATCTCCTTCAACTCTTCCTGAACCTGTATCAGTACGATCTGGAAGTGTTTCTGCTATTTCTAAATTCATTCTTACTAATTTTTGCAAGATATCATAACTGCCTGTAGGCAAATTCCATATATCTTTTAATGCACCGGCTCCAATTTTAATATATGGACCATTACTAATGATAACACCTTGTGGTGGAACAGGATTACTTTTTAAGTTATTAATATTAACAGGTAGTGCAGGTTGACCCGTGCTATCAGTTGATACAAGATACAATTGACTTCTATCGTAACCCAACTTAGGTACTATTCTTGCAGCTTCTGCAATCATAGCATCATTGACAGAAATATTTTGATTGTATCTTCCTAAAATGTCTTTGAGATTATCCGCAGTATCTAATTGCCAATATGTTGTATCAGTACATGGGATACCTGCAGGTACACTTGTTGCACCATTTGGTAAGGGTGTTACGGGAGTATAATTTTTATCCCCAAAACTAACAACATATCCCGGTTGGTATGTTGATGTTTTATTCCAATTACCTAAATAATTATCTGTACTCAAAGGTTGTTTCAATATATTACTAAATTCTTGACTATCTACTAGAGGTTCACACTTGATACGCCATAAGTGAGGATACCATGTTTGACTAAAACCTTCACTTGCAAAATTCGCATCTGTGATTTGATAGTATCTACGTAAACTTGTTGGTAGTGTATCATTCAATGGATGATAGTCAGTTAAGTGGGGTAATTCAAATACATCGCCAACCATTAACTTGCGTCCAATTAACTCTATCATATCATTATAATGAACAGTGATAAAAATCACATCATTATTCAAAAACAAACCAAATTGACTTAAATCAAAATCTAAGTTTTGAACATTGTAATGACCACGTATTCTATATATATCAGGGTCATATGTACGGTCACGATTTTCTAAAAATAACAAATCTTGTATTTTAGTAGGATCTAGTGTAGTTTGTTGCGGTGTAGATAAACTAGCAGTTGGTCCATTATCTTGTACACCTAAATATTTGTGTACATATAAGTCTGTTGCACCAACACTAAACATTTCTGATATTGTTCTATCAAAAAAGCGAAAGTCGTTGGTTTTTTCGGATCTGTATAAACTTAGTCTGGGCATAATATGTATTTATCGGATATTGAAAACAGAAGTATTACTTTTTAAAGGTTGACAGTAAATACGGTTTCTGTTACAATAATTAAATGTTGAATTAAAGGAGTAGTTATGGCAACAAGAAAACCTAAAAACACAGATGATCATTTAGTAAAAGCATTAAATCCAAGGGACGCTGATACAAAATACATGGGTGACGAACCTTTTTTTGCACTACAACCTGATAAAGAAGGTAGAACTTTAGCACTAACTAGAAGTTTTACTTGGTATAATCGTTTTTATGGTAAAAAAGATGCTAAAGAGTTATTATGTCTTTATTTAGAACATCATAACCGTGAAGTTGAAGCCAAATACATTCGTAAAGTACATGAAAATGAAATGCTAATGACATTGTGTTGGTTGGCACGTATGAACATGCGCGGTTTAGAATTAAACGAACATGAGAACTTAACACTAGAAAATGAAATTACTAGATTGAGTAAACTTGTTCACAAACCTGAAGTCGTTGAAAAAGAAAAAGATACTAATAAACCTACAATACAAGACTATTTGCGTGAAAAAGCACGTGACGCCGCAGGTGAGTTAGAAGGCGCTTTTGATGAATTTTTTACTACAGGTAAAACTTCTACAAAAACAGTAGATATTGTTGCAAAGCTTAATGTCACCCCTCAACATATTCCTTTGATCGTTGATGTGTGGAAGAAAAAACAAATTGAATTTGAAACACTTAATGAGACTGATGATAAAGAACTTAAAGAGGCTTATGGCAATTTAGGTAAAATTCAGTTGCGTAACATTCTTAAGTATATTGAGCAAGTATTAGGTGACTTGAACAGTTATATTTCAATTAAGAAAGCAAGCAAAGCTCCTCGTAAAAAGAAAGCAATACCTGTTGAAAAGATTGTAAGTAAACTCAAGTACTTGAAAGAATTCAAAGATGTAACTAATAAGTTAGATTTAACAAGTGTTCATCCAACTAAATTGCATGGTGCAAGTGAGGCGTGGGTATATGATACTGCAAAGCGTAAACTGCATCACTATATTGCAGATGACTACTCTAAGACCTTTACAGTTAAAGGTAACACAATTCTAGGTTTTGATACTGCTACTAGTGAAATCAAAACACTTAGAAAACCCGGTGAACAACTTAAAGAGGTAATGGGAAGTAAACCCGCAGCTCGTAAGTTTTTCAAAGATATTAAAGCTACCCCGACAGTACCGACAGGTAGATTTAATGAAAACTTAATTATTTTGAAAGCATTCTAATGACTGATGTAGAAAAACGTATGGCTGAATTAATGGAGCCAATTGATCAACAAATTATGATGTGTGATGATCGCAGAGATTTGTTGATGTTGAATTGTGCAATGTTACAACGTGTCCGAGAAGTATTTGATATGCTGGTCGGAGAAGATGGTAGAAAAACAATGTTTAAGGATTTAGTATGATAGATTTAAGTAAATATTCAGCTTTTGTTGAGCAAGTGACCTCAGTTGAATCAAACAACTACGACCACTTACATTCACGTATTAATGAGTTAAGAGCAGGGGACTTTAATCCTGCTCTATTATTAACTGCTTGTATGGGTATGGCAGCCGAAGCAGGTGAATTTACTGAGATTCCTAAAAAGATTCTCTTTCAAGGTAAACCCTACAATCCTGAGGCTCAATATCATATGATGCGTGAATTGGGTGATATCATGTGGTATTGGATTAATGCTTGCCGTGCATTAAATCTTGATCCTAATACCGTTATTGCAGAAAATGTAAAGAAACTGGAAAGTCGCTATCCAGGTGGTACATTTGATCCCTACTATAGTGAAAATAGACAAGGTGGGGATATTTAATGAGTAATATAATATATCCTAAATTAAATTTACCTAGGTTAGCCTCACGGACATTTGATCCTTTATATAATTTAATTCTACCACCAAGAGACTCTAAAGATTCAGGAAATACAGGAAGATTTATAGACCGACATACTAAAACATTAGTAGCAGCCATCTTATCATCTAAGGGACCAGATTTATCTCAATTTGGAGTAGAAATAAAATCAAAATATAATGATACGAATACTGATTGGACTATAGGCACTATGACATTGCTTGATATCATTAATACACCTATGTATAAAGATACTGAAATTTATCAAAAAATGCAGGCATTATTACTTTGCACATGTGATGACAACCTAAGAAAAATAATAGACATAGGTTTATATTATATGGATATGGATGAAATTCAAATTTTATTAGAAAACAGTTATTTAGGTGCTAGAACACAAATTCTTAAGTTTGTTCTTCCTTTTTGGAGCAAAAATCAACCAATCGATTGGAAATCAAATTTTCAAAATTTTAAAGGTCCATATGCAAAATTTGAAAGAACTGCAAGTGTTAATTCACTAGCATTTAGAATTACTTCATCTGATATGGAACATTTAAAAAATATTGCAAGTACTGCATATAGTTTTAATTTGAATTTTGCTGAATCTTATTAACTACACATCTCCCGATAAATACACTATCGGGGGATACCTATGTCAGTTCAAAAACTAGAAGAATTAAAAAGTCAATTATTTCAAAGCTTACGTTATCGTTTAGGTGAAGGTATAATTGACCTAGAGATAGATAATAATCATATGGAAAGTGCATACCAATATGCACTTAAAGTTTATCGTCAAAGGGCACAAAATGCAACTGTAGAATCATATACATTGCTCACTATGAAGTCTTATATTGACACATATACATTACCTAATGAATTTATCAATGTCAGACAAGTGTTTCGTAGAACAATTGGTTTAGAGACAGGACCTAGTTCTAGTAGTTTTGACCCATTCAGTAGCGCTATTCTTAACACATATTTGCTTAACTACAACTATGCAGGTGGTTTAGCAACATATGATTTCTATGCAGGTTATATAGAACTAGCCGCTCGTATGTTTGGTGGGTACATCGTATTCACATTCAACCCAGTAACAAAAGAATTGCGATTAGTAAGAACAATTAAGGGTGACGGTGAGCAAATTTTGATATGGGCGGACACTCAACGACCTGAGGCAGAACTCTTACAAGATCCGGGTGCTGGTGTTTGGATCGGTGATTTTACATTATCTACCTGTAAACTTATTATTGGTGAGGCTCGTGAAAAATTTGGTACCATTGCAGGCCCAGGTGGAGGCACTACATTAAATGGTGGCCAGATGAAAGCAGATGGTCTAGCGCAACAAGCTCAACTATTAGAAGATTTAAAACGTTATGTTGATTACAGTCAACCATTGACTTGGATTCAAGGTTAACCTAAACATTTACTTTTGTCATACTCCTGTAGTATAATACACTACAGGAGTTTTATTTTATGATTATTGGAGTAACTGGTTTGATCGGGTCCGGTAAGGATACAATTGCAAATTATCTCACCACATTTCATGGATTTAAGAAAGAAAGCTTTGCTAATAGTCTTAAAGATGCGGTGTCACATGTATTTGGTTGGGATCGTGAAATGCTTGAAGGTACAACCACTTCCAGTCGTGAGTGGCGTGAACAAGTTGATCTTTGGTGGAGTGAGAGATTAGACATACCAAATCTAACTCCTAGATGGGTGCTTCAACATTGGGGCACAGAAGTGTGTCGCAACGGCTTTCATGATGACATATGGATTGCGTCATTAGAAAATAAATTACGAAATACTAAAGATCACGTGGTAATTTCAGATTGTAGATTTGCTAATGAAGTCAAAGCAATTAAGAATGCAGGTGGAATTACAATAAGAGTATCTAGGGGAGAAAACCCCGTATGGTATGATGCAGCTATTGAGTACAACAAAGGCCCAAACGGTAATGCAATGTGGGCTTTAAGTCAAAGAAAATTAGAAAAAAATAAGGTACATGCTAGTGAATATAGCAGTATTGGTTTAGATTATGATTATCACTTAGAAAACAATGGTTCTATTGATGATCTATATAAAAGAGTTGGATCAATAATCAACATCTAAACCACCTCTACGCCAAGTCAAATCTTTTCTTTTAATGACTTCTATACAGTTTAAACACACAGTTCTTAAATTAGAATATTGCACATTTTCCAAGTTACCGTCAATGTGAAATACAGATGTTTGACTAGCATAACTACTATGAAACCCACATACATCACATGTGGGTTTTTTCTTATATCCTGCTTTTTGCCAATTTGGTACTCTGGCTGTTAAGTTATTCTTCTTGCGCCCGCATTCATCACATAAACTTCTATAATGTGTGATACCATTGCGCTTATAGTTTACTGCTTTAAAATTTTTATTGCATGTATTACATAAAGGTCTGATCATAAACTATTTATAACCTTCGGAAGGTACGTCAAAACTCATTTTTTTTTGTACCTATACTAAATATATGTATGTTATAGAACATCTATACAACTTATAATTAAAAGGAAATTAACATGGCACTAAATTCACCTGGCGTAGAAGTAGATATTATTGATCAAAGTACATATTTACCTGCTGCTTCAAGTTCAGTCCCTCTTATCTTATTGGCTACTGCAACAAACAAAGCTGACTCAACAGGCGTAACAATTGCACCTGGAACATTGGCTGCAAACGCAAACAAATTATATCAGATTACAAGTCAAAGAGATTTGGTCAATACATTTGGAACACCTTTCTTCTACAAGACAAGTGGCGGAACACCTATTCATGGATATGAATTAAATGAATACGGATTATTAGCTGCTTATTCATTATTGGGTGTAACCAATCAATGCTGGATTTTAAGAGCTAACGTTGATTTAGCTAGTTTAGTTGGAACGTTGGTTCGTCCAGCTGGTGCACCTGCTGATGGTACATACTGGTTAGATACAACAAATAGTACTTGGGGTATTTTTGAATTGGATGCTGCAAATAACGTATTCAATCCCATTACACCTATCGTTATATATGATACATATAATTTAACTCAAACAGGTGGTACTGACTCACATCCAATATGGTACCCAAAACAAACAATTGGTAATATCGGTGATTATGCAGTTGTACCAATTCAGTCAACTAAAGGTCAATTGTATAGTGCTACATACTTCTACAAAGACCCTAATAATCTATGGCAAGAAGTTGGAACACATGGTTGGAAAATGAGTTATGCTACTGTAGCAGGTTCGACTACTGCAAATAGTAATAATTTAACTGCTGGTAATACTTTCAATATTAATATTCAAGGTAATGATCCACAAGTAATAACGATTACTATTCCCGGTTCACCAAACAATAATGCTGCACATGTAGCAACAATGATCAATAGTTTTAATATTGGTGATCTTTATGCAGAAGTAGATACACAAACAGAAACTGTGCTATCAATATATTATGGTGAATATGGCAGTGGAAATAAAATTACTTTAACACAAACTGGAACTGTACTAAGTGATTTAGGTATTGCCCCTGGTGATTACTATGCACCTGATGTAGCATACGGTACAAGCGCACAAATGCCACTTTGGACAAGTAGTCAAAGTAATCCAAGACCAAGTGGTAGTGTTTGGATTAAAACTAGTGTGTCTGGTGCAGGTATGAATTTAGTATTGTCTAAGTACAGTACTACTTCAGCATCATTCAATAGTGTGACAACTTCTATCTATACTGACGAAATGTCAGCAATGCAAGACTTAGATCCAACAGGTGGACAAGTGATTCCTGCAAATACAATATTTGCAATGGTTGGTACGAATGGTGACAGCGGTACAAAGGCAGATCCTGAATCAGGAATCATATTCTATAGAAGAACAGTAACAGGTCCTACTGTAGTAACAAGTACTCTCACTTCATATGCAATTACACAAAATTCAGTATTAAGAGTTGTTGTTTCTATGCCTAATAGCAATGCAGGAAGTGCGGCATATGATATTACAATGAGTGGTACGGGTAGCAATACATTTTTATTAGATTGGGCAGCTGCTCAGATTCCTTATACAACTGCAACTGTAACTACTAGCGGTGCAATACAACTAACACATACATTAGGCGGAGATATCTATCTTAGTGATGCAGATCCTGCAACAGGTATATCTAATGGTTTACTTGTTCAGTTAGGTTTTCAAGTTGGTTATTGCGTAGGTGCAAGATATAGTTATTTGAGAAGTTTTACTTTCATGAATCCTAGTATCGGTAGTGCAACTCATGCTAATCCAGCTGCGCAAAATGCTACATTCAACGTAACAAATACACAAGGACATTATGTTGTTAGCATAGCAACTGCAGGAACTAATTATACTGTAGGTGATACTTTTACAATTTACGGTAATCATTTAGGCGGACAAGTTACAATTAATGATTTGAAATTAGTTGTTACTTCACTAACAGTAAGTGGTGGGGGTATAGCTGGTGTTGCAATATACGGTGCATCAGGGTCTTTTGCACATAATACTGCACCGAAAAGTTATTATACTGCATTATCAAATTGGGCAGAATTGACATATACTGCAAGTGCAGGTGCTCCTACTTCTAACCCATTAGATGGTACAAACTGGTTCTATAGCACACCTTCAGAAGTTGATATTATGGTTAAAGTTGGTACTCAATGGAAAGGTTATAAGAATACTAAGTATGATTTAACTGGACACCCAACTACTAGTGGTAACCCAACTGATCCATTAGGTGTTATTCTACAACCTAACACACCAACAACACAAAGTGATGGTAAAACAGCATTAGCATATGGTGATTTATGGTTGAATACAGGTGATTTAGAAAATTATCCAAATTTAAGTCGTTGGGAAAATGTCAACGGAGTAAATCAATGGGTATCTATCAACAACGCAGACCACGTATCTAGTAGCGGTATAGTGTTTGCAGATGCACGTTGGACAGATAATACAGGTGGAAGCAATGACCCTGTCAATGATCCTATTACCCCTGTTCACTCATTATTAACAAGCAACTATGTAGATTTAGATGCACCTAATCCTGCATTATATCCACAAGGTATGTTATTATTCAACACACGTAGATCAGGATATAATGTAAAACAATTTAAAGCAAATTATTTTACACAAGCAAATTATTCAAACTTACCAACTCCCCCGTTTGTAGGTGCTCCAACTACATTACCGCAATATCCATATACATGGGTCAGTGTTAGTGGATTGAAGAATGATGGTTCTGCATATATGGGACGTAAGGCACAACGTAATTTAGTTGTTGAGGCACTAAAGGCTGCTATCAATACTAATACAACAATTCGTGAAGAAGATAACTTC
>Ga0208741_10000948_pt1 | contig 12561 bp, 10 predicted proteins | sample CryBogCBE03Jun09_FD_184576 | JGI IMG/M metagenome (GOLD analysis project Ga0208741, IMG submission 184576) | Freshwater microbial communities from Crystal Bog, Wisconsin, USA - CBE03Jun09 (SPAdes) | ecosystem: Environmental > Aquatic > Freshwater > Lake | place: Crystal Bog, Wisconsin, USA...
AAGGAGTATGCCGTCATGGCAGTTGTAACAATGCGAGAGCTCCTCGACAGCGGAGTCCACTTCGGACACCAGACTCGTCGATGGAACCCAAAGATGAAGCGTTTTATTTTTGCAGAACGCAATGGCATCTACATCATCGATATCCAGCAGTCACTCGCTCTTATTGATAGCGCGTATGACTTCATCAAGGACACCGTTGCAAAGGGTGGACATATCCTCTTTGTCGGTACAAAGAAGCAGGCACATCAGCCAATCATCGAACAAGCAGCTCGCGTAGGCATGCCTTACGTTACAGAGCGCTGGCTCGGTGGAATGCTCACAAACTTCCCAACTGTCTACAAGCGTATTCAGCGCCTCAAGGAACTCGAGCAGCTCGAGACTAAGAACGATCTCGTTCTTACTAAGAAGGAACTCCTTGTTCTTCGCCGCGAGCGCGAGAAGCTCACCAAGAACCTCGAAGGTATCCGCAACATGACCAAGTTGCCTTCAGCAATCTGGGTAGTCGATACCAAGAAGGAGCACCTCGCAGTACAGGAAGCTCACAAGCTCGGTATTCCAGTTGTTGCAATCTTGGATACAAACTGCGATCCAGATGAAGTTGATTACAAGATTCCAGGTAACGATGATGCGATCCGTTCAATCGGCTTGCTCACACGCGTTATTGCTGATGCCGCAGTTGCAGGTCTTGCAGCTCGTTCAGCAGCAGGCGCAGCAGTTGCCGATAAGGTCCCAGCAGCCGATGCAGCAATTGCAGAAGTTGAGACAGCAATGATTGAGGCAGCAACACCAGCTGCAGCAACCGAAACAGTAGGAGAATAATCAATTGGCTTACACAGCAGAAGATGTAAAGAGACTTCGCGAAGCAACTGCAGCAGGCATGCTTGATTGCAAGAAGGCGCTCGATGAGGCCAATGGTGATTACGAGAAGGCTGTCGAAATCATCCGCGTAAAGGGTTTGAAGGGTGTTACAAAGCGCGAAGGACGTACAACCTCTAATGGTCTCGTCGTCGCACGTTCATCAGGCAACCTTGGAGTAATGCTCGAGCTCAACTGCGAAACTGATTTCGTAGCAAAGGGCGAGCGTTTCCAAGAGCTTGCAGATGAACTCATCGCTCACCTCGAGTCATCGAAGTCAGCAGATGTTGCAGCATTCCTCGCCTCAACCTTGCCAACAGGTAAGACTGTCCAAGAGCGCGTTGATGAAGGTAATGCAACTCTTGGCGAGAAGATTGAGATCCGTCGAGTTGTAGTACTCGAAGGTTCACCAGTCGCTCTCTACATGCACCGTACAAGCCCAGACCTACCACCACAGCTTGGTGTCTTGGTTCAGCTTGCAACTGATGCGCTCGAAGCCGGAAAAGATATCGCTCAGCACATTGCGGCCTTCGCGCCACAGTATGTCCGTCGCGAAGATATTCCAGCAGAGGCGATCGAGTCAGAGCGTCGCATTGCAGAAGAGACTGCCCGCGCAGAAGGAAAGCCAGAAGCATCACTTTCAAAGATCGTTGAGGGTCGCGTGACCGGATTCGTCAAGGAAGTCTCACTTCTCGAGCAATCTTTCGCGAAGGATGCAAAGAAGACCGTCCAGCAGATCCTCGATGAGGCAAAGACCGCCGTGTCGGCCTTCCATCGTTTCAAGGTTGGACAGTAAACCCCATAAACTATGGGTAAGTAGTTCTAGTACTTCGCTCGTTAGATACGTTTCATAAGTGAAAGGAGCACCCTCGATGGCCCGCAGTGGTTATAAGAGAGTGCTCCTTAAACTTTCTGGTGAAGTATTTGGTGGCGAAAAGGGCATTGGCGTAGATCCAGTTGTCGTTGCAGATATCGCAGGCCAGATCGCCGATGTTGTTCGCGGCGGAACACAGATTGCAATCGTTGTCGGTGGCGGTAATTACTTCCGCGGCGCCGAACTCCAACAACTAGGTATGGACCGCGCTCGCGCCGACTACATGGGCATGCTCGGTACCGTCATGAACTGTCTCGCTCTCCAAGATTTCCTCGAGAAGGCCGGGATCCAAACTCGCGTGCAGACCGCCATCACCATGGGCCAGGTCGCCGAACCTTATATTCCACTTCGCGCTATCCGACACCTCGAGAAAGATCGCGTAGTGATCTTCGGAGCGGGTGCAGGAATGCCATTCTTCACAACCGATACCGTTGCAGCTCAGCGTGCGCTCGAAGTTCATGCCGATGCACTTCTTCTTGCAAAGAGTGGCGTCGATGGCGTCTACACCGCAGATCCGAAGAAGGATCCATCAGCGACGAAGTACGATGCAATTAGCTTTGATGAAGTCTTGGCAAAGTCGCTTGCCGTTGCAGATGCCGCCGCATTCAGCATCTGCCGTGAAAATAACCTTCCTATCGTGGTCTTCGATCTGAAGAACCACGGCAATATCGGTCGCGCCGTTCGCGGTGAATCGATCGGAACTCTCGTCTCTGGGCCAGCAAAGAAATAACTTTTCGACTCGTACAAGTGAGGAAAACCGATGCCTGATCTAAGTGAAATTCTCGTCGATGCTTCAGCCAAGATGGCGAAAGCGATCGAGGTAGCGAAGGAGGATTTCGGCGCTATCCGTACTGGTCGCGCCCATCCCGGTATGTTCTCGAAGATCATGGTCGATTACTACGGCACACTCACTCCGCTTGCACAGCTCGCCTCATTCCAAGTTCCTGAAGCCCGTATGGCGCTCGTTTCACCATATGACAAGAGCGCAATGGGATTGATCGAACGCGCAATCCGCGAATCAGATCTCGGCGTTAACCCAGCGACTGATGGCGCTGTTATCCGCGTTAATTTCCCACAACTCACTGAAGAGCGCCGCAAGGATTACATCAAGGTTGCTCGCGGCAAGGCTGAAGATTCCAAGATCTCAATCCGCAATATCCGTCGCGCTGCCATGGACCTTATGGCGAAGATGGAGAAGGATGGCGATGTCGGCAAGGATGACATTGCTCGCTCTGAGAAGGATCTTGAGAAGATCACTACCGAGCATGTCAATGAGATCGATAAGTTGCTCAAGCATAAAGAGACCGAGCTACTCGAAGTCTAAAATGGAAGATATCCACTCGATCCAAGAAGCGATCAACAAGAAGGCTGGGCGAAATCTCGGCTCTTCTATCTTGGTCTCTGCGGCGATCATCGGGTTGGTCTTCGGTTCACTCGCAGTACATCCAGCGCTCTTTGCACTTCTCGTCACGATTGCGCTGATGGTCGCGATTCGCGAACTCAATCATGTTTATCGCACTGGGGGAGTAGTGATCCCGGATTGGCTCTTAATCCTCACAGTTCCAATCACTATCGGCGCCGCCTACTTCGGTCGCATCTCATTACTCGCAGTTGCGATGGCATTCGTAACAACAAATGTCATGGTCTTCTTGATGTTCATCGATCCAAAGGATTATGTGAAGCGCGCTACTGCTGCCGTCTTCGCTATCTTCTATATTCCATTCCTAGGTGGATTCCTCGTTCTGCTCTCGCATCACGATGATTCACTCGCTCGCATTCTGACCTTGGTAGTCCTCACAAGTTGTAATGACACCTTCGCCTACATCTCTGGTGTGCTCTTTGGTCGCCATCACCTCGCGCCAGATATCAGCCCCAAGAAGACCTGGGAAGGTCTGATTCGCATCACGATGATTCACTCGCTCGCATTCTGACCTTGGTAGTCCTCACAAGTTGTAATGACACCTTCGCCTACATCTCTGGTGTGCTCTTTGGTCGCCATCACCTCGCGCCACATATCAGCCCCAAGAAGACCTGGGAAGGTCTGATTGGTTCAGTGGTTGCGACAACTGTGGGCGCATCACTTGTCTTTCATTATTCGCTCCATCGCCACTGGTGGCTTGGCGCAATCCTCGGCCTGATGGCCGTTGCGACGGCGACCTGCGGTGATCTCATCGAATCTGCGATGAAGCGCGATCTGCATGTGAAAGATATGAGCAACCTATTACCGGGCCACGGCGGAATCCTCGATCGCCTAGACTCCATTCTCTTCACCGCACCAACCGTGTGGGCCGTGCTCGAACTCGTGAATCGATACAAAATATGAGCGACCTACCCGAGATCAAACTCGTCTTTGATGAGCCAAAACAACGGGTAAAGCCACCGGCACATTTCGCAGATCTCGATCCTGCTGGCCGCAAGGCGCTCGCCGTCGAACTTGGTATCCCAGCTTTCCGCGCTAACCAAGCAGCGGTTCACTTCTTTACTCACTACAACGATGACCCAGCAACGTGGAGCGATATCCCGAAGGATCTTCGCGATCTGATGGCAGAGAAGTTCACGCCGAAGATGATCACACTCGTTCGTTCGGTGAGCGCTGATGGTGGCCGTACTCGTAAAGATCTCTGGAAGTTGCACGATGGAGTGCTCGTCGAATCAGTATTGATGCGTTACACCGATCGGACAACTGTCTGTATCTCATCCCAAGCAGGGTGCGGCATGAACTGCCCATTCTGTGCGACTGGCCAAGGTGGTTTAACTCGTAACCTCACTGCTGGAGAGATCACAGCACAAGTTGTTGCAGCAGCGCGGGCTTGCGAACAAGGTGAGATGCCTGGCGGGCCAACTCGACTTTCGAATGTGGTCTTCATGGGTATGGGTGAGCCGATGGCGAACTACAACGCCGTGATGCGTTCGATCCGTAACATCACCGCCCCAACACCAGATGGCCTTGGCATTGGTGCTCGCTCGGTCACGCTCTCCACTGTTGGCTTGGTCAATGGCATTGAGAAATTAGTGGATGAAGATATTCCGGTCACTCTCGCCATCTCACTTCACACACCTGACGATGAACTCCGAGACACCTTGGTGCCGATCAACTCTCGTTGGAAGGTGAAGGAAGTTCTCGAGGCTGCTGACAAGTACTCTGATAAGACCGGCCGTCGCTACTCCATTGAATATGCGATGATCAAAGATATTAATGATCAGGCCTGGCGTTCAGATCTTTTAGGTCGCCTGCTCCGTAACCGCAATGCCCATGTGAATCTTATTCCACTCAACCCAACCCCAGGATCGAAGTGGACCGCCTCGCGCCCTGAAGATGAGGCCGAGTTCGTCCGCATCCTTGAGACCTATGGCGTTCCGGTGACAGTGCGCGACACCCGAGGCCGCGATATTGATGGCGCCTGTGGTCAATTGGCCGCCGCCGAAGTAACCTCTGAGGCATGAAATCATTCTCTAACTTCATCAACGGCAATTCAGTACCAGCTCAATCAGGTGCAACCTCTGAGGTAATTAACCCGTCAACTGGTCTGGCCTATGCCACCGCACCAGTATCGAGTGCTGCCGATGTTGATCAAGCGATGAAGGCCGCATCAGGTGCCTTTTTCGATTGGCGTGATTCAACTCCTTCAGAACGCCAACGTGCGTTACTGAAGATCGCCGATGCCTTTGAATCTCGCGCCGATGAACTCATCGCAATTGAATCCGAGAACTGCGGCAAGCCACTCGCATTGACTGCGACTGAAGAAGTTCCACCGATGGTTGATCAGATTCGATTCTTTGCAGGTGCTGCACGCAATCTTGAAGGCCGCTCCGCAGGGGAATATATGAAGGGAATGACCTCCTTTATTCGCCGTGAGCCAATCGGTGTCTGTGCTCAAGTAACTCCATGGAACTATCCAATGTTGATGGCAGTCTGGAAGTGGGCGCCAGCGATTGCCGCCGGTAATACCGTCGTATTAAAGCCAAGTGACACGACACCTGCATCGACAACCTGGATGGCAGAAGTCATGTCTGAATTTCTCCCTGCTGGAGTCTTCAATGTGATCTGTGGTGATCGCGATACTGGTCGCGCACTCGTCGATCATGCAACACCGCAGATGGTCTCTATTACGGGTTCGGTTCGCGCTGGTATGGAAGTTGCAACTAATGCGGCAAAGGATCTGAAGAAGGTCCACCTCGAACTTGGCGGAAAGGCACCCGTTGTCGTCTTCGCTGATGCTGATCTTGCTGGCGCAGCGGAAGCGATCGCTATCGCTGGCTTCTTTAACGCCGGCCAAGATTGCACTGCCGCAACTCGCGTGATGGTGGAAGCATCTGCTTACGATGACTTTGTCGCACTCCTTGGCCAGCAAGCTCGCGAAAATATTCTTACTGGCGGACCTACAGAAGATGTTCTTTATGGCCCAGTAAATAATGCCAATCAACTAGCTCGCGTCGCTGGCTTTGTTGAGCGCACGCCATCACATGCCTCGATCGTTGCTGGCGGAACTCAAGTTGCTCGTCCAGGATATTTCTGGAACCCAACAGTTATCGCAGGTCTTAAGCAAGATGACGAGATGATTCAGAACGAGATCTTTGGACCTGTCATCACCATTCAGAAGTTTGTCGATGAGGCAGAAGCAGTTCGCTTCGCTAATGGCGTTGCCTATGGCTTGGCATCATCTGTCTGGACCAGCAATCACTCGCGCGCGATGCGCATGGCGAAGGCCTTTGACTTTGGTTGCGTCTGGATCAATACACATATTCCACTGGTTGCAGAGATGCCTCATGGTGGCTTTAAGCATTCGGGATATGGCAAGGATCTTGGCAGCTATGGATTCGAGGATTACACCCGAATCAAGCATGTTATGACCAACCTCAACGCCTAATCTCAGCAAAAACAGAAGAAGCGATAATTTTTTCAGGCGGGTACTCTTAGGCTGTGCGTGACATTGTCATCCTTGGATCAACCGGTTCGATCGGTGTTCAAGCCCTCGAACTCGTCGCCGAGAATCCCGACCTCTTCCGCGTTGTCGGATTGAGTGCTGGATCCAACAATCTTCCTCTCCTTTTTGAACAAGCTCGAAAGTTCCATGTTCCGATCGTCGGCACTACCGCCCCGCGGAGCGCGTGGGAAGATCACGCAGGTTCGGTCATCGTCATTGATGGCCCCGAAGCCTCAACCCAGATTGCAGCGATCAGTTGCGACATTGTCCTAAATGGCATCACCGGCTCTATTGGACTGGGACCAACCCTCTCTGCACTCAGTGCCGGCAACACCGTCGCATTGGCAAATAAGGAGTCACTCGTTGCTGGTGGCCCTCTTGTGATGGCCTTCGGTGCAGATCGCATCATTCCGGTTGATTCCGAACACTCGGCGCTCTTCCAAGCGCTCCTTGCTGGTAAGCGCTCTGATGTAAAGAAGTTGATCCTTACTGCAAGTGGCGGCGCCTTCCGTGACCGCCAAGACCTTAGCGGCGTTACATTGGAAGAGGCGTTGGCACATCCAACCTGGTCGATGGGTCCAATGGTCACTATTAATTCAGCAACGCTCATGAATAAGGGTCTTGAGATTATCGAGGCGCATTACCTCTTCGATATTCCATATTCAAAGATTGAGGCAGTCATTCATCCGCAATCGATCATTCACTCAATGGTGGAGTATCTGGATGGTTCAACTCTGGCGCAGATGAGTCCGCCAAATATGAAGGGACCGATTGGTTATGCCTTGGCCTATCCAGATCGCCTTAAGGGTGCGACGCATCCAATGGATTGGACTCTCAAGCAGAACTTAGATTTTGCACCGATCGACTCGACCCGCTTTGAAGCGATCGATCTCGCTCGCGCAGCGGGGGTGTTGGGCTCAATCGCTACTGCAACACTTAATGCTGCAAATGAGTCAGCGGTTGCCGCCTTTATTGATGGCACCATTCATTTTTCAGAGATTACTCAGGTCAATAAGCGAACCTTGGCTCATGTGGAGAGCACAGGAGCACGCGGAGATGTCCGTGATCTCGCTGATGTCAGTGCCGTTGAAGAGAATGCTCGCATGATGGCAGATCGATATATAAAGGAGCTCTCGCACTAATGTTGGCGATAATCGGCGTACTTGCATTTGTTGTTGCACTTCTCCTCTCGGTGATGTTGCACGAGTTAGGCCACTTCCTCTTTGCAAAGCACTATGGCATGAAGGTGACCGAGTTCTTCCTTGGCTTTGGAAAGCGACTCTGGTCCTTTACCCGCGGTGAGACTGAATTTGGCGTGAAGGCGATCCCTGCCGGCGGTTACTGTCGCATCGTTGGAATGTCTTCGCGTGAAGAGTTAACTGTCGAAGATTCAGATCGCGCCTTCTATAAGGCATCGGTTGGAAAGCGACTAGTAGTCCTTGGCGCCGGATCGGTCCTGCACTTCGTTCTCGCCTTCTTCTTGCTCTTCGTACTCTTTGTTGGTGTCGGTACTGCAGCACTTACCCCGACTGTCGATCAAGTTGCAGCCTGTTACACAACAGTTAATGGTGCTTGCCCAGCTAATGCGCCGGTGATGCCAGCAAAGGCTGCGGGAATTCTGCCGGGAGATCGCTTCACCGCAATCAATGGCGTGCCAGTGAAGAACTGGTCAAAGGATGTTCAGGTAATCCGTAAGAGCCCAGGAGTTCCAGTCACACTCACACTTATTCGCAAGGGTCAGACGATCGATATCTCTGTCACACCAACTCCTGAGGTGGTGAATGGTAAGACCGTTGGAATCATCGGCGTGATCAATCGCCTCGGAATGCTCCGCCAGAATCCAGTCGATTCAACTATTCACTCGTGGCAACTTGGTCGAGACCTCTTCACGAGTTCTGTCTCCTCGCTCATCTCGCTTCCAAGCAAGATTCCTGCTCTTCTAAGCCAGACCTTCGGTGGCAAGCCACGCGATCCTGCTGGTTTGGTGGGAGTAGTAGGAGTTGCCCAAGCATCAGCTCAGACTGTTGGCGATACTAAGTTGGCGTGGAATGAGCGGATCGCGCAGTTCATCATGATTATCGCCAGCCTCAATATCTTCGTGGGAATCTTCAACCTCTTGCCGATCCTGCCACTCGATGGCGGACATATGGCGATTGCGATCGTCGATGGCCTTCGCAATCTATGGGCCCGGCTACGCCGACGCCAGAGCCCGCGGCCGATCGATGTGGAGGCGCTCACACCCATCACGATCGTCGTCTTCTTCTTCCTTGCAGGGCTCTCGATCTTGCTTCTAGCCGCTGATATTTTCAATCCTGTGCATTTTAATCTCTAATACGGCAGAATAACGATCATGGTTGATCTCGGAATTCCATCAGCGCCCCTTCCTACTCTTTCGCCACGTCGTAAGAGCAAGCAACTCAAGGTCGGTAGCGTCCTTGTAGGTGGCGATGCGCCAGTCAGCGTGCAATCAATGTGTACAACACTTACCTCGGATGTCAACGCAACACTTCAACAGATCGCTGAACTCACCGCATCCGGTTGCCAGATCGTTCGCGTCGCCGTCCCATCACAGGACGATGCTGATGCACTCGCGCAGATCGCGAAGAAGTCTCAGATCCCAGTGATTGCAGATATCCACTTCCAACCAAAATATATTTTCGCGGCAATCGATGCTGGCTGCGCAGCGGTCCGCGTTAATCCCGGAAATATCAAGCAGTTCGATGACAAGGTCAAAGAAGTTGCAAAGGCAGCTGGCGATGCAGGTATTCCAATCCGTATCGGCGTCAATGCTGGCTCACTTGATCCACGACTCCTTGCAAAGTATGGAAAGGCAACGCCAGAAGCGCTTGCAGAGTCTGCGCTCTGGGAGGCATCACTCTTTGAAGAACATGGCTTCAGCGATATTAAGATTTCAGTAAAGCATCACGATCCAGTGACGATGGTGAAGGCCTATCGCCTCCTCGCCGCAAAGTGCGATTACCCCTTGCACCTCGGTGTGACCGAGGCCGGTCCAATCTTCCAGGGCACCATCAAGTCAGCGACCGCATTCGGCATTCTCCTTGCCGAAGGAATCGGTGACACAATCCGCGTCTCACTCTCAGCCCCACCAGTTGAAGAGGTGAAGGTCGGCATCTCAATCCTTGAATCACTCAACCTTCGCCAACGTAAGTTAGAGATCGTCTCCTGTCCATCATGTGGCCGCGCCCAAGTAGATGTCTACACCTTGGCCGAGAAGGTCCAAGCTGGATTACAAGGAATGACAGTCCCATTGCGCGTTGCCGTTATGGGTTGCGTCGTTAATGGTCCTGGTGAAGCACGCGAAGCAGATCTCGGTGTCGCATCCGGGAATGGCAAGGGCCAGATCTTTGTAAAGGGCGAAGTCATTAAGACTGTTCCTGAGTCACAGATCGTTGAGACCTTAATTGAAGAGGCGATGCGCTTAGCCGAAGAGATGGAAGCTGCTGGAGTCGTATCTGGCGCTCCTGAAGTTAGCGTTAAGTAAGCGCCACCTCACTCCTGCCTCTGCCTAGATTAGGTAGGGTTACGCCATGCTTCGTATGTCGACTCTGCTTCTGCGCACCCTACGTGATGATCCTGCTGATGCAGAGGTCGCAAGCCACCGCCTCTTAGTTCGCGCCGGATATGTCCGCCGCATCTCGGCCGGTATCTACTCGTGGTTGCCACTTGGCTACATCACCTTCCGCAATATCGAACGCGTCGTTCGTGAAGAGATGGATGCCGCCGGATTCCAAGAAGTCCACTTCCCATCGATGCTCCCTAAAGAGCCATATGAGCAGACCAATCGTTGGGAAGAGTACGGCCCTGATCTCTTCCGTTTGAAGGATCGCAAAGGAAATGATTACCTCTTAGGTCCAACCCATGAAGAGATGTTCACCTTGATGGTGAAGGGTGAGTACTCCTCTTATAAGGATCTACCACTGTCGATCTATCAGATCCAGACGAAGTTCCGCGATGAACCACGTCCACGTTCGGGCATTATTCGCGGTCGCGAATTTGTTATGAAGGACTCTTACTCATTCGATATCGATGATGCTGGTCTTGAAGTTTCGTATCAGAAGCACCGCGATGCCTATGTGAAGACCTTTACTCGTCTAGGCCTGAACTTCAATATCGTCGCTGCAATGGCTGGCGCAATGGGTGGATCAAAATCTGAAGAGTTCCTCGCTCCTTGCCCAACCGGTGAAGATACCTACGTTCTCTGCGAGAAGTGTGGCTATGCCGCAAACGTTGAAGCGATGGTCACCAAGGTTGCACCATATGCCGCCGCAGCACCTGCAGCGATGGAGATCTTCGACTCTCCAAATACCCCAACCATTGATTCACTCGTCGATCTCCTCAACGAGAAGTTCGGTGACGGCTACTCTGCTGATCAGACATTGAAGAATGTGATGATCATGGCCGATGAGAAAGCTATCTCTGTACTCGTTCCAGGCGATCGTGAAGTCGACCTTAAGCGCCTTGGTGCAAACCTCGCCGGCGTATCAGAGTTACGCCTCTTTGAAGATGGCGACTTTGTGAAGTTCCCAGGTCTGGTGAAGGGTTACATCGGACCACAAGATGCGAAGAAGTTTGGCATCACTATCTATGCAGATCCTCGCGTAACACCAGGCTCGCATTGGGTTACTGGTGCAAATCAAAAGGATAAGCACGTTCGATTTGTAACAAATGGTCGCGACTTTGAAGTCGATGCTTACCTTGAGGCTGCAGAAGTTCGCGCTGGCGATCTCTGTCCAAGCTGCCAATCACCTGTCATCATCGATCGCGCCATTGAGATCGGCCACATCTTCCAACTTGGTCGCAAATATGCGCAGGCTCTTGATCTCACCGTTCTAGATCAGAATGGTAAGTCGCAGGTTGTCACGATGGGATCGTATGGAATCGGTGTTTCACGTGCTGTGGCTGCGATTGCCGAGCAGACCCACGATGAGATCGGTCTGAACTGGCCACGTGAGATCGCACCTGCCGATGTGCATATTGTCGCAACCGGCAAGGATGAGTTGATCTTTGAAACCGCAGAGAAGTTGGCACTCGATCTTGAAGCGAAGGGCCTGCGCGTCATGTTTGATGATCGCAAGGATCCAAGCGCTGGCGTGAAGTTCAAGGATGCCGAACTCATTGGTATTCCTTTTATCGTCATAGTTGGCAAAGCTCTCGCTGAAGGAAAGGTCGAACTCCGAATCCGCACCAGTGGTGAGAAGAGTGAGATCAATGCAGCTACTGCTACTGAGGATATTTACAAGGTCGTTACTGCTTAATGACGCTCTCGATCGGTCACTGGATCTTCCTTGCGATCGCTGCAGGGCTAGCCGGATTCATTGATGCGATCGCAGGTGGCGGGGGACTTATTCAACTGCCAGCGCTCTTGATTGGCATCTCGGATAAGCCAATCCCAATGATCCTTGGTACGAATAAGGTGCCGTCGATCTTCGGTACATCATTCTCGGCGGCGGCATACTTTCGTAAAGTAAAACCAGATCTGCGGCTCACGGCATCAATGGCGATACCAGCATTTATTGGCTCGGCAGCCGGAGCAAGGCTCGCCGCTGAATTCCCAAAGAGCGTCTTCCGTCCGATCATCGTCATCTTGCTCTTCTTGGTAGCGATCTATACCTGGAAGCGTCCGCACTTGGGAATGGAAGAGAACCTTAGGTTCACTCCGCGGATTCGCCAACTACTTGTTGCCTCATTCGGATTGTTGATCGGTTTCTACGACGGCATCTTCGGACCAGGGACTGGCTCGTTTCTCCTCTTTATTCTCGTTGGTGTAATTGGATATGCATTCTTAAAGGCATCTGCCACTGCGAAGCTTGTCAATATTTCAACGAACTTTGCAGCGATCCTCACCTTCTCAGCGACCGGCCATATCTGGTGGAAAGTGGGCTTGAT
>Ga0208741_10000952_pt1 | contig 12492 bp, 22 predicted proteins | sample CryBogCBE03Jun09_FD_184576 | JGI IMG/M metagenome (GOLD analysis project Ga0208741, IMG submission 184576) | Freshwater microbial communities from Crystal Bog, Wisconsin, USA - CBE03Jun09 (SPAdes) | ecosystem: Environmental > Aquatic > Freshwater > Lake | place: Crystal Bog, Wisconsin, USA...
TCACGCAACTTATCGGCTAGTACTAGTAGAGAGGCATTACCTACTACTTTCTTCTCAATAGCCTTATCGTATGGAAACTCTAACTTGATACCGAATCGGTCATTGAACGCTTGGTTGAGTTCTTGTGTCCCACGATAGCCGTAGTTCATGTCAGCCACGATAAGGAGGTCTTTGTGCGCCTTAATGACCTCGCCACCATTCTCTAGGAGTTGAATCTCACGACGGTAATCAAGGAGTGAGAACAATACAGTGCTAACCCTAGTAGGGAGGAAGTTCACCTCATTGAGGAGAAGTATGCCTCCGTTACGAACGAGTTCGGTAACTGCACCGTCCTGCCAGCGATAACCTTGCCCGTCAGCACGTGGAATCCAGCGCCCGAATAGTTGGCTTGGGTCAATACCGTTATTGTTGGAGACGTTGAAGTAGCGGTAGCCACGAGCCGAGGCATATGACTGCACTGCAATAGTCTTACCCGAACCAGCGCCACCTTCAATTAGAACGTTGTCGCCGTCAGTCAGAGCGCGGTCGAAAATATCCCAGTCAGTCTTGCCACCAAAACTGCGGTGAACGTACTCACGCGCCCACTTTGGGTCAGGAATAGTAATCATGGATAAGGCTAGTTCACTCACACGATTGTCATTAGTAGCCACTTCCACCTCCTCATAGGTAGGGATTGTGGGTGCGGTCACGACGGAATCCGCGATTGTAGGAAGTACACCCTGCTCAGTTGTACGAGAGATAGGGTTAATGGTCACGCCATTGGTACGGCGCTTGTCGGTGATATACGCGGTGAGCGATTGGTCACCAGCGAATAGGGAGCCGATAATGTTAATGACTGCCTCACTGTGTGTGGAGGGCGCGGTAATGGGGGTAGCACTTTCACGTGCATATAGAGCCTTGACTGCAATATTGGTCACTAAGCCTAGTTCAACCATTTGTAGGTCACGGTCATTGAGGGCAACTGCTACGGGCTCAACTAGGAGTTCGGTGTGCGGTAGGTCATATTCAGTAACCTTATTCCATGTTTGACCACGACCTTTGGAGCCATTGGAGATACGGTGGTATAGTTCCACCGAGTCCTTGTAAGGGAATATAAGAGTCTGCGCTTCGGCAGGAATACCTTCTAATAGCCCTGCTGGGCTAGTAACGAGTAGTGCTAGTGACATTGTGTACTGCCTTCCTGTGCGCGGTCTGCGCGGTTATGAGGATTACGTTTAATCCAGTACCCGTACTCTAATATAAGAGAGAGGGGGGAGTCCAATTAGAATGGCTATATTTGATAACGATTAGATAACGATTTATAGCCACCCCAGCCAGCACCAGCCATATATAACATTTTGTTATCATATAGGGAAACCCAATAAGGTTAGTGGAATCTGGTCTTATCCGCGTTCAAGCCCCCTATAGCATAGACAGTAGCCTAAAGTCAATAGTGGGAGTGTGTGACGTCGCTCACAGCCCCTATCTCTCTCTCTCTCTCTCCGAGAGCGCGCTAAGCCTATTCTAATAGGACACTCTCTCTTTTCCCAGCAATCTCTCAGGATTCTCTCAGGTAATCTACAGTAGATTGTTACCAAATCGTTATAATTGACACGGCGTGTCGGCTTGACAAATGTTTGTGTTGGATATACTTGTATATCCAACTTGTTTTACTTGCAAGTATCGTCGTCATAGCGGGGGCGCCAACACAAACATTCTGCTATTCTAAGGCTATGGCTAATATTATTGACCGCTCCGACATTGGTGTCTCACTAGATGAGACTGATGATACTGTTACTCTTACTGTTGATGGGGAAGTTACTCTATTTAATGGTGATGCTCGTCTTATTACTGGTGCTAATCGCGCCCGTGAGATTATCACTGAGCGCGATAGCAATTAACCTGCTTCTCTAACGTGCTTACTGCGGGGTCTTGAGTTAAACCCCGCCCACTTGTGACTCGATGCGGCGGCGCACTCTTGAGGTGTGGCGTGGAATTTCTGTAATCCCACCCTGTTTTTAATGAGAAGTGGGTTATTCTCTATTAGATTCCCACAATTCTCACACCTATCGCCGTCTTTACTCATCTTCTGTATCAAACGCTGTTAGGTCCACCGTTTCCCACCCATTGGTGAGAGCGATAGCGTTATAGAGTCCTGAGGCTTCCCATGAATCGGCTTGCAATTCATCTACGAGATACTTAATCGCCTTGAATGTACCCTCTGCATTGGCTAGATTGGTATTATCTTTAGCGCGCTGTACCCGTAGGTCTGCCTTAGCCTGTTCATTAATGAGAGCCTTCTCAAACTCCTCAGGTGTATAAAATAATTGGTCTTGTACCCATTGTCCCACTTTGTTCTCCTTTGATTGTTTTTGGATAGGGCGCCCCTTGCGAGGCGCCCCTCTTGCTTTACGCTAAGGTTAGTTCCTTAACGACTGACAGAATCTTGTTCTTTTGCTGTTGAATCCCTGTCTCGAATCCACTAGCCGCGACCATGAGGCCTTCTGTCTGACCCTTGCCACCGTCACGGTACCAATCTAGGCGCTCAGTGAGGGCATTGAGCGCGCCCCACGCGGTGCCTGTGATACCTGTCTGAGTAGGGCTGTTGAGGTAGAGGGCTTGCGTAAAGTCTGCCTTCTCCTGCCATTTGGTAAGGCTAGCCTTCAGGTCAGCCTCAGGTTGAGGATAGATAGTCTCATAGATTTCTTGAAACTTTTGATTGGTAATCTCAGTCTCAAACAACTCACGGGCGAGAATATCAAACTCATCTAGGTAGGCGCTAGAGAGACCTAGTACCTGCTTAGCCATTGCGATACGTCCTGCTGTGCCTTGCGTGTGGCGTACCTTGAACGAGTTCACGGCGTTACCTAGGGCAACTGATAGCGAGTTCTGACACAACACGCGCGTAGGGGTGGTGTGCGCTTGAATAGAGGAGGAACCGTCGTGAGAGGTAGTTAGCAATAGATAGTGCTTAACCTTATCGCCTACGCCCTGCTCATCTAGTACCAATTCGCGGTTAAGGAGGATTGAGCCGAATACACGGCACCCGTTCTTGAATGAGCCAGCGCTATCCCACTCACCAGCGCCGTCGGTAAGATTATCACCGAAAGCGAACAATTCCTCGTTTTGGTAGGTTTTGTAGCGGTCACCCACTACTGATAGCACGTCGGTGCCACCGTCGCGCGGATTGGTACGGATAACGGCGAATGTATCCTTGTGAGAGCGATAGCCCTCAGGATAGGTGAGCGCCTCAAGGCGTACGTCCCACCCTGCTAGGTCTGCACCCTTGAGCATGTCGGCGGTAGAGATGTGGGAATCCGTATCGAATACGTGATTAGCGAAAGAGTGCCATGAGGTATTCTCGCGGATAGCGAAAGAGACCTCGCCCGACTCAACCTCTGAGCGGTGAACCTGTGGCTGTGCCTCAGGGGCTTGCGCGGTAATAAGTTCCATTTTGTTGCCCTTCGTAGGGGACGTTCCCCAATAAGAGAACAGTAGTACTAGTTATCTCTCACATGCAAGCCAGATAGCCCTATTTTCTATAACACTTTTGTTATAAAGCCTAGCCCTATCTCTCATCTCTCAAATCGTTATCAAATCGTTATAAACGCCACGGCGTGTCGCCTTGACAGATGTTTGTGTTGGCTATGATTTAGTATCATAGCCAAATGCTTTTTAATAGCATGATGCTATTAAAAAGGTAGGTTGTCCACGCTATCGCCCGCCCAACACAAACAATTCTTTATAACGATTTTGTTATAAAGATAGCCCCCGCTTGGCGCGGGGGCTATTTACTGCTTGGGTTACCCGATAGGGTAGTCGCACTCTAGAATCTCGGCTACCTTAGCGTGGCAATCGTTACGCATTTCTTGAATTGCCTCAGGCGCCCACTCTGCTTGGATTACGCGCTTGATGAGTTTAGCAAGGTTATACTCAGCGTCCTCAGCAAGTGCTAACTCCACCAGTCGGACGGCGTTCTCGGTATCACCAGCCTCATAGGAAAAGAAGGCAAGAACCGAGTTAAGCGAGCGCTTCTGACCAGCAGGGAGGAGAAGGACAAGATTAGAGACTGCTTGGGCTACGCCACCAATGCCGTACTGATTAGGCAAGCCTAAGAAGTAATCGCGCACTTGGACATCACCAGCGACTAGCGCCTCTAGGATAATGTCAAGGCCTTCGCCTTCAGACAAATCCGATAGGGCTAAATAATCGTTGTTAATGTAAGCAGGGACATAGGTGTCAATAGCAGTCTTAACTGCTAGAGACGAAACGGCGGTTGTGTTCATGATTACCTTCCGCAAGGGGGGTATTACCCTTACAAGGAGAACAATACGCTTCTCAGTATCTCAGCGCAAGCCCGATAGCCCTATCGTGTATAACTCTTTCGTTATAATCTCAATCTCAAATTGTTATCAAATTGTTATAAATCTCTCGGCGTGTCGCGTGGACAATGTTTGTGTTGGTTATGCTACATAGCATAACCAAATGCTTTTTTCAAGCAACATTGCTTGAAAAAAGATAAGTTGTACCTCGCTCGCTCGGCCCAACACAAACATTCTCTATAACAATTTCGTTATAAATAGTTATCCACAGGCTGTGGATAAGCCTGTGGATAAGTCCCCGTACCTAGGAGCCTAGGGCTATCACGGCGGGATAGCGCGCCTCCCTAAGGAGCAAGTCTAAGAGCGATAGTCTTATGTCATAGGAACCATTCTTTCTTTCTCGGCTTGGCGTCAGGCTTCTGTCCTTGGCTGGTCAGGTGGTAGGAGCCACACACCCCACAGAAATAGGAGGCGCATGGCTTCTTTCTATTAGATTTCCAATTAGTGCGCCAAATACTATCTAGCGCGCGTTCCGCATCTAACTTAGTGCGGAAACGCTTCTTCTCCGTACACTTCGCCATTACTGGAACCTAAGTCCGTTAATGGTCTGACCGTCCTCACAACCTTGACATACTCCGTCATAAGTCTCTGATACGAGCCGTCCGCACGAGTCACACTCGTGGCAATCACAGCCCTCGTTAGTATCTGTGTCACAAGACTCGCAGAGTTCAGGCTCGGCTGGCGGTAACGCTGGCGGTGTAAAGTCGAATTCAAGTTGTGTCCATTCTCCGTTGGTAGTCATTAGTAAGTTTCCTTTCCTAGGTGATAGTTTTTATAGCGTAGTTCTTGAACCTCAGGCAAGTAGTAGAAATTGTCTATGGCGCTCGCCTCTTCTCCACCCCCACAGAAACAGTCTGTGAGGGGAAATCCGCAAGTATTACAGAGCATTAGTACCCTCCTAGTTCCGACAATGAAGGCTAAAACTACCGCACTCAAAGCACTCAAATACGGACGTGTAGTCGTGCTCGCCGTATTCGTTGAGTAATTCGTGGATGATTACCTCATTGTTACAGCATACAGAGCCTATTGGTTGTGACATTACATTACTTCCATTCCGTTTGGCAGACAGTCACGTCTAGCGAGTGGGTACAGTGCACCTTCTTGGTGTGCTGGTCAAGATAGTGAGCGCCCTCATAGATAGCGCCCAATACGGCTAGGAGAAGGGCGCCCCAGAAGAGCGCCCTCACCCCCGTCCTCACGAGGAGATAAGACTTAGAGCGAGGCACTTAGCCACTCCTCATCCTCACGCGCTACCTCAAATTGAGCGATAGCGCTACCCTCCTCCTCCTCAACTACGCGCTTGCGCCTATCGTATACGGCGGATACTGCTTGCCCTTTGCTGGCTTCAAGTTCGGCGCGGAATAGTGCGCTAGCGGTTAGCGCGTGTATCTCGTCATTATTGGTAGTGATAGGCGCGCGTAACGCCTTATCTATTGAACCAATGTGAAGGCGCAATTCTTCTAATTGCTCATGGGATAGGAATAGAGTGGTATCTAAGCCGTTACCCACTACGCTTAGGGAGACATAATCCTCACGGATAGACGTAGAGAACACGGCGACCTCACGGCTGAGGTGAACATCAACTGATGACATAATCTGACCTTATCTGCTAGGGCTAGCGGTGTGCTTGCCATTAGGAGAATTCAACCAGATACGCATAGAGAGCGCAAGCCACAGCCCCCTATTCTGTATAACACTTTCGTTATAAACCTTTATAACAATTTGTTACATAACAAATTGTTATACAGCTAACTCTCACCTAACTCTCAGGCTCCTCTCAGACACCCCCCAGAGTTAACTCAGGAACCTCTCAGGAAAGGGGCCAGGTGAAATTCGCAGGTATCACTTATATGGGGGAGGCAGTAGCCTAAGGTTGCAGAGGTTGCATAGGTTGCATAGGTTGCATAGGTTGCATAGGTTGCGCTTATGATAATGTGCGGTTATGGATAGAAAACAGCAGCTGGACGAAGCGCTTGCGCTTATTGAGCGGAATTTCGGCAGGGGTAATCTGATTAAGGATACTCGGGTTGAGCGGGGTGTTATCTGTGCATCCTGCGGGAAACGGTGTAATAGCTGTCGCTGCGGGTGCAGTTACTGCTGGGGAAACCAGAACCGTATTTACTATTAGATTATGGCCGAGGTTGCGGATTTTGCAGAGTTAGCGAAGATATTCGATTTGACAAATTCCGAATTTCGGAAGTGGCCTGATGGTATTCATCGCGCTTATGATAAGGTGCGGTTATGACTACATTAACCCTAGAACAACTCGAAGCCCGTTTAAACATCATTACTGAGCTAAAGAACACGGAGTACAGTAAGAATTTTCCAGATGTGGACATCCTGCATAGGTTATCCACTGAGGCCTACGCCATTGAGGACAAGCTGCGCGAAAGTGGTTATTACTCAGACAAAAACTGACTTGAACGCATTCATTGCGTTTATGCTAGTATTCGGATACGACTGGTTCCCGAGTACTAATTAAGGACTTAAAGCTTACAACGGGGTCGTAACCGTATGTAACACCAGTTGCCTGCCAGTACCGCCGATAATGTCGCTCAAGCGATTTTCCTGTTGATGGATAGGTGGTACTGCGCTTATTGGTCGTTAGCTCAGTGGCAGAGCGCCCTACCTATAATCGGGAGGTCCCTGGTTCGATTCCAGGATGACCAACTGCTGTGACGCAATCGCGCGGAACAGGTAGGTTTTTCCATAAACACAGGTGTAATACAACCCCGCGTTGCGAAAAGAGGAGAAATGCTAGTTAAGGTCTGTTTAATCTGGTTAGTGACCATTGATACCCTTGCAATCCTATTTGGGCTCTACGGGTACATCTCAGCCAAGATATGGGGTAAGAAGTAACGCTGAGTAACAACTCTCAGGTATATGTTGTCTTCTCCCGTTATATGGTGAATAATTAAGAACATGAGCAATCGCGCTAAAAAAGTAAAGCCAGTAAAGCCCTTTAAGGGCAAGAAACCTCACGCTCGCGCTCAGTCGGGTACATCTAATGTTCCTACTATAGAGAAAGATTCTATGGGAAGAGTTCGTTCTGAAGAGAATAGAGCGAAGATAGAGGAAGAAACCCTGGCGGATAGAGCTCAAGCAGCCCATAAGCTGGCTACGCGCACTCTAGGCACCAACGAGCTAGCCGCTTTGATGCAAGAGGCCCCTGGCGGAGCTCGACCTGACCAGATTAAAGTGCATTCCCGTCAGTTTAAGAAATTTGTTAATGACGCTCCTGATGCGGGCGCAACCCGTGAATCGTATATAAGGTAGTCAACACGCCCTAATGTAGGTTGCGTTTTACATTCTGTGGGTGTAGCGTTCGGCTCCTAGTAACAATAAAGGAGTCGAAGTGAAAGCATTCATTGGAATAGGTATATACCTAGTTTTAGTCTCCCTAGCCCTGGCCTTTAATCATGGCGCACATAAGAAGATAGCGAGGGGTTAAAATGACCGACCTAGAGATTATCCAAGAGGCGCAGCAAAAGATTGAAAGCGAAATCAATTATTGGGAGCCACTTACAAGGCGAGATTTGCCCGATTCATTTCTCAATAATCAACTCAACTCATGGCTCGCCCACAAAGCGTTCTTTGAGAGGCATAAGCGACTTGAAACATATGCGGGTGATTTGTTGTGTGAGGTTTGCGAGTATTCAGAATACAGAGCGTCTTATCCATGCCCTGAATCAGTAGCACAAGCCAAAGCGATTATGGGGGTGGAGTGATGCAATCTAATGATTGTCGGATTCATGGGTGCTATTTAGGGGAGAAGGAGCCAACTACTTATCCCGAAGCGGCATACCAAAGAGTCTGTATTAAATGTAAGTATTAAATGTAAACAAATCACGCTATACCCACAGTTAGGAGCATCAAATGACTAATCCAAAACACACTACCGAGGAATACTTGGCGTGGATTGACTACGAACTTAACTGGCTTGGCGAGGGCGAAATAGTTGTTGGTCGCAACTTTCGCGCCTCTCTCCTAGCCAACCGAGATGTGTTGGGGTTGCACTGCGCTTCAAGCGAGCCAGATAATTATGAAACCATCGGGTGTGTGGCTTGCGGTTACGACTCTGAATACAATCAATACCTCCAAAAGTTTCCTTGCCCTACTCGCCAAGCAATAACCAACAGGATTAGAGAGGTGATGTAGGTGAGTAAATCAGAACTGCGCCGAATGGAGATAGTTGCTCCTGAGGCTATTAAACAACTCCGCGAACAGATAGCGCGAGAGATTGAGATTTGCGAACCTTGTTTTAATGATGTTTGGTGTGGCAAAGACGAAAAGAATCAAGATTGCTCGTGTATTTGTCACCAATACGCCGCTATCGCTAGGGGTGAACCTAATCAAGTTACTAAAGATGCTATCGAGGAAGCGAGGAAGATGAATGACCTACGATGAATTACTGGCACGATTGAGCGAAACTGCCATATTGACAGAGACTTTCAACAATAGAGCCGTTGCTCGCGCCCTTCGCGCAGTAGTGCAACTTATTAAAGAAAAGCAAGATTGGCTTGAATTAACTTCGGGGGATATACCTATGACTAATGAACAGTTATATCGTAGAGAAGAAAGATGGTTATTACTTGCCGAATTTAAATCAGCCATTGAGAAGGAGTTAAAGTGAAAAAGATGAAAGAACCGCCTATCGGTTCAGTACTACTAGATGGCTTTGCCTGTGCATGGCAACGTGCACCGTATGGCTGGAGCATTTGTGGGTCAGATGGTTCATGGTCATACACATGGAAAGAGTTGTTAAAAGACCTTTACCCACAAGATAGAGAACACCTACAAAAGACTGCTATCTGGACTGAAGCAACTAAAGATGTGGGTCAACTTCCCCGTATCATATTTGTCCCAGGAGAAGAGTTAATTGAGGAGGATGAGGAATGATTCATTGTTACTCCTGCGGGGGAAGTTTTAGCGCGAATACGGGTGCTGATTTGGATAAGTGCATATTCTGCGATAGTGTGGACTTTGTAAAAGAGACGACTAATGGGGGTTCGGATAATGGTTGAGGTAAAAGAAGCACGTCAGGTATATGAGGCCAAGCTGGGTACGCTTAGCTTTACCCGCGGTAAGTTTGATGATTGGTGCGTCCACGTAGACGGTCACTATGTACCGCGCTTTCCTAAAGATGACTGGTACTTTATGAAGCTTCAAGCATTCAAAGAGGACATGGGGGAGTCCGTATACGATGATTTTAAGACGCTATACAGCGTAACTCGTAAGGATGTAGAGCAGGACGTCTTTGACTGGATTAAGGCTAAAAGCGCGGACTACCCTAACCCACACGAGTTTGAGGTGGTATTCGCTGTTCTATATATGACAATGATTGCAGAAGAGAACAAAGAGGGTGCTATCCTCAAAAAGCGCATTAAGCGCCTAGGAGTGCATCAAGTACTCGTAGAAGGTATGCACTTCAAAGAGGCGGCTAACTGGTCTCGCGGTAAGCCTTCAATCGTCATAGCCAAGGAGTGTCACGCTAGGGGGTTTTAACTCCCTAGCGCTTTATTATTTTGTCATAATTGCGGTATGCCTGAAAACCGTAAAGATACCTTTATCAATAGCCTTGGACTTAAAGGCGTGGTTCAAAACGCACGTCTTCGCCCTGATAGCCCTGGTCAACTCCCATGGGCTAGAAACTATGATATTGGAAGCCCTCAAGAGTTAGAGCGCGGGACTACAGGTAACTTTGGGCGCTTATTAGGAACTACCCATACTCCAGAATCTAGTGAATTTGAAGAGCTGACTAAAGGTCAACAGCAGTTGCCCTTGTGGCAAGAAGGGCCTGCCACTGTGGCTATGCACTTCGGTAACTCAGGGCCTAGAACATCTTCAGCCGCATTAGGACAAATGATTGAAGACGCACGTAAGATTACTGGACAAAACCCTGTTCAAGACGAAGAGCGCTCAAGTTATGGAGACGCTGCTGCTAAAAGTCTTGGCGTAAAAACTGATGGAGTTACCTGGCAAGGAGAAAGCCCAGAGCACACCGACTGGAGAGTACGTCACAATAGGTCCACCATGAGGGAACATCGTGATGACCCAGGCATTAAGTATACTTTTGAAGATATTGCCCCCGAAGAGCTAGATAAAGGGTTTAATACCGTTATGCGCGCGGCGGCTACTGCTAAAGGCAAGAGCAAAGCGGTTCAAGTACGCCCTAAGGAAGATAATGCTGCTCAACGCCAATTACCTTCTCGTCAATTCTTAGGAGTGCCTTCGGTACAGAAAACTCTATTCTAATGAGATTTAGTACGTGGCTATTTGAACAGATAGAGGATGTTGGGCCATTTTCCAAGATTGCAAAGGTTTGCTGGGATGACGTTAACAATGGATGCGGAGTAGCAACTTTCACAGCATCTCAATGGGCTGACCACTTTATATTAAAACACCCTGTGAAATCGCGCTTACTAGTAGAGATGCTCTTCACCGCAAACGATGAGTTCACTACATATAGACGAAAACTTGACGCCTGACACAAGAGCTTGTAGAGTTCTGCCATGAGAACTTTAAAACATATATTCGCAAACGGTGAGCACAACTTCATTCTAGAAACAGGTGAGAAGACTGCTCTAGGAACTCCTGCGGGTGTGTGGGCGTCTTACACCCCGCCTAAGGGCAAAAACCCAGGCGTAGTCATGATGCTCTACTCCACAAAGGAATCTCGTACCTATGTGCCCCATGTATTAGGGGCGCTAGGTCTACACTCACTCCGTACCTACGGTGAGATGCCTGAAGGTTCCCACAACCTATCACCGCACAGCTTTGGAATTCAACAACGCCTAGCAAAGCTTTTGGGGCAGCTTCCTGCTTATTCTGCGGTTAATTACGAGAACTGGTTCGACAGTCTAAATTACGTTAACGCATGGTCAAAGGGACTTCAGTCCGTACCGTGCGAGGATTTGACGTATGATATTGACAACGGAAAACAGTTCGTTCTTGATGTAGTGTCTGGGCGCGCTGTACTATAGATAGGTGCTCTCATGGCTCGAAATGCCCAAGATTTTATTAACGGAACTTTCGGAAGTAACTACGGGGATACGACTAAATACCTCCATGGTACAGGCGAAAACGCTCTAGGAACCCAATCGGGAGCAACAGTAAAAATAGAGCATCCTCATACCGAGTACACCACCCATGCTGACTATGATGATTACAATAGCGCAGACGAACCTGAAGCAGGTTCGGCTCGCTTTGAAAGGCATGTAAATAGGCACGAAGGCGACCAGTTTGATGACAGTGGGCGCCAATTTAAAGATACAGGCCAGCTCCCCCTATTTACTACACGGCACATCCCACCAGTACTTAGCTACATGACTGCCACTAAAGACGCAACACCGCAAGCTATGCAGACCGCCGCGCATGCCGCAGAGGAGACTCGCCGTAGATTTGGAGAGCGCCCATGGGCCTCTAGCAATACTTCAGAGCACTCTACCCCTATGGTTAATGCTGGAATTAAAAGCGGTATTATTAAGGGCGTAATCGGGCAAGCCGCAGGAGAGAAAGCTACAGCCTCGAACGACATGGGCTGGGAAAATAGTTTAAGAGACATGTCTAATGCTAGAGGCGAGCATGCTTACGAGTTTAACGACATTCCAAAAGATGATTTTAAAGGCACAGTCGGCTACTCTGATTGGAGTAGGCATGACCCAGCTGTTGTTAAAACAGATTTTGATAACATCAAAGAAGAACTTAGAGCTAAACACACCTCAGGACAGCCAAATCAGTTTGAAAATGTTCCGCTACCTGGAATGTCCAATGCTAACGACTTTAGTCCGAATCCTTGGAATAAGGGAGAAGTGTGATGAGTGACCCAGCATGGGGACGTTCTAAAGCAGAACGCGCTTTAGGTGAGCACTTAACACCTAAAAAGAAAGTAAAGCCCGCACAAGCGCAAGACCTTCGCCGTGTGCAGACAGGTCAGTTCGATGGCCCACGTGCTTCTTACGGCCGCTATAATGTTTCCGAGCAATCAGCGGATATTCTTAACCGCTCTAAGCGCAATATGGATATGAGGTAACAAAGTGTCATTCATGCTACCAATAGCAGAAGCCGCAGAGGGTGCTGGCGCTAAAGCCGCCGCCGAGGGCGCAGCTTCTATGGGTGAAAAGGATAAGTC
>Ga0208741_10000954_pt1 | contig 12486 bp, 15 predicted proteins | sample CryBogCBE03Jun09_FD_184576 | JGI IMG/M metagenome (GOLD analysis project Ga0208741, IMG submission 184576) | Freshwater microbial communities from Crystal Bog, Wisconsin, USA - CBE03Jun09 (SPAdes) | ecosystem: Environmental > Aquatic > Freshwater > Lake | place: Crystal Bog, Wisconsin, USA...
CAATTACACACATACACAGTGGCGTGCCGGGGATGTGCACACATTTGACTGGCAGAATATGCCGCACAGTACCGCCAATGCCGGATTCCATCCTAGAGTTACTCTACAGTTAACCGGTATCATCACAGACAAGACTAAGGCGTTCTTGAAAGAACTCAAACGAACTCCTCTAGTATTATGAAACGTTTGTTAATAATAACTGGACCTCAAGGATCAGGAAATCATTTGTTTAGTCGTGTACTGAGTCAACATCCCGCAGTAGCCGGGTGGGACGAAATGCTCTCTAACTATTGGGTGCCTAGTGACCAAGAACCCTTTGCTGAATATTGGGTCAGTCCAGAAAAACTAGAAGCCAGTCATTTTGATGGCAAGGACTATCATCTTGCTAACGTGAGTTGTCCATTCTTTTTTGATGGTGTGCGCTATGTTCCTAAGATCGTGGAAGTGGCACGTCGTGCCGAGAGCTTTGGAGTTGATGTACAAGTAGCAATTATTGTGCGTGATCAAAACATCAATCAAGTTCAACAGATGCGAGTACGTAAACAACACACCACACCCATAGCACAAGAATATTATTACAATACATTGTTGCCCAGTGGGTTTCCTGTACATTTTTTAGACCATGAGGCATTTTTCCTGCACAAACAACACTATATAAAGTGGGTCGGACAAATAACTCAATTCCCTGTAGAAACTGATCCGGAAAAATTAATGAGTTTCATCAGTGAAGATGCCAACCACAAGTATGTAAAGTACATTGACGAACATTGGCTAGATGAATATGTGTTGGCCGGATGTCAACCCACTAGGATTGACAGATTGTCAATTAGAGTATAATATTGTATACATGAACAAATTTAATAGCGTAATAATTGAAAAAAATCCCAAATTGGGATATTATTGTGTAGGAGATAAAACTTATTATAGCAAAGTACAAGCACTAATAGAAGGCACAAAAACAAATCAATTCCCTACATGGAATTTTAATAACCAAGTGTATGCCTCACAAAATTGGCTAGTTGATCCCGAGCTAGACATACGCGAGCTCTATCGTATTCGTGCGCAACAACTACGCGATAGATACGACTACATTCGTTTGGAATGCAGTGGCGGCAGTGACAGCACTCAAACACTGTTCAGTTTTCTGTTGAACAACATCGCACTAGATGAAATAGTATTTCGTTATCCACTGGAGGGCAGTCGCAGACTACCGGTTGATGCAAGAAGTCACAAATGTGAGAACACACTCAGTGAATACGAATACGCTACCAAACCGTTGTTGCAATGGGTGCAAACACACTATCCCAAAGTCAAAATAACTGTACACGACTACAGTGCCGACATGTTGCTTGATCATGAACGAGACGAGAGTTGGGTATTCAGTGCCAAAGAATTTTTGCAACCCGGACATGTCACCAAGTTTCCCAATTATCAAACCATTGACCACAAAATACTGGCCGATGGCGGCAAACATATTTGTGTGTTATACGGTATTGATAAACCCAAGATGTGCATACGTGACAACAAATGGTACTTGTACTTCATGGACTTTCAAGCAAACTATGCCAATCCCGACGTTGGTGACTATACCAACATCACCAACGAGTATTTCTTTTGGACTCCGGACCTGCCCGAGATCAGCGTGAGACAGGCACACATAATCAAGAATTGGTTTAGTCAACGAGAAAATAGACATTTGCAGTTTTTATCACGCTGGCCCAATCACTCGGTGGCACAACGCACCACTTACGAGAGCGTGATCAAGCCCTTGATCTATCCCGATTATGACCATACCACTTTTCAAGTAAACAAGCCCGGTAGCAATTTCTACTCCGAGATGGACTACTGGTTTTATGAAAACTTCCGTGAGCATAAACTGTATCAAAGTTGGCTGGCGGGAATTAGATTTGTTGAAGGCAACATTGATTCAAAATATTTCAATCGCGAATTTGGCAAGCAGGTGGGATTTGTGGGATTCCTAAGTCCATTCTATTGTTTGGGCGATGTGATGCAGGATGATAAATCTGCAATAAAATTCGATATCGCAATTGCCGATAGGTTCTAGTATAAATAATTATAGCAACGCCGGATAAGCCGACGTCGGACTAACACATTGACGCCAAGAGTAGCAAAACTCTTTTACTGCTGTGATACACGTAGAACGCCGATTCCCGTAAGTAGCCTGTCTACTAGCTAATTAATTTATTAATTAGGAAACAAAATGAAAAAACTTCTAGCAATCATGCTTTCTACATTCGCCTTGGTGGCGTCGGCAACCGAAACAGTGACCATATACTACTCGTGGACTGCGGCCGATACTGCAGCCAATTACTATCGTGCACTGGCCGAGTCGGCCAATAAACTGCAAACCAAATACAATTTTATAGTGGACTACAAACCCGGAGCCGGTGGAGCTGTAGCTGCCATGCATGTGGGCAAAACTCCAGACTCCATACTGGCCACCAGTTCGGCATTTTTTATCCGTCCCAATTTGTATCCCGAAACTGCTTACTCGGTAGACAACTATCAAGAGTTGTTGCCGGTGTGTTTTGGACCTTTTGCCATCAGTTCAGCCAAGTACCGCACCTGGAAAGAAGTGCCCACAAATCAACATTTGACCATTGGCATCAGTGGCCTAGGCACAACAACACATTTGACTGCAATACAGATTGCCAAACGCTATCCCATGATGGATATCATTCCGTTTAAAAGCACCAGCGAGGCAGTGATGGCAACACTGAGTGGTCAAACTGATTTTGCAGTCAATTTACTCGGGGACAGTGCACAGTACGAGACTGAAAACACAAGTCATGCCATTATACACATATTGGGCATAGGCGGCAACAAATCATACAACAATCATCCCTTGTTGGTAAATCAAGGATTTGGATCAGCAACCAGCAAGATGGGCAGTCCGGCACAATTGATAGTACCAAAAACCACTCTAGAAGAAAAACTCATTGAGTGGAGACGTATACTCAAAGAAGCAGCAGCAACTCCCTTGGTGCAAAAAGCCATTGGCGAAGACTTTTGTGCTCCTACTAAAGAAATGTCAATTGACCCTGCAACTTATTATCTTGAGAGCAGTGAGTTTTGGCGTGGCATGAGTGTGGGCGTAAAAATCAATTGATATGCAAGTAGCCGGAATACATAACAATCCCAAATTGGGATACTATCGAGTTGGCCAAGAGATTTTTTACAGCAAGCCTGCGGCATTTATTCGTGCCACAGAAACCAAGCAAATTCCCGAATGGCGATTCAACACTGTGGGGTTTGCCCGGGTTGATTGGACTGTTGAACCTGCAACAAATCTCAGAGAACTGTATCGACAACGTGCGCAACAACTGCGGGATCGTTATGATTATATACGTATAGAATGCAGCGGTGGCGGTGACAGCACCACTGCGGTTTTTGCATTCTTACTCAATGACATACACCTAGATGAAATAGTATTTAGGTACCCCAAAAAAGGCGAGAACGGTGTCACCAACGATGCCTTCAACACCAATGCCAATAACACCTTGAGCGAGTTTCAATTTGCAGCACAACCGTTACTGAACTGGGTCAAAACCAAATTTCCCAAGACTGTGGTGCGCATACATGATTTCAGTGAAAACATGTTGAATGAAGAAAGCACTCGCGATGAGAGTTGGGTATTTCAAACACAACATTGGTTCCAACCAGCACACCATGACAAGTACAACCAATTTGCAGTTGCCGAGCATCGTGCACTGGCGGATTCGGGTCGCAGCATCTGTGTGTTGTTGGGCATAGACAAACCACGCCTAGCTCTCATCAATGGTGATTGGTACACTTACTTTACTGATGTACAGGGCAGCGCAGCACATCCCGTTGTAGGCGACTATACCAACATCACCAACGAATACTTTTATTGGACTCCGGACTTTCCCGAGATTGTGATGAAACAGAGCCACATGATCAAGACCTGGTTTGAGTTGCCACAAAACCAACATCTACTGCATCTAGTCAAACTGCTCAGTGTGGGCAATGTAGTGGCTCACCGCACCACATACGAGCATATTGCAAAAAGCATAATTTATCCCGACTACGACCTAGCCACATGGCAAACCAACAAGCCCACAAACAGTTTCTATAACGAAATGGATACTTGGTTCTACAAAAATTTCCGAGAAACACGTTTATATTCTGCTTGGGAAGCTGGACTTGCATATCTAGTGAACAAGATCGATCCCGCACTTTTGGCCTACGAATTGGGACAAGCAGTGGGACTCAAGCATCAAAACAGTCATTTTTATCACCTTGGTGCCGCCAAGTCCGTACCAATAACTGCCAAATTCGACAACTCGCAACAATTCAACACACAAGAAATCACCGTGCTCAAGGATCGCAAGATTCAACGCATGTTTGTATAAATAATACACTATGCCAGCAAATATTAAAGCCTTACTAGACAACACCAAAGAGATCTTTCTAACCGATTCGGCTGTGAGCACCTTGCTTGATTTCGAACGTGTTGTTGACGAATTAGACTTGTACACTTATCGTCATTGGAAACAGGGCGAGCTTGTAGAAGGACCTGTATACGAAAAGTACTTTGTTAAATGTACCTTTATGTGGCCCTACAAAAAAATGCCCGATCCTGCAGGTGCCAAACGTCTAAGCGAATTTGACTGCGAAGTTAATTATAAACGCGATTTCTTTGAACATCCCAAAGATGTAAAAACACCCTATGACTACAAGCCTGGCACCAAAGTGCCCAAGTTGATCAAAACTCCGGTTTGGCTAGTGGAAATTGTCATGCCCAAAAAACTCATGAGCGAGATACAACAGGGTGCATTGGAGCTGGAATCAGGCACAGTGGACATGGAAGATATTGATCAAGCCTATCAAGAGGGCGGCGACGAGCCTATGGATCAACAACAAAACATTGACAATACTCTTGGCGGTACTGATCAAACACAAGGAACACAAGGAGCACCAGGTGGATTATAATTTACTTGAAGGCCTCGAGCACGGCGATCTCAAGCGTCTGATTCATCCCGAATTACACATTGATGAATTCAAAAGCAAAATGGGCGACGATGCCGACATTGTTGTACTCAGTTTCAAAGTCGATGGCAAAGAACCCTCCAATGACTTGGTGAACTTTATTGAAAAAGGCTACGATTGGGTGGTTGATGCTGATGTGAGCTCGGGCGAGATGGACGATGGCGACTACATTGTGTTTGTGGAGCTGGATCGCACTCCGGGTGTGATTGAGAATATAGATCAGCTGATGAACGAGTTAATGAATTTGACTCAACAAAAACTTGAAGACTGGCGTGTGCGTTACTACAAGGCACACAAAGAAACCTACTACAGTCTGGAAGCCTTGAAGGAACTGATACCTGACAGTGCCGAAGCCTACAACAAAACCTATGGTCAAGAAGCCCTAGATGAAATGCGCAATGCTGCCGGCTTGCCTGTCGCTCCACGAGCACCAAAAAATGACTATACACAAAGTTTAAGGGCTGCTGCAGGAATACTATAAGTATTTGCATGATAGAACTTATAACTGTAGTTTTCGAAAAAGAAATTCCGTTAATCAAAATACAAGCCAACTCGATTGCACAATACATCGATTCAGGTGACATTGAACGCATCACGGTGGTGGTGAATGATGTTGATGCTGTGTGTGAGCTAATAGATGTGGCATGGTACAAACAAAATGCCCACAAGGTACGAATCATAGCACGAAGCCAATGGGGCTACACCAATCGAATGACTGGATGGGAAGGACAACAACTCTGCAAGTTGTTGGCTGCCTCGGAATCAGTGAGTCAGTGGAGCATGGTGTTAGATGCCAAAACTTGGTTTGTTAAACGACTGAATTTGGCACTGTTGTTTGACGAAGCTGAAAGACCAAGAGTGGGCCTGTCTACTGTTAATGAACATTTTGTAACCGGTGTAAAATTCATTGAACAACTGTACAATGTTGATCTCGCTCAAGTGATTGGACCCAGTGGAGTTCCCTTTATGTTCCATACCGAGACTGTGCAAGCTCTAGTGAATTCTGTTGCGGACTTTGCTGAGTTTTTTCAAACCAATGTGCGACATCCAAATTTCATAAGTGAATTTCATCTTTACTCGGGCTATTTTCTCTGGCGACACAAAGATTACAGCAAGCACTACAATCCCAAGAGCTACTACAGTTATAGAAACATCAGTGAATGGGAAGCCGACAATTTTGATTTTATTTTCGGCGAAGTGTCAGGGGCATATCGTCCTTTGACAGCGAGCGTGCACATTCGCGCCTACAAAAAATTGAGCCCAACTCAAGTGGCACAGTGGTGTAAATTTTTATATGACTCAAAAATAATCGACAATGAACAAGAAACTCTCGCTCTGCTAAATACTTTGTAACCTAATTAGGGAGATTTTCAATGAGTTTCGAATTTGACTTTACCGCAGCCCACGTACACCAATTACTGCAAGGTAATCCGCATGCCCAGAGCTGGTATGATGCCCTGTGCGATGAGCTACCCAAATACCAAATCACTACCCCGGCACGTGTGGCCATGTTCATGGCACAAACCGGACACGAGAGTGGCAACTATACTGCCCTGGTAGAAAACTTAAACTACAAACCACAGGCCCTAATGGCCATATGGAAAAAGCGTTTTCCCACCATGGAGATTGCCAATGCTTATGCACACAATCCCGAAAAGATTGCCAACAGAGCCTACTGTGATCGTATGGGCAATGGATCGGAAGAGTCGGGCGATGGATGGAAGTTTCATGGGCGTGGCCTAATACAACTTACCGGACGCGGCCTATACGAAGCATTTGCTCGAGAGATTGGTAAAGACCTAGACGAGTGCGTGGACTATTGTGAAACACCCGATGGTGCTGTTGAGAGTGCTTGTTTCTTTTGGGAACATCATGGATTGAACGCCATTAGTGATGCTGGTGATATTGTCAAAGCCACCAAAGTGATCAACGGTGGTACCCTGGGCATTGAAGACCGTACTGCTCGTTACAACCATGCAATACAATTGTTTGGTGCATAATGTTTGAATTTATTATCAATCATTTTATTAGTAACATACCTGTTTGGGTTTGGCCCATGGGAGTCGGAGCCAGCATTGCAGTATACCTATTGGCTTACTTTTTAGCTCTGCTTCCACAAATCAAGCCATGGGCTTATATAATCAAACCGTTATGCGTTATAGTTTGTTTTGCCTGTGTGTTTATGTGGGGCGGTGCTGGGGTCACTGAGATATGGCAAGCACAGATCAAAGAAGCACAAGCGCGAGTGGATCTAGCAGTTGTGGCAAGCAAAGCGGCCAATGATAAACTGTCACAGGTACGCAAACAAAAGAACCGGGTTCTTGTACAACGTCAAGTTGTTATACAGGAACGTATTAAGACTGTGGAGAAACGGATTGATGCTGAATGCAAGGTTGATCCTGCCGCAGTTCAAATACTCAATGATGCCGCAATCAATCCGGAGATGAAGAAATGAAATACTTATTGCCCGTTTTATTGCTTGCCGGATGCAGTAGTTTCAAAACACCCCCTGTCGCAGTTGCTCCACCCTGGCCCAAAGTTCCTTTGGAAATGATGGAGGCTTGTCCTGATTTAAAACCTGTTGACACCAACACAGACAAATTGAGTTCTGTTTTAACAGTTGTTACCGATAACTACACACAATATTATTTGTGTGCAGGAAAAATCAATGACTGGAACGAGTGGTACAATACACAAAAACAAATATACGAAAAGGCAACAAAATGAAAAAATTTTTAGCTTTGTTCATGATAGTTAGTCTATCTGGTTGCGCGGCGGTGGATGCTCTTTTAATGACACACTTTGATCCTGTTGAGTACCGAATGATCACCGAGATCAAATACGATGCACACAACAGTATAGCCGAGTGCGATGATGCAGTGGCGTCTAAGGTCAATGCAAATAACATAGCATACAAAACCGGCTTGTATCATGAATACGAATTGGATATACCGCACAACGAAGACAGTATCAAAGCAAGTCTTGCACTAGATGAAATGGCACAGGGATTGAAAACTCGCTATGCTGGCTCAGAGAAAATCAATACACTGTATTGTAAACTTAAATTTGGCGGCATTGAGAGCAGTGCCACTCTAATACAACATGTACAAGGAAAAAGACCAAGATGAACCAAGACGATTTAAACAACCAACTAGCCAGCTTAGTCAACAGTGGCGACCAACAGTTTGCCAATGCTGCAAATTTTGTACAACAGGTAATACAACAAGTGCATTCAGGTGATATGCCTCCAGATCAAGCTGCAGAGGTATTACAGGATGTGCAACGACAGATGCAAGTGATACAGGCCATGGAGCAAATGGCCTTGAAAGAGACACTAAATACTGCAATAAATGGTGCGATCAGTTTGATCAGCGCTCTAGGATAAGGAAACAAAAATGCCAAAATTAGATCCCGATGACACAGATCAACCAACAGCCGCAGACGTAGCAGCAGCACAGTCAAGCAACGCAGTCAATCCGGCAACAACATCAGCTGCACCTCCTGCGGCCACTGCCAGCAAGGTCGCACCAAACTTATTTGGCGGAAGTGGCACCACTACACCAAGCAGTAGTTTTGGCTCTGCTCCATCAAGCGGATTTGGCGCTTCTAGCAGTTTTGGCGGTACAAGTTCATTTGGCGGTTCCAGCTCATTTGGTGGCGGTATGGGCGGAGGCATGGGTGGCGGTATGCCACAACAACAAATAGCCGCAGATGCAAATACAACTGCTGCATTTGGTAACATGATGGCTGCAAGTGCCGGACACGAACCCGAGCACTGGATGAAGAGTTTTTGGCGTCCAGCAATGGGTTGGTTATACATGCTGATCTGTTTCATGGACTTTGTGGCGTTCCCACTTATCAGTATGTTCTTGCCCATCATTGAGCGAGCATTTGGAATACAAATGGGCTATACTGCATGGCAAAGTCTAACACTCAGCAACGGTGGACTGATCCACTTGGCGTTTGGTGGTATATTGGGCGTAAGTGCTTTTGGTAGAACACAAGAAAAGAAAGCCGGAGCCGCGTAGTAAACTTGCTACAACCTAACCGGACATGTTGACTCTGTCCGGTTTTTCATTTATAATATACTAATATGACTCATTATGAAACTTTAGGTGTCAGCGAATCAGCTACACCAGACGAAATCAAACGGGCTTATCGCAAATTGGCCAGCCAACATCATCCCGACAAAGGTGGCGATACCGAAAAGTTTCAAGAGATACAAACTGCTTATGACACCTTGGCTGATGGTGACCGACGTCAACGCTATGATCATGAGCGTCGCAATCCTGGCATGGGTCCGGGCGGTGTGCACTTTACTTGGCATAACGGAAACGGCATGCCCGGCGGTATGGAGGACATTTTTAGACAATTTGGTTTTCCTGGTGGTGATCCATTTGCGCAGTTTCGTCAACAACAACCACGTCGCAACAAAGATCTCAGAATTGAAATTGCATTGCCGTTGGTGACCACACTGGAAGAGCAGACCAAAACCATAAGTGTACAAACCACTAATGGCACACGAGACACTGTGGAAGTTAAAATACCTCGTGGTGTTACAACTGGCACACAAATCAAATACAGCGGCCTGGGCGACAATTTATTCAATACGCTACCACGTGGCGACTTGTATGTTCTGTTCAATGTGCATGCCGCGGAAAATTTCAATGTGCATGGACTTGACTTATACACCAAGTTTAATGTAAACTGCTTGATTGCTATTGTTGGAGGTAGTGCAAATATAACAGGCCTAGATGGCCGAGAGTTTGTAATCACCATACCCCCGGGCACACAACCAGGAATTAAATTTAGAATTGCTGAACAAGGCTTGTATGCTGTAAATTCTGAACAACGAGGAAACCTATATGCCGAGATGAATATAACTGTACCAATTGATCTTTCTCAAGATCAAATTAATACTATACGTTCTTACATCAACCCCAACTAAATATTTTTATGAGTCATATACAACCCAATCCCGAAATTGAAGTAATCATTGCCAGTGCCACCGAGCTGGCCAAATCACACAATCACGAGTATGTGACCCTCGAACACTTGGCGTATGGATTGGTAAGCTTCAAACCATTTCACGACCTATTGAGTGAATTTGGCGTAGATGCTTCGGGACTGCTCAATGACCTCAACGACTATGTTGTACAACAAAGCAATTTGGTTTCCAAGTATCCCAACGCCACTCCCAAGAAAACACACAGTCTAGAACGTGTGTTCAATCGTGCATTGACTCAAGTGATGTTTTCGGGACGTAACTATGCACAAGTGATCGACATATATCTCAGTATCAGTGCTGAAACCAACAGTCATGCCAGTTACTTCTTTACAAAATACGGCTTGGACCGTGCACAACTTGTGTCGTTTTATAATGAACACTATACTGAATCAAAGCCGGCACGTCGTGCCAATAACAATCGTAACAATCGTGCAGATGAAATCCTGCGTGAATATTGTGACAATTTAAACATACAGGCCAAAGAAGGCAAAATTGATCCTGTAGTGGGACGTGAATACGAGCTGGACGAGATAGCACAAGTGTTGGCCAAGCGTAACAAGAGTAATGTATTGATGGTGGGCGATGCTGGTGTTGGTAAAACTGCCATTGCCGAAGGACTTGCACGTAACATTGTAAATGGCGCAGTACCCGAGTACTTGCGAGAATACACAGTTTACAATCTTGATATTGGCAGTTTGCTTGCTGGTTCAAAGTATCGTGGAGAATTTGAAGAAAAGTTCAAAGACGTTATCAGTGCACTACAACTCAAAGGCAAATGTGTGTTGTTCATAGACGAGGCACATCAAATGCGTGGTGCAGGCTCGGGTAGCCAAAGCAGTGTGGATTTTGCCAACATGATCAAACCTGCACTCACAAAAGGGCAATTTAAAGTGATTGCGTCAACCACTTGGGAAGAGTACACACAAAGTTTTGAGAAAGACCGTGCCTTAATGCGTCGTTTCTGTAGGATCACAGTTGAAGAGCCCACTCCCACAGTGGCAAAAGAAATTCTATACAACCTACGTGAATATTTTGAAGCATTTCATGGAGGCAAGATCAGCGACGAGGCCATTGAAGCCGCAGTTGATCTCAGTGTACGTTATCAAACTGACAAGCGCCTGCCAGACAAGGCCATTGATCTCATTGACACTGCGGCTGCCAAATTGAAATTGAAAGCAGTAGACTGGACTGTGACTAAAAGCAACATAGTGGACGTGATTAGTAAATTTGTAAAAATTCCCGCCGAGCAGATTGGCAGCGAGAGTACCAAGAGCTTGGTTGGCCTGGAAGATTTGATCAAACGCAAACTGTACGGACAGGACATCACTGTTGACTCGGTGTTGGAAAAGATCTATGTTGCTCGTGCAGGACTCAAAAGCCTAAACAAACCCATTGGTAACTTTTTGTTCTTGGGCCCCACAGGTACAGGTAAAACCGAATTGGCCAAACTGTTGGCCGAAGGTATGGGCATGAAACTGTTGCGCTATGACATGAGCGAGTATCAGGAAAAACACAGCATGGCCAAGTTGATTGGTGCTCCGCCCGGATATGTGGGATACGAGGACGGCAACTTGGGTGGCGGAATGTTGATTAGAGATATTGAAAAGAATCCCAATTGTATCATCTTGTTTGACGAGGTGGAAAAAGCACACCCTGATGTGATGAATGTGCTGTTGTCCTTGATGGACGAGGGTGTGGTCACAAGCAGCAATGGCAAGCGAGCTGATGCACGTAATGCCATTGTTATTCTTACCAGTAACCTAGGTGCCAGTGACAATGAACGCAACACTATTGGATTCAGTACCAGTTTACAAAAGACCGACGAGGACGACCGAGCTGTTAAGGAATTTTTTAGACCTGAATTTAGAAATCGTTTAGATGGTGTGTGCAAGTTCAATCGCTTGGACCGACTCAGTATTAAAAAGATTGTTTTGAAATTTGTCAGCGAAGTCAATGACTTGTTGAGCGAGAAAGCCATCAAGATCACATTAACCGAAGCAGCAATTGATCAGCTGGCGTTGGTGGGCTACGATGACAAAATGGGTGCTAGACCCCTGGCACGCAAAATTACCGAATTGATCAAGGTGCCTTTAAGTAAAAAAATACTGTTTGAAAACATTGTGTCCAACAGTGTTATAGAAGTAGACTACAAAAACGAGTTTGTATTCTCTCCCAAAGCACCGCCTCAACAACTAGTGGATGAAAATGGATACATTGTTCTGGAACAGTCTTAATCCTGACATCAAGTTCAAAACCACCAAGAAGCAGTTCTACGGCCAATATCTTTGGCGTATGGAAGTGCATGCCAATTGTGCCCATGTAGCATTTCACAATGATCCTGAACATGCTGTGGAAATATTGAAATACCAAATGCTACACCGCGGTAACTATGGTGGCAGTTGGCGTAATCCCTATTGGCATGGCGACAGCACCAAATACGAAAATGT
>Ga0208741_10000955_pt1 | contig 12443 bp, 20 predicted proteins | sample CryBogCBE03Jun09_FD_184576 | JGI IMG/M metagenome (GOLD analysis project Ga0208741, IMG submission 184576) | Freshwater microbial communities from Crystal Bog, Wisconsin, USA - CBE03Jun09 (SPAdes) | ecosystem: Environmental > Aquatic > Freshwater > Lake | place: Crystal Bog, Wisconsin, USA...
GATGAAGGTTGCAGAATCAAAACTTCCGTTGACAAATATGATTCTGAAAAAGATTTATTGGTAGATGGTCAATACAAAGTTGAGGTTAAAACTCAAGTTCCATTTGTAATGCAAAATGCCTTTACATTCAAACCAAATCAACTCCGTAAATGTAGGTCTGTTGATGTTCTTTATTTTGTTTCGGTTCCACCTCCACGTCATGTGGATAAGTGGGCTGGATGGATTTTTAGAGTACAACCTCAACATTTTCTTACAAGAACCTACAGAACCAAAGATGGTCGAGAAATGATTTTAATTGACCGTGAACAATCCGCTCTAGTTCCAGTTAAGAAGATGTCTGATGATGAAATGAAAGAATTGCAAAAATATACAGTATCGGAGTATTGATATGGTAGAATTATTCAAAGACATCATACCATCCATTCTACAAACTAAGAAGAATGTGTTTGTTGACGAAATGGATTATCGTGACTATAAGCCCTATATTGTTAATCGTTCCTTGTCTTATCATATGGATTGTATTCTATATGTAAATGAAATGAATGTTTATTGTTCCATTGATCCTGACATGCAATACCAGTATCTTCTCAACACTATACGATCTATGAAACGAAAATTCCAACCGTGGCAGAAATCAGAGGTTGACAAAGATATAGAATGTGTAAAAGAATATTTTGGTTATTCCAATGAAAAGGCCAAAGAAGCATTACGAATTCTTACTACCGAACAAATAGAGGAAATAAAAAATATAGTGGAAAAGGGTGGAGTAAAGAAATAGTTCTTTATAAAGTATAATTATTATAAATATAGGTATACTTTAAAGGCTCAAATATGACAAATAAAATTAAATATAATCAATATCCAGACAAAGAAGAATTTTCTAAACTTTATGAAACCTTGAGCCAACAAGAATTGGGTGACTATTATGGTTGTAATAAATTAAGAGTTAGAAAATGGATAGACCATTTTGGATTAATGAGGCGAACACAAGGTGGTGGTAATAATAGAAAATATGATTTGAAAGAAGAAAATCTGCGAGAAATGGTTAACAATGGTTATAGTAACCAGGATATAATTCAAGTCTTACAGATTAAAAATATATCTTCATTAAATCAATGGTTTAAAAAATTCAACATTAAACGAAACTACAACACCAATAAGTATAAAAAATATTGTAGGAAAGTCCGTTATTTGACGGAAATGGAATATTCTAAATATAGTAATGAAATCAATCCTGAAAAATTCCCAAGGACTTTATGTGGGGTTGATGGTGGTTATCAATTAGACCACATAAGAGGTGTTTCGGAATGTTTTTGTTCTGGTGTATCCGTTGAAGATTGTGCTTCTAAAAATAATCTACAAATGTTGCCATGGAAAAATAATTTGAGCAAAAGAATATTTCACAAAAATAATAAGGATAAAAAATGAGTGAAGTTGATATTTTTCTAGGGTATGGCATTGAAGTAACAATCAATGAAAAAGATGATTTCCTTAAAGTGCGTGAAACTCTTACTCGTATCGGAGTAGCATCCAAAAAAGACAGAATACTATACCAGTCGTGTCATATTTTACATAAGCGTGGCCATTACGCAATTGTACATTTCAAAGAGTTATTCGCTTTGGATGGTAAGCCAACTGACATCTCCGAGAATGATTTATCTCGTAGGAATGCCATTGCCAAACTACTAAGTGATTGGGGTTTGGTGGTATTAGTTACACCAAAACAGATTGAAATACCAGTACCTATCTTTTTATCACAGATTAAGATTCTTTCACATAAAGAGAAAGATGATTGGGAATTAACCCCCAAATATAATATTGGTAAAAAACCAGGAGCATATTAAATCTGTTATAAATATTTTTTGACTTCACCTTAGGACCGCTAAGTACGGAGTGTTTTAAAGCGGGCATGACATTACGATGCCGCTGGATACCGTAACCAGATTTTCGATACGCCTTCGGGGTATCAATTTTGAAAAACTCGCTTTATATAAAGGAGAACTATATGTTCACAGTACAAGAATTTCACAAAACGTTTGATCCATTTTCAATTGGTTTTAGCCATATACTAGATGATATTGCTGAACTCAATCAATTGGCTTCCAAACAAATCCAAAAATATCCTCCATATAATATCAAAAAAGTAACCGATGAAAAATGGGTTGTTGAAATCGCAGTTGCTGGTTTTGCCAAATCTGATATTGAACTCACTTTGGATGGTGATAAACTTACTATCAAAGGTGCTGCCAAAGAAGATGATTCTGAGGGTCAATACATGTTCAAAGGTATTGCAAATCGTGATTTTTCTCATACATTCAAACTTGCTGACCAAGTAAAAATTGGTAATGCAGAATTGATAAACGGTATGTTAAAAGTCTGGTTAGAACAATTGGTTAAAACCCAAGATAACATCAAGAAGATTGCCATTAATTAATTGGTAATAATGTAGGGACTTCTTGACAAGTCCCTACAATTCATATATCATGGTATTATTATGAAAAAAAATGTGAAAACAAAACTACCCTCTTTAATTCGTAAGGTGCGTAATCGTTTGCATCATGACGAAATCTATTACACCTACACTAATTGGGAAACCAAAGAGATTGATGGTGTTCAATTTATTCCTGTAGTAAAACAACCACAAGAACAAAAGTTACAACAAATACATTATATGAAAAAAGATAACATGGAGTTTATCAAGTGAACAAAATTCAACAGATGAATTTGTACCAAAGACACCAATTTGATCCTAGTAGTAAAGATGATATGTCCGTGGCAAGAAAATTCTTTCATGGTAATAAATGGAAAGATGGTTGTCCATTTTATTTGGAATGGCCATACCTAGATATTCCTACAATGATTAAAGATAAAATTACCACATACACACTTAAAGGATTATCATGATGGATTGGCTAATGTATTCGGGTTGTAATATTACTTTGAAGTTGAATCCATTTCATTGGAGAATTTCTTTTAAATATAATAAAACCAATGAAGCTTGGGAACAAGATGCTTTGGTAATTGAATTGTTGCCTATTACAATTCGTTTGTGGTTTGATAATGGTGAATGGTAATGATTCCTCGTAAATTAAATAATTTTATTGATAAAGAAAATCTTAACCTACATTTTATTAAAGACCTTGTAGGTAATGATAGACGGCTTCGATTTGGTGGTTCTCTTAGTGATGATGCTATTGAAACTTATTTGAAATCCTCTTTTACGGATTTTGGTATTAACAATATGTGGTTTATTGTTGATGTTGAATCACCAGAAACATTTGGCCGAAAAGTTGTAGCTACGTGTCATGTGAATTATGATTATAAAACAAATACAGCAGAACTAGGATTAACGGTTAGTCCCGATTACCGTAACCAGAAAATCGGGCAAGAATTATATAATCGTGGAGTTACTTGGGCTCGTATGAAAGGTGCTGAAACTATTTTTATGCATTGTTTATCCGAAAACAAAACAATGCAACATATTGCTCGCAAAGCCGGCATGACAGTTATTACACTTGATCCAACCGAAAAACAATCTTCTATTAAAATTGATAAGAATCCGGTTATGGCTGGATTTCAAGATTCGGTTTATGAACAGATGGCAGTTTACGATATGTTGGTAAGAAATCAGAAATGGTTCTTTACTAGTTTTATGAAAATATTCAAAAAATAGATGTTTGACATCTTTACACGAATTGCTCTAAAATTATTATCACTTATATTATCACAAAGTCCGACATTAAGAGAACACCATTATGAAGTTTGGGACGAACATGAAACTATGTGGATCGCTTTAATGGATATTGCTCGTATGGACAAAGATGGTAAATGTGGTAAACTAGCTCAACGAGTTATGGATTCATTACCACAAAGACACAAATTTTGATTGGGCAAAGTTCAAGGCAAAAGAAATGCTGAAAGTGGTCATTTAAAAAGAATTGCACAATTACCCAATAAAAGAAATTCAGGTTCAAAGTGGATAACAAATGGCGTAGTATCGAAAACAATTAAATTTAATGAAGAATTACCAGAAGGATATAATTATGGAAGATTTTGCCCCAGAAAAGAAAAAAAGATACCTTGATTTTTATATGGGTATAACCCAACAAGTATCTCAAATGTCACAAGCCAGAAGATTAAAAGTTGGCAGTATCTTGGTAAAAGATGGTAATATTATTAGTTTTGGATGGAATGGAATGCCTTCAGGTTGGGATAATAATTGTGAATATGAAGAAATTAGATACGAACAGTTATATGAAGAAGAAATGAAGGTTATACATACCGGTAATCTTAAAACCAAACCTGAGGTGATTCATTCTGAAGCTAACTGCTTGATGAAGGTCATTAAATCGAATCAGTCCACAGAAGGTTCCACGATGTTTCTAACTCACGCACCTTGCATTGATTGCGCCAAACAGATATATGCGGCTGGTATAAATAAAGTATATTATAATCAAAGCTATAGAGATACTTTTGGCATCAATTTTCTCGAAAAGTGTAACGTAAAGGTAGAACAATGCAAGGATGGGGAAAACACTTAATCATCGATGCCAAAGGATGTAATATCCAAAAAGCAACCGATCCAGAATATATTAAACATTTCACCAAAGAATTGGTAAGATTAATAGAGATGTTACCATACGGAGAACCACAAGTAGTACATTTTGCAGATGGTACGGACAAAGCTGGTTGGACTGTGATACAATTGATTGAAACATCAAATATCATTGGACACTTTTTGGACCACAATGGAGACGTTTACCTTGATGTGTTTAGTTGTAAAGAGTTCTCGGAACATACAGTTTTGGGTGCTTTAAAGTTGTTTTTTTCACCAGGTGAAATCAAACATCAAGTAATCTGGCGAGATGCTAATTAGATAAATAAGAAGTGTGAGTTGTAACGGATTAATGCAATTATTGGGTCAATTTACTAAGGAGAGACCTAAAATGCAGTTAAGTATAGTCGGTTGTCCCGATAAAAAGTTATTCCGTCCGTATGTCAAAAGAGCGGCAATTTTCTACGCTCAGGAACTCATGAAACCAAAGATGTTAGAAAACATCTACCTACGAATCAAATTCAATGGTAAAATACCAGTTTATGGATATGCTGAAATACTGGAGTATAACGAAAGTCGTAAAGCAAGAGAATTTGAAATTGAAATAAATCCAAACATTGGAGCAGCAGATATACTTAAATGTCTTGCTCATGAAATGGTACATATTAAACAATATGCGTACAATGAAACCAACGAAACTCTAACTCGTTGGAAAGGATTAAAAGTTGATTCTGATGTTGTTGATTATTGGGAACAGCCTTGGGAAATAGAAGCGTTTGGTACAGAAGTTGGATTATTTTCAAAGTTTGCCATTAAAGAAAAACTCTGGGAAGTTTTTTACGGTGTACAAAATCCTGATGGACCAATACAAAAAGAAGATTTAGGTTGGAAATAATTAAAAAAAGTATTGACAATAGAAAAAATAGCCTATATAATAACAGAATGAAAAACATATTTACGAATCCGTCCAATTATACATCACCAGCGAGTGGAGCATGGTGTAGAGGGGTTCGTTTGTAAATTTTTAGTAGTACCAGATTTATACGAACCCTAGACTGATACTCTAGGGTTTTTTGTTTTTGGAAGATTGGCAGAGTGGTCGATTGCACTAGTCTTGAAAACTAGAGGCTGTAACAGGTCCGAGAGTTCGAATCTCTCATCTTCCTCCAGATTTATGGAAAGTTGGCCGAGTGGCAAGGCAGCGGTTTGCTAAACCGTCATTCAGTAATGGGTGCATTGGTTCGATCCCAATACTTTCCGCCAAAATGTGGCCTGCTGGTGTAGTGGTAGCACAAGTGATTCCAAACCACTTAGTTGCGGTTCGATTCCGTAGCGGGACGCCAAGTTGTATGGAAACAACAGCACCAAAAATAGTGCTTGTGGTTTCCTGTGGTTCATGTATAATGGTTTCTGTTGAGTTACTAGACAGATTCAAAAAGTATTAATAACAAAGTTTTACTCGATTCGTCTATCGGTTAGGACACACGGTTTTCATCCGTGCAAGACCAGTTCGATTCTGGTATCGAGTACCAAATTTGGGGGAGAAGAATCAATGGTGATTCAGCGGGCTGTAAACCCGCCGCCTCTGGCACGACTGGTTCGATCCCAGTATCCCCCACCAGATTTTTAAGGAGAGTATTATGAAAAAGAAAAATACTACCCAACCTCGAAACTATCTTGTCAAATTGGCATTGTTTCGAAAAGCAGGGAGTCATCGCAAAAGTAATAAAGCAGTAAGACGTAACGAAAAGGTTAAGAAATTGTATCCTATTGTTGACAATTCAATAGTGTTTTGTATATAATAGGATACAATTTTGGGCCAATAGCTTAATGGTAAAGCGTCCGACTCATAATCGGTTGAGTAATAGTTCAATTCTATTTTGGCCCACCAAGCCCTCTTAGCTCATTTGGTAGAGCAACGCACTTGTAATGCGTAGGTGGTCAGTTCGAATCCGACAGAGGGCACCAAGTATACCAAAAGTAGTATTGACTTTATTGTATAATTAGTGTATTATGTTTCATATGCGGTGTGTAATAGTACGATTCGAGATACCCTCTTGAATTATCTGAGCAAAGCAGACCACCGCTCCAAATTTCTAAAGGATTAATCATGGCAACAAAAGGTACAAACCAAAGAACTCGCAAAGCAAGTCCAATGTTTACCAAAACAGGTAAACCACGATTAGGTCCTTTGAATGTTGAACAGTTAACCAAGTTGTTAGATGGTGCTCGTAAAAAGCACAAACCAAAGATTCAAAAAGCAATTGCTCGCAAGAGTGTATGAATAAAAAAGTAAAGGTAGTTGAAGAAGTAAAATCTAACACATCACCTTCTTGGGGTAGAACATTAACCAAGAAAGAATTGTTGGATATGCTTGATAGAATTTACGCCAAGCAAAAGAAAGAAAAGTAACAATTCCCTGGTAGCTCAGTTGGTAGAGTAGGTGACTGTTAATCATTTGGTCGGAGGTTCAAGTCCTTCCCGGGGAGCCAAAACAGGGGTGCCATGCCTATGACTTATTATCCCTATTAAGTTACGCACAAACTGGCGAAAAATAGTTTTAGAAAGTTGAACGCTCTATTACTAACCGTTTTTAGTTCTTGAGGATTGTCGTCCTCAGTTAAAAAGACACAAGGTCTTTTGTTTAGGGACAGAAGGCATTGTTGAGAATGTGAGAGAAAGATTAAGCAATCCCAACTGTTAGGGAACATCACCACCATCCTGATTAACGCAACCCACTAATCGAGGTAGAATCTTATGCTGAGAAGATTCGTAACGCCAACATCAGGAGAATTGGTAGCAAGGCTCGAAAGAGATGACCTTAAACGTCTAACTACTACACGGTTCTTAAACACACAACAGTATTCTCAACAATGACTATATATTATAGCGGAGTAGTTCAGAGGTAGAACGCTGGACTCATAATCCAGAGGCCGTTGGTTCGATTCCATCCTCCGCAACCATTGATAAGGAGATTATATGAGTGTGATTAAACCCGTTAAACCTGTTGGTCCAAAGAAGGCGAACACTAATCGAGTTCCTAATATTCCTAATAAGAATGCAACAAAACCTTTGTCACCAAAATCTACTATTACTCGTAAAGCAGGGAGAGGCAGATGATACAAACAAAAGGTGTTGATGAATCGGATCCAGTAAAAAAGCAAGACGCTGAAAATGAAGATGCCGAATTCAAAAGAATTGAAGATGAACAATACCGACAGAGAGAATTAGAAAAGGTACGAAACCTCACTCGTTGGCCTTAGAGCTTTACAAACATAGTTTTTTGTAGTACAATGATCACATCATGCGGGATTAGTTTAATGGTAAAACTACAGATTTCCAATCTGTTGTCATCGGTTCGATTCCGTTATCCCGCTCCAACATTCCATTCGGAGAAAATATGAAAATTATAGCAATGAAATTAATCACAGCAGAAGATGTTTTAGGTGAAGTTGAATCTGAATCTGAAACGGAATTTGTACTTGTGAATCCTGTAGGCATTACAGTAGTTCGTGGTAAAGATGGCCAACCTAGTATTGGTTTTTCTCCTTTTCCACTTCACGGTGAACAAAAATCTGGGGCAATTATTGCCATCGCTAAGCGTAATGTAGTATACTCTTATGAACCAGCCGAAGATTTTGTTACTAATTATAATCAAATCTTTGGTGCTGGTATTATTGTTCCTCCACAAAAAACTTTGATTACAGGTTAACTTGAGCTCCTTTTATACTAATGTACAATGTTTCGGTAATAACATACTTTATCGTGGCATTATTGATGGTAAACGAGTAAAACAGAGGGTAGAGTATTCACCCTCTCTTTACATTCCTTCTAAAAGAAAAACAACCTTCACCTCACTCGATGGTGATTATCTTGACCAAAAAATCTTTGGTGATATTCGTTCAGCTAGAGATTTCGTAAAACAATTTGATGGTGTTTCTAATGCCTCAAAAATCTATGGCCAAACTCGTTTTGAATATGCTTATATTGCAGATCAACATGCAGGTATGGTTGATTATGATTATGATAAAGTTCTAATTGCCGCAATCGATATTGAGGTTGGTTCTGAAAATGGCTTTCCTGATCCATATAAAGCAAATGAACCAATCACAGCAATTGCAATTAAATATTTGAATGGACCAATGTATGTTTTTGGTTGTGGAATCTATGAAACCCAAGGCAAAGAAATTTATGTGAAATGTAAGGATGAATATTCCTTATGTAAACAATTTATGGCTTTGTGGACCAAAAAGTGTCCCGACATTCTAACGGGTTGGAATACCAAGTTCTTTGATGAACCTTATATTATCAATCGCTTTCGTAAAATTCTTGGTGTAGATGAAACCAAGAAATTGTCACCATGGAATTATATTGGTGAACGAAAGACGGTTATCAATGGTCGACCCATGATTGCCTACAATATGATGGGTGTTGAATCACTTGATTATATTGAACTGTATAAATGGTATGCTCCTGGTGGAAAGTCACAAGAGTCCTATCGGTTGGATGCTATTGCTCAAGTTGAATTGGGTGAAGGTAAAATCTCCTATGATGAATATGATAATCTTCATTCTCTATATCGATTAAATTTCCAAAAGTTTATTGAATATAACATTAAAGACGTTGAACTCATTATCAAGTTGGAAGAAAAGTTAAAGTTACTTGAATTGGGAGTAACCTTGGCCTATGATACCAAAACAAACTTTGAGGATATCTTTGCTCAAACTCGTATGTGGGATTCAATGACGTATGCTTATCTTTTTGAGAAAAACATTATTGTTCCTCCACGAATCATCAAAGAAAAAGATGGAATGTTTGAAGGTGCCTATGTTAAAGAAGTGCAAGTTGGTATGCACCATTATGTTGCCAGCTTTGACCTAAATTCACTTTACCCCCACCTCATGATGCAATATAATATCTCTCCAGAAACTTTAATTGAACCTGAGAACTATACAGAATCGATGAGAGCGATTCTATCCGCTGGTGTATCAGTAGATAAACTGCTGGTAAAAGATGTAGATACATCGATTTTGGAAGGCGCAACTTTAACTCCAAATGGTCAATTCTTCCGCACAGATAAAGTTGGTTTCTTACCTGCTATGATGGAAGAAATGTATACTGATCGTAGTAAATTTAAAAAAATGATGTTGGCTGCAAAACAGGAATATGAAAATGAACCTAATGAATCTAAAAAATATGAAATTGAAAAACTTATTGCTAAGTATAACAATATTCAGTTGGCAAAGAAAGTATCTCTCAATTCTGCTTATGGTGCTTTGGGCTCTCAGTATTTCCGTTTCTACGATCTTAGGATGGCACTTGGGGTCACTACTGCGGGACAATTAAGTATTCGCTGGATTGAAAATAAACTTAACGGGTACATGAACAAATTATTAGGAACAAAAGATCATGACTATGTTATTGCGAGCGATACTGACTCGATTTACCTTTGCCTTGCGGGACTTGTTAGAAAAGTCTATGATAATCGAGTGGATGATCCAAACGTCATCATTAGGTTCATGGACAAAGTTTGTAATGATAAATTGCAACCGTTTATTGACAAGTCCTATGAAGAACTTGCAGACTATGTTAAAGCATATTCACAAAAGATGCAAATGAAACGAGAAGGTTTGTCCGATAAAGGTATTTGGACTGCCAAGAAGCGTTACATTTTGAATGTGTATAACAATGAAGGTGTTCAGTATAACGAACCACAGATGAAGGTGATGGGTCTAGAGATGATTAAATCTTCTACACCTGCTGCAATTCGTGATAAGATGAAAGAAGCAATTACCATTATGTTGAATGGTACTGAAGATGACATTCATAATTTTATCAAACAGGCTAAAGAAGATTTTATGAATCTACCTGCTGAAGAAATTTCATCACCTAGAGGTTGTAATGGCTTGGCTAAATATAGTGATGCTGCAACTTTATATAAATTGGGAACACCGATTCATGTTAAGGGTGCCATTCTGTATAACAACAAACTTAAAGAAATGAATCTTACCAAGAAGTATCCATTGATTCAAGAAGGTGAGAAGTTAAAATATACTTATCTAAAAATGCCTAATCATTTCAAAGATACTGTCATATCATTTCCAGGTCGTTTACCAAAAGAGTTTGATTTACAGAATTATATCGATTATGATTTGCAGTTTGAAAAGGCTTTCTTAGAACCAATTAAAGTTATTTTAAATTGTATGAAATGGTCTACTGAAAAAGTAAGTACATTAGAGGATTTCTTTTCATGAGTGAAATGTTAGGATTGTTTCCAGTTCCAATCTTTTTGGATGAAATTGTTGTACCAAATGAGTTTAAAGAATATGTAAAAAATATTGAGTATTCTGAAAAAACTAGTGGTCATGTCAGTAAGGAAACTTACATACTAGATAAACCTGAATTTTCTGGTTTAAAAAATAGTATTATGGATAAACTGTTTGAATACACAAATAGTGTTTTAAGTGTTAATCATGAAAACATACAGTTTGAAATGCAGAACTCATGGATATTTAAAATGGAAGAAGGTGACCATGGTGTACAACATGACCATGCAAACTCATTAATATCTGGAGTTTTATACTTGGATGTTGATGATAATTCCGGTAAAATATATTTCCACAAAGCTCACCAGAATCTTTTTCCTCCGGTAATTCAAATTCCTTTTAATGAGTATAACATATTCAATTCGAATTCTTGGTTTATAAATCCTAAAAATAACATGCTTGTTTTATTTCCAGCAAACGTTTCACATAGCATTGGAACACAGTATTCAAAAGGCACTAGATATTCATTGGCATTCAATTTCTTCCCTAAAGGCGTATTTGGTTTAGGTACTCCTTATGGATTAGACAAACTAACTTTAAAATAAAATGATATACTTCACATTCTTAGCAGCATTTTTATTATCAGGAATTGCTGCCTATTATTCAGTAGTAGGTTTAGCTCTTATCTTTGCTGGTGCTTTTTGGCCAGTTGTTATGATGGGTTCGGCACTAGAATTTTCTAAACTGGTGACCGCTTCTTGGTTATATCGTAATTGGAAAATTACACCATTACTTCTACGAACATATCTCACTATTGCTGTGGTAATCCTAATGCTTATTACTTCAATGGGAATTTTTGGTTTTCTGGCCAAATCACACATTGATTCTACACTAGATGCTGGCGCAAATACAGTAGAACTCAAAACACTCAATCAACAACAAAAGATTGCAGAAGAAAGATTAAATTATCTTCTTGCTCGTGCCAAGGATCCATCAACGGCAAGTAATCGATTGGATAATCAAATACAATCAACACAAAGAGAACTTACCGATATTAACAAGAAACGTTTGCCGTTGTTAAGAGAATCCAATAAACTTGTGGCAGATGTTGGCCCAATCAAGTATGTGGCAGATATATTTTTTGGTGACGGTGATGGCGCATTGGACAAGGCTGTGCGTATGGTAATCTTTGCTATTATGCTTGTGTTTGACCCGCTAGCTGTGTTATTATTGATAGCTGGAAATATTAATTTAAAACCAAGAGAAGAAGTAATAGGACCCACCAATGAAGAAGTTGAAGAAACAGAAGAATGGTTTCAGAAAATAAGATTTAAATCAAAAAAACTGGATGAAGATAAGATTGAAATTGAAAAAGAAAACATTACTTCAATTGAGGAGAATGACCCGCAAGAGTTTGAAAGGGTAATCGTAACAACAGGTCCAGGAAAACATGAAGAGAGTATTGTCCCAACTAAAAAATTAGAACCTAAGTATGATTATGAATCAGAATTAGCATTTCGTGAAAAGGAAAATAAATGAGTATATTAGATAAAATCAAAAAGAATAGTAGTATTAAAGATTCAGCTATTCTATCCAAATCAAAGTTCTTTACACAGAAGGAC
>Ga0208741_10000956_pt1 | contig 12439 bp, 8 predicted proteins | sample CryBogCBE03Jun09_FD_184576 | JGI IMG/M metagenome (GOLD analysis project Ga0208741, IMG submission 184576) | Freshwater microbial communities from Crystal Bog, Wisconsin, USA - CBE03Jun09 (SPAdes) | ecosystem: Environmental > Aquatic > Freshwater > Lake | place: Crystal Bog, Wisconsin, USA...
CCTGGCATTGGTTATGGTGGTAGTTGCTTCCCCAAAGATGTGCAAGCATTGATTATGTCTTCTGAAGAGGTTGGATATGATTTCCAGATATTAAAGGCCGTGGAAGATGTAAATGAAAAGCAAAAGCTTCATTTGATTCCTAAGATTAAAGCATTCTATAATTATGATTTGAAAGGAAAGCATTTTGCTTTGTGGGGATTGGCGTTCAAACCAAATACAGATGACATTCGTGAAGCACCTGCCTTGTACTTGATCGATGCATTATTAGAAGCTGGTGCGACCGTTGCGGCATTTGATCCAGAAGCAGCTGAAAATGTGAAAGGAGTTGTTGGCGACAAAATCACTTATGGCAAAAGTCAGTACAGTGTATTGGATAAAGCCGACGCATTGATTATTGCCACAGAATGGTCGGAGTTCAGAACACCTGATTTTGAATTTATGGAGAAACTATTAAAGGCAAAAGTATTGTTTGATGGTCGTAACCTGTTTGATTCTAAGCAGATGAGGGAACAGGGCTATCATTACGAAAGTATCGGAAGACCATAATAATAAGATAATTTACAATTGATAAATAAGACAAATGAAAAGAGTATTAATTACTGGTGCAGCAGGTTTTCTTGGGTCTCACCTGTGTGATAGATTTATTAAAGAAGGATATCACGTAATTGGAATGGATAACCTGATTACTGGTGACTTAAAGAACATTGAACACCTTTTTCCTTTGGAGCATTTTGAATTTTATAACCACGATGTTTCTAAGTTTATCCATGTGCCTGGTCAGTTGGATTATATCCTTCATTTTGCTTCTCCCGCTAGTCCGATAGATTATCTAAAAATACCGATTCAGACACTTAAAGTGGGTTCTTTAGGAACACATAACTGTTTGGGTCTGGCAAAAGCAAAAGGTGCAAGAATGTTGATTGCTTCTACCAGTGAAGTCTATGGCGATCCTTTGGTACATCCTCAAACGGAAGAATATTGGGGTAATGTAAACCCTATCGGTCCTCGTGGGGTATATGATGAAGCAAAACGTTTTCAGGAAGCTATCACCATGGCTTACCATACTTTCCACGGTGTGGAAACAAGAATCGTTCGGATCTTCAATACCTATGGTCCCAAGATGCGTCTGAATGATGGTCGCGCTTTGCCAGCCTTTATTGGTCAGGCATTACGTGGTGAGGACTTAACCGTATTTGGTGATGGTTCTCAAACCCGTAGCTTTTGTTTTGTAGATGATTTGGTTGAAGGTATTTATAGATTACTCTTAAGCGACTATGCTTACCCAGTAAATATTGGTAATCCTAATGAAATATCATTGAAGGACTTTGCAGAAGAAGTATTGAAATTAACTGGTTCTGATGTAAAGATTGTTTACAAGGAATTGCCTAAAGATGATCCCAAGCAGCGTCAGCCTGATATTACAAAGGCGAAGGAACTATTAGGTTGGGAGCCTAAGGTTGGTCGTGCAGAAGGATTGAGGATTACGTATGAATACTTCAAATCGCTTCCTTCCTCCGAGTGGATGAAATTGCCAAAGGAGTTTGTAAGTAATAAATAAGTTATAAGTTATAAGTCGTAAGTCGTAAGTCGTCAGGCATAAGGAATAAGTTATGAGTAATGAAAAGTGTAAATAACAAACTAACTATCAAATTTTACTGCTTATGACTCACGACTTACCACTTACGACTTATGACTTATTGAAAACTAAACAAAGTAAAATTGCTATAATCGGCTTGGGCTATGTGGGGCTTCCCATAGCCCTTTCTTTTGCCCGTCACTTATCGGTTATTGGGTTTGATATAAACGAGGAACGGGTCAAATTGATGCAACAAGGCATTGACCCTAGCAATGAATTGACTCCAGATGAATTCAAGGATTGTGACATCCATTTCACTTCCTCAATTGAAGATTTAAAACAAGCTTCTTTCTACATCATTGCCGTTCCTACGGCTGTAGATGCCCACAATATCCCTGATCTTACTTCTTTAAAAAGAGCTTCAGAAACTGTGGGAAAGGTAATAGCCAAAGGTGATTATGTTGTTTTCGAATCTACTGTTTACCCTAGTTGTACCGAAGAAGATTGCCTTCCTATCATCGAAAAGATAAGCGGACTTAAAGTTGGTATAGATTTCAAGTTGGGCTATTCTCCTGAAAGAATTAATCCGGGCGATAAAGTTCACACACTGGAGAATATCATCAAAGTAGTAGCTGGTTGCGATGAAGAGTCATTGGAAGTGATTGCCAAGGTATATTCTATTGTTGTAAAGGCAGGCATTCACAAAGCATCGAGTATCAAGGTGGCGGAAGCTGCTAAGATTATCGAAAACACACAGCGCGATTTAAACATTGCCTTGATGAATGAGCTCTCCATCATCTTCGATAAGATGGGTATCAATACTTTCGACGTCCTGGAAGCTGCTGCAACCAAATGGAACTTCCTTAAGTTTACGCCAGGTTTGGTTGGCGGACATTGTATTGGCGTAGACCCTTATTACCTTACTTATAAGGCTGCAAAGCTGGGATACGCATCCAAGATTATTGCGGCGGGGCGTTACATCAATGACGGAATGGGAAGCTATGTTGCCAAGAAGGTTATTCAGCATATCATCAAACATAGTTCGGATGTGAAGGCTGCTAAAGTGCTGGTGATGGGGGCAACCTTTAAGGAAAATGTTACCGACATCCGCAACAGCAAAGTGGCAGATGTGGTGAAAGCGCTCAACGATTACCACCTTAATGTAGATGTTACAGATGCTTTCGCTAACAGCGATGCCTTAAAAGCGGAGTATGGGTTTCCCTTAATCAGTAATATTGCTTCGGATTATGATGCGGTTATTGTTATCGTGCCGCACAGTCCCTACAAAGATTTCGATGATACGTATTTTGCTTCCATCACAAAGAAAGATGCGTTGATAGCGGATATAAAAGGAATTTATAGGGGGAAGATAAGCAGTAGACAATATTGGAGTCTGTAGCAGTTAACCGTTAACCGATTACCGTTAACCATCAAACAAATGTTTCGTTTCCCTTTACGGTTAACGGTAATTCGGTTAACGGTTAACAAAATAAAAATAAACAGAAAATTATATGTACAAGCCTTTAGTAGTAGTTACCGGAAAGAATGGTCAGTTGGGTTGGGAATTAGCGCAGCTAAAAGCACTGAACACTTTTCAGTTCGATTTCCTTTTTATAGACAAGGAAGAGTTGGATCTATCCAATCCCGCGTCTATCCCTGCTTTTTTTAAGCAGCACAAACCCCAGTATTTTGTCAATTGTGGCGCCTATACCCTTGTAGATAAGGCAGAAACAGAGAAGGAACTCACGCGTGCCATCAATGCAACTAGTGTGGGAGTGATTGCTGCCGAGTGTGCCGCTATCGGGTGTACATTGATTACGATTTCTACCGATTATGTGTTTGATGGTAATGGAACCTCTCCCTATTTGCCCAATCAGGCGACCGATCCATTAAATTATTATGGACTCACTAAACAAGAAGGCGAGCAACTTGCTTTGCAAAACAATCCAAAGACTATCATCATCCGTACTTCTTGGGTGTATAGTACACATGCCAACAACTTTGTAAAAACGATGCTTCGTTTGATGAAGGAGCGTCCCGAAATAAAAGTAGTGGGCGATCAGGTAGGTTCACCCACTTATGCTGCCGATCTAGCAGAAGCCATCATACAAATTATTGAGCAATTAGAGAGTGGTGCCACCCATTATGGCATCTATCACTTTAGTAATAGCGGTGTTATCTCCTGGTACGATTTTGCGGTAGCCATCAACAAAATTGCTGGGTTCAACTGCAATGTCTTGTCTATCCCCACGTCCGATTATCCCACTCCAGCCAAACGTCCGGCCTATTCGGTATTAGACAAAGAATCTATCACAAAAGATTTTGAGATTAAACTGACCGATTGGTTAATCAGTTTAAAGAAATGCATCTACTCAATGGGTATTAACGGAAAGTAGAATTAGTGATTAATGCTTAAAGGTTAATGATTATTGATTGACATTTAATCATTAGCTGTCGGTTTAGAAAACAAAAGAGTCTGTTTTGATGTATTAACCCGAAACAGACTCTTTTTAGTTTTCTATAATCCAATTCAGCATAAATCAATAAATTAAGCAGTATCGGATTTATGCTATCACCATGCTCAGAGAACCTAAACAGAGGATTATGATGAAATTATGTATAGACGAATATTTGTCCGTCTATTTTTAATTCAACAACTGCCCAATTCCCCAATTAACCCGATTTTTTCAATCAGTATTTCCTCCCAACCACAATACCTATGATTATAATCATATCATCGCTGTCATTCCCTTGCTGTATCATTGCATCAGATAGCAAACATCAAAACGATTCGCTATTGCCCCGAAGATTTGTAATATAGTTTAAAGTTAACAACTGCCTATAACGGCATCCACTTAAAACGAAGCATCTCCCACATCGCTTTCTAGTTTTATTCAGTTAACTTTCAAATTATTTATTATGACAGCAAACATCGCTATCAACAATCCACTTACCCCAGCAATGGTTACTAGTACCGAAACAGGTATCACTGGGCTTCATACCATATTGGATATTATAAAAATATCACTTACCGAGCTTCAAACCAAAGGACTGTATAAGGTAGGCCCCATCCGGATGTCGGAGATAGCAACCATTTACACCAAATTAATTAAAGGTCATCCCGAAACAATTACTTCTTCCTTCACATTGGCTTCTTTTGATGCGCTTACCCAAGAAGCGATCGACTGCGATACGCTCGAAGCGATGCTTTTGGCATTGGCTGCCATCGTTGGCGGACATGGGCAAGTGGTACAGAATAACAGGATGTTTCTTGCTTTACAATGTTTGGATAACGCTAGGCTAATGGGCAAAACAGCGCCCGCTATCCAAACAATTGTCGATGAAATAACGGCTGAATTCTTTTCTAAATCAGCAGCCGCCAAAAAAACGCCCACCGGTTATACCATAGCCCCTGCTGCTGCTATTACCATCAGCGGTGTGGTTACAGGCAAGTTTCTTACCAATAGTGGTGTAACAATCCTCTCATTTCTAAAAGTCGGGGGGCTAGTTGCTGATGCTATTACAGTTTTCCCCGGTGCGGGCGTATTGGTGCCTACAGGATGGGCTAAAATTGTAGTTACCAATGTGAGTGCATTGGCCGAAGGCGCATTTAGCTTGTTTATACAGTCGTAAATGAATGGATGATTTTTTAATTGATACTTGAAAAGGTTGGTTCTTTATTGAATCGCCTTTTTTTTATGCCCAATTCAACTCACAATGCGATAAGAGGTTTCTATTTGGTTCTTATATATTATAATTTGAAGTAGCCCATCTTAATTGCTGATTAGGAATGTAGTCTTAGTTGATTCGACCTATGATTCTAGTAGATACCTGCCACCAAAAAACTGAACCGTGCCATAGTCATAGTTGATTCGAACCATGATTGTAGTTGATTCGACCTATAAAAAAACTGAACCGTGCCATCAACATTCATTGTGGCTACCATGAAAAAACTGATCATGCCATGCCTGATGATGGTTCATGCCATGAGGAGTGGTAGTACCTGCCATGAAAAAACTGAACCGTGCCATGAAAAAGCTGGTTCGTGCCATGAAAATACTCATCTGTGCCATGAGGAGTGGTTGTACCTGCCATGAAAAAACTGAACCGAACCATGAAGAAACTGATTCGTGCCATGGATGTTAGTGGTGGAACTTGCCCCAAAAGTTATCAGTGTGGAGTAAAACACACTTGCAGCCCATGTCTGTATGGCTGCATTTGCAAAGCAGGCGCTGTTTAGGGCAATAAAAAAAGTGAAACCCTTATTGATAAAGAGTTTCACTTTAGTGAGTAGCTGTAGGGGGAGGGGTCGAACCTCCACGAGGCAGTTAGCGATAGTACAAAGTTCAGTGGTCCACCCTGGTCGAGTAAGTATTGCTACAATCCGGCTCTATGCTATGTTTATCCCGTAATCCTCACCCCCGAGACAAGAGGGCATGTCTGCCAAAAGTTTCATCACCCCACAGTATTAAGAACTGTTCTCATACCGTTTTTCGATTTGAGAGTGCAATATTAAGTATATCTCTCGATATGTTGCAAATATTTTAAACTTTTTTTTTAAAGTTTAGAAATTAAGCAGTATTTTAGCTTTTATTTTAAATAATTTCTAATATGGATAGCAGGGCTTCTTTAAGACTACAACTTGATAAACTCGATCTTCAGATTATTCGTGAAATGATGAACGATGCAGAGATTTCTTATGCCGATTTGGGTAAAAAGCTTTTTGTATCGGGTGGAACTATTCACGTGCGAATAAAAAAATTGGAGGAATTGAAGGTTGTTACAGGCAAAAAATTATCGATAGACGTTCGTGCGCTCGGCTATGATGTTATTGCTTTTATTGGCATTTATCTGGAGAAGAGTTCTTTGTATGATGATGTAGCAAAAGAATTAAAGAAAATACCGCAAGTAGTAAGGGTAAACTATACCACGGGTAACTATAGCATGTTTGCCGAAATTGTTTGCAAGGATATTGTTCAGCTCAGATATGTGTTGCATGATGAACTGCAAAAAATAAAGGGTATAGAACGCACAGAGACCCTCATCTCATTGGAGGAAAGCTTTAGTAGAAGCGTTGTGATTGATGTGTAGAATTCTCGGGGTAATCTGATGATATCAGCGACATCGTTTTTTTTAATTCTTGTGGCTAAAGGGCAGATCTACAGTTGTAAATCCTTCAAAAACCGTTACTTCGCACAAAGGATTATACCATTATCGTTTCTACTTAATTGAATGGACTATGCACAAGAAAAAAGTACTTTGTTTTGGAGAGTTATTGTTACGCATATCCCCAGCAGCCACAGAAGATGAGTTTTCAGAGAAGCAACCTATGCTATTGTATATGGGAGGTGCAGAAGCTAATGTTGCAACTGCTTTGGCTGGCTGGAATATTCCTGTTAAATATTGCACTGTATTGCCAGATAATTTTATGAGTAGGCATGTGGTAGACTATCTGGAATATAAAGGAATTTTTACATCCTCCATATTGTATGCAGGAAACAGGATAGGTATTTATTTCTTGGAAAGAGGGGCAGATTTAAAGGGGAAAATGGTTTATGACCGGGATAGATCTTCCTTTTCAGAGTTAACAACTGGTGTAATTGATTGGGATAAGGTATTTAGAGACGTGTCTTGGTTGGATTTTACAGCTATCAGCCCCGCACTCAATCAAAATATTGCAGATGTTTGTTTGGAGGCAGTTGAAGCAGCCTCCAAAAAAGGGATTACGATCTCATTGGACCTAAATTATCGTGCGCGACTTTGGAAGTATGGTAAACAACCAGTTGAAGTAATGCCTAAACTTGCAGAATATTGCGACGTTATTATGGGTAATATCTGGAGTGCACATACATTACTGGGTATTGAATTGGACGAACATATTCATGACAAGAAAAGTAAAGAAGCTTACTTGAGTCATTCCGAAAAGACCGCGAAAGCCATTATCGAACAATTCCCCAAGTGCAAAGTGGTTGCAAATACATTTAGGTTTGACAGCAATGGAAATAATTTGCATTACTACACTGGATTATATACGGAAGGAAAGCACTACGCTTCACCAGAATTTAAGTGCGAAGGTGTTGTAGACAGAAGTGGGAGCGGGGATTGTTTTATGGCTGGGTTAATATATGGATTATACAATCAAAATCCACCACAGGAAGTACTTAACTATGCGACCGCAGCCGCTTTTGGTAAACTGCAAGAAATGGGAGACTCCACCGATCAGGATGTATTTACTGTTAAGAAAATGGGGAAAGCAAATAATTAATTGCAGGATAGAATCTTGCAAAATTAAAAAGACCTTGTCTGATAAAATCAATTTATCAGACAAGGTCTTTTAGTTTAAAGAACCTATATAATTTAGTTCTTTGCTATTTTAATAGTATTATTACCTGTTTCTACAGTGTATATTCCCTTTGCCAAACCAGCAAGTTGCAAGTCTGTAGTTGTTGTACCTGCTTTTAGGTTAACTTGTTTTACAACTTTGCCATCTATGCTCAAAACACGTGCAATTGCATCTGTAGTTGAGGCAACATAAGACAATTTAGTTGTGCCTGATGTAGGGTTAGGATAAGCAGTAAGTTTGGTTGCGGCAGAGAATGCTACTTTTTGTACACTGCTGTATGCAAAAGAACCAGCATTGTCTATAGATTTCAAACGATAGTAAGCCACAGTTCCACTTTTGTTACTTGCATCTGTAAAAACGTAACTATTGCTAGGTTTACCCTTTGAAGGAATTGTACCTAAAGAGGCATAATTTATTCCATCTGAACTTTTCTCGATTGCAATTTTGCTGGTGTTCACTTCATTTGCAGTGCTCCAGCTAAGTAAAGCAGTAGTTCCCTTTGCCTCAACTGAGAAAGCTTTGAAGCTTAGAGGTAACGCCCAATGAATTTCGCTAAAACTTCTGATGGCAAACTCCGGAGCCGTCTTATAGATAGTTGCATAACCAACAAAATCCATCGTGTCTGCAGGAAGTGTAGAATCTATATAGGTTGCGTTTGCGCCAGTGTATAATATTATTGTACCTGTGGCATCAGTAAGGTTGTTAGAACCTGTAAAAACACCAGACGTAGAAGTTATAATCGCATGGTGTATCAATAACATTGTATATGCAATTTGATTGTAGTTATTGTTTAAATAATCGATTGTTACAACCCTTGGCGTAACGACAACACCTGTTGCAACTGGAGGAGGAAAGCTAGTTGTTCCGGTTGGTGGTGTAAGCTCATCTGCACCATTGTAGGCAGTAAGCCCCCAGCCAGTAAGGTCTAGAGAGATAGAATCACCGGCATTGTAATAATGACCAGCACCTTTACCGAAATAAATGATAACACCAGTTCCATTTGCTTGAACAATAGTGTTGGCGGCAGATACATTCTTGTTGATAGTGTCAGAAATAACAACCCCGTTAAGAAAATAACCACTAGGGATTGTAGTTGCTGTACCAGTGTACAAGGCTTTAATAACATTCAAGTCCGTTATTTGTGCTGACGACTTGTTTACTACTAGTAAAGTAGTAAAGATTGTGAAGAGGAGGAGTGTAAATTTTTGCTTCATAATTAATTTGTTTATTTTTACAAACATAGGGTATTTTCTTTTTAGAAAAAACACTTTGTATTAACAAATTGTTATCAATGTGAATAAAAACTTGCTTAAAGTGGAAAATTGGCCGATATTTCTGCAATATTTGCACTGTATCGATAAAATATTTAATTTTATTCAGCATCTTCGCTTTGATGTTATACTCAACAGAATTGATGGTAGTTGCTTAGGCAGCATTTAAATGTTTTTTCAAATCACCCTAGCTCACTAAAGTCTTATTTTAAATAATCTCTCAACATACTAATAAATGAATACACTCTACACCAAAAAACTTCTTTTTGTTACCTTATCTTTTGTCGCGGTTACTAAAGTCTTTGCTCAGAATCCCAAGATAAGATGTTACTTTAATCATCCGGTGAACAATAACTTGTCCAACGGTGTAAATGCAACTTATTTAAAGGGAACATTCCCCGATACAATTGTATATTATATCAACAATGCCAAGTACACACTAGACTTCGCTGTCTACGATTTTACTTCTGTTGCCAATGATCAGGTTTCTAAAATAGCAACTGCTGCAAACAATGCTTTAAAAAGGGGGGTAAAGATTCGATGGATCAATAATGGTTCCTCCAGCAATAAAGGTATGAGCCTGTTAAATGCGTCGATACCACGGATAAGTAGCCCTAAAGGTTCTGGCTATGGAATTATGCACAATAAATTTTTAGTTGTAGATGTGAATTCGCCGGATTCAAATGATGCTTGTGTTATTACAGGCTCGTATAACTATTCTGTAGAACAAACGACTTCAGACTATAATAATCTTTTAATTATACAAAACCAACAAGTTGCTACTGCATTTTATAATCAGTTCAATCAGATGTGGGGTGGTACAGACAGTGTACCTAATACAACCACTAGTGCTTTTGGAACACACAAATTAGCTTCTGCGACCCACTATTTTAATGTGAACGGCACTCTTGTAGATGTACACTTTAGTCCAAAAGACTCTTGTGGGGCTTATATAACTAAAGTTGCCAACTCTGCTAACAACGACCTTACCATCGGCATGTATACTTTTACAGATAACACGCTTGCTCAGGTTGTTCTAAAAAAGTTTAATAGTAAGATAAATGTTAGGTGTGTTTTAGATGTTTATAGTCAAACTTTTTCACCATATACCACATTAAGTGGTCCGTTGGGCAAAGACTTTATCATTTATAACGGAGGGGCTAACTCATTGTATCATAATAAAATAATGGTAGTTGATGCATTGTTACCCTCGTCAGATCCTCAGGTAGCAACTGGTTCATTCGATTGGACTTCGGCTGGTGAAAACACCAATGACGAAAACATGGTTATCGTGCACGATTCTGTTATTGCCAACCAATATTATCAATCTATTTGTAACGATATTACTGTAAATGGTGGTAGTGCCTGTGTGTCACCCTTGCCTGTAAATTGGGTTTCGTTTGATGCGAGTATCACAACCAATAACCAGGTTGCCCTACATTGGGAAACTGCTGCCGAAATAAATACGAATCATTTTGAAGTAGAGCGGTCGTTGGATGGACAACATTATGAACGCATTGGTATTGTAACCGATGAAACAAGTGGTAAATACCAACTTATCGATCAATCCCCTAATGAAGGCATCAACTATTACAGAATAAAAGAGGTTGATGAAGATGGAGGCTTTACTTTTTCTAAGGTGGTAGACATTTATGATCGTGCTACTGCCGCTGTAAGTATCTATCCGAGTCCTGCTACCAATAAAGTACATGTTTTATTGCCTCTGAAAACCAACTGTATCAATTTATATGATGCCTTAGGGAATAAGATTGCCCATTACAATGTAACTACTCAATCGACGATTGATGTTGATGTTTCTCACTTTGCAAAGGGTGGCTACTACTTGGAAGTGGTGGGGGATTCAAATAAAGTCATAAGGCATTTTGAGAAACTTTAACTTCAATCAGTAGCATATTTACTCAGCATCGCACTTCTCTGAATTTGCATTGTAATCCTCTGGATTGGCATAGCTAAGGAGTATACACCTCTTGATGCAGCTTTTTTACCTCATACTTGAATTGGGTTTCGTACTATTCTTAAGTTATTAACTTATTTATTGCATCTTTGGGAGCAGGATAAGAAAAGGGAATGTTGAGATTTATACCGAAGAATATTGAGGAAAATAAATATCATTTAGCCATGAAAAAAAGAAAGAATTCTCCACGAAGGATAGGGGGTCTCAAAAAAATGATTTTACAGTAAGGCAGAAAATAACCCTTAATGTCCTCTTTGGTTATGTTTTTGCTCATAAGTAAATAAATAAATAGAATTACTTGATTCATACACTACGTACAGCATTTTATAAACATGGATACCTGCTTATCATAGCAGCGTGGCTGTACACCATTTCTTTTGTAATCACTAACTATTGGGCATACGACTCTTCGCCTGCCAAAGTGAAGGATAAACTGGAATTTAAACTTACACAAGCCGAAAAGGGCATTCAACGCATTGCTGTCGATACCGATTTGTTGCAATTGCTGATAACCGATACCGCTGCCGAGAAAAAACTAGACCTTACCAAGCAACCTTTTGGCCTTTTTCTGTACAAAACAAATGATGTAGGCAGCCCCATACTCACTTATTGGAACAATAATACCTTTACCATACTTCCCGAAGACCTGTTGCAGAAGGATGGTTATTACTTTGCCACCAGACAGAACGGGGGGCAGGAAGTTGTGAAGCAAACCATCAACTTACCAAACAAAAAGATACTGTTGATGGCAGTAATCCCCATCAGATGGAGCTATTTTATAGACAATGATTACCTGCACAAAGACTTTGACGGCTTCCCTAAGCTGAGTGAGCAATATGAGATAAGTAATGACACCAATGCCTTGCCGATTGTTAATTCGCAACGGGAAACTTTGTTTAAGATAAGCCAGAAAGAGGGGCATATTTATGCAGGATACGACTTCTTTACGATATTTCTGCGGGTACTTTTTGTGTTGGCACTTATTATGTTCCTCAACAGAAGCGCCATCGATATCTCTAGGGTGCATGGAGCGCGTGTTGCCATGATTTTGCTGGTGAGTGTGGTGGGAACAATAAGGATAATCACTTATTACTTCCCTTTTCCGTTCGATTTTAGTCGGTTAAGCCTGTTCGATCCGTCGGTTTATGCGTCTAATGCACTGCATTCGTCGTTAGGGCAGCTATTGGTGAACAGTATCTTGCTGTTTTGGCTGGTAGGCTTCTGGAAATTCAGTACCCTTAAAAGCAAACCTTCTTATTTGTATGCCAAATATG
>Ga0208741_10000958_pt1 | contig 12385 bp, 17 predicted proteins | sample CryBogCBE03Jun09_FD_184576 | JGI IMG/M metagenome (GOLD analysis project Ga0208741, IMG submission 184576) | Freshwater microbial communities from Crystal Bog, Wisconsin, USA - CBE03Jun09 (SPAdes) | ecosystem: Environmental > Aquatic > Freshwater > Lake | place: Crystal Bog, Wisconsin, USA...
GCTTAGTGGTTGTTCCAAGACCTGCCAACACAGGAGTAGCCAGACTAAAATGACCATCACTCGCACATTCATAATATTCCTTTACTAATTTTAATCTCGTGTCTTTGGGTTCATTGTGGAACGCTGTAGCGGCAGCTATAGCATAGCGAATCTGGGGAGTTTCATAGACCTGTCCAGTGGCACGATTTTGTACCAAATACTTTTCTGTAAGTTGTGCAATAGCCGCATAGGTATAGGTTTCGTCTTTGTCGTGATCAATAAAGAGATCAATGATATTCCATTCATCTTCGGTATACCATTTTAATAATTCATTAGTATACATACCGTCGGCAATATTCTTTTTAACTATATCATAGAGTTTGGGAGGAATATAACTTCCATAGACTTCTTTGCGTAGCATACTCACACGTTGGCGGCCTGCCACGTATTGATAGTTAACATTGTTGGTTTCAGGATTTTCAGTTTCGTCTATTAGATCAACCATGGCCTTGAGCAATAACTCATCTATGGTCTCCGTGGTCATGCCGTCGTGTAATTCTATTTGTGCTTTGATTTCTACCATACTGGGACTGACACCATCTATGCCTTTACAGGCGTGGGCGACTTGTCTCTGTATTTTAGAAATATCGAGAGGAACAGATTCCCCATTGCGTTTGATCACTGTGATCATATATTATTTTTTTTTACCTTCTAAAATGTGCTGAGGAAGATATTTACCAGGTCTTGTTGAGTTCCACAAGATTTTCTAGGAAAAATGACTCTGGAATATTTTCTACGGGCTCGGGCCCATTATCATTGTAGTTTAATGCCCACTGGTCGTTAACACATACTACATTATAGTAGCAGTTTTTCTGTCGATCTACAAGTTTTTTGATTTCTATTTTAGAGTCTTTGAACCGTTGTGTACACTTTAATGACCAAGCCATCATTAGAGCCTTGGTAAAATCATCATACTGATTGTCAACAATAATCTCCCAAGGTGTTGGCCAATCTCGTTGATTGTATGGATCAATATTTTTATTGAACGGAATGAACGGAGCAAATCTCCAAAAGTCACTGTTGGTCTGCAATGGGTCATCACATTGATCTAATTGATCTCGATGAGAAGCCCAGGCGGATAGTCTGTCGTCTACAGAAAGTTCAAACATTAATTATACTACTAGATCTAAATTAAATTCTAATGAAGTTGGATATCCGGAAAAACTACTACAAGTAACAATAATATAGTTCAGTCCGGCACCTGTGGTCAAATCGGTAGAAAAAACCAATAATGTATTTGTATCAGACGTAATTTCTGAATAATTATAATAATCGCTAACACTGGCATAACCGTCGGGCGAAATATTCAATGTCAACCGACCTTTTCTGCTCATATCGGGATTATCTAATTGATATTCAATTATCCCCATTTGATCATATCCGGTCAGCGGTACTAGCAAAACATTGGTGTTAGTAGTATTGGCTGGCAATATTGTGCTGTGTGTTGCGGCATTGTTGACTCTGGCGAACCCACTGACCAAAGGATTATAATAGAATCCACTAGTTGATGTAGACACAGCCTGTCTATTAAAATAATCATTACTAGAAAGATTACCGGGTGCGTTAAAAGTCAATACTGATGTAGCAGTAGTAGTCACAGACTGGTCAGTCATTGATCCGCCATTGCCAACATAGTAAAAAACATTTTCACTACTGATCACTGGACCACTTGTTATATCAGCGTGTATCGCATCAGCTTTGATAAAATCAAATTTATTTTTTGTTATCAATGTATTGATAGGTCCAGGAGCGCCTCCGACTCCAGAAAGGTTTACACCTTGCGCTAGATTTCTAAATGTATTGTTTTCAATCACAGGACGACTTACTAATCCGGACACCTGAATTCCAGCATTTAAAGAACTAAATTGACAGTTGACAATTTGAGCATTGCGAGATACAGATGTTGCCCCATCTGATCCACCGAAAGTAGTATTGTTTCGAATACTAATTCCTGTTCCTGTGGTAACAAATGAACTAGTTCCTACAGTACTGAATGTGACATTTCTTATAAGAGCATCTTCTGTATTATCAAGTGCTACTAGACTAACCGCAGTAGGTAAGTTCAGTTGATAACCAATGGTCATATTGGATAGTATCACACCTTTTGATGCACCACTATCTGATGCCATAGAGCCGTTGTAATTATTACCAGCGGCATCTACAGTTCTAAATGTGCTGGTACTTTGCACTGTTGATACTAATGTAGTAATGTCTTGGCCTTCTCCAACTAGTTCTGCAAAAGGTGGAAGATTGATAGTGTTGGAAATAATATAATATCCTGCAGGGATCATCAACCTACGGCGAGGTTCTCCGATGAATCCCTGTGATGTGGCCATAGAGTTAGCATACAAATTGTTGATAGCATTTTGCAAAATCTGAGTAATATCAGTTCCCGAGTTTAGGGCAATAGCACTTCCCGAATAATCTCTAAGGTTGACTAGATCGTCTAACTTGCTTTGTACAAACCGAGGAGCAGCCGATATATAATTAGTACCAGTTCTGTAGTCATAGACAGATGTTAATGTAGTGGTATTGGCTGTGCCCAGAAGACTTTGTAATTCTCCTAGATCAATTTCTGTTAGTATCCGACTGTTGGCATCGCTGTTAGCACCTTCAACAATACGCTTACCTATGTATAAATGTTGAGTATCTTCGGCCCACCCAAACTCACCTGGATCCAACTGTGGAATACCTGTGGTATTTTCCTGTCCTCTGCGGACCTGAATTTTTGCTATCTCAATTACGGCCATGGAATTATCCTCTGTATAAGGATATTTATCTTACTGAGCGTAGTATTCCGCTACCTTGGACAGCCAACGATCCTGCCACATATCAAAGTTCTCAGGCAATAGGTCAAACTGTTGATACTGTAGATCACGGCTACACATAAACACTACACCTCTACGGATGTTAGTACCGTAGACTTCATTATGTGCTAAGATATAGGCACATAACTGCATATAATAATCATCAACCCATTCTTCTTTTTTAGGCTTGTTAGTTTGTTTGTGGTCAAATACACAGGGTTCGCCCTTGAATACACCAATACCATCTGTAGTACCAGAGTAGAGTCCCGGAAAGTAAAGACTTTGTTCCATGGCCCATATTTCGCTCATGTTGGATAAGCCGTTTTCAATAATAACATCGGCCATTTTATTTGCTTGTACATGAACTGGATTGTTGCCAGGTTGGCGTTGCTCCCCAATTAGGAAACGTTCTAAATTGGCGTGCATAGCAGTGCCTACACCTGCAGCCTCTGTGGTAATCTGTTGTGCCTTTTCGTGGCCAACACGCTTCTTCCATTCATTGAGTGCTGTCATATCTTTGGTGGCACTAAGGATGGTTGTTACACTAGGAAGACGTTCTCCATCTGGAGTTTGATAAACACGTTTGCGTGTTACTGGATCATTGATCTGTTGGCAATTTTTATATTGAAATCGTTCAACAAATGGAGGTGGAGTGTAAGTTGTTATAGTCATATAGACTTAATTATAACAACCTACATCACTAATGTCAAATTTTTGGAGATAAAGTTTTACTATTGCTGGCAGCCATCTTATCTACACTCGGGCCAGTAGCTTTGCCTGTGTCAGTGGAGTGTTGCTGTTGGTTAGGATCTTGTACATTGGTATTCAAAGTAACTGTACCATCATCACCAATATCTTGGATGACATCACCTTGAGGATCAACAGCATTTTTCAATGCTACCAATCCATCTGGAGTCGAAATACCTAAAGCAAATGGACGAAGTATATTCTGTACCACTGGCCAAGGTAATTTACTAGGTTGACCTTCCTTATTGGCAAGGCCTTGTAGAACCGCCATAACATCTCTGGCGGATCCTTGATCTACTTCGTATAATCTCATCGAGCTAGTTTAGAGATAATACTGTGTGACTCAGCAAGTTTGCGAGCACGACGTTGTTGTGCATTTTCACGCATCTCACGACCTGAAGTTGTTGAACCACCTGCGGCAGCATCACTTGCACCGAACTCATCACCACCTGTCATATCTGGATTCATTTCATCTGGCTCACTCATGTCCATACCTGGCTCTGCACCGCCATCCATACCCATTTCTGGTTCCATTCCCATTGGCGTCTCTGGAGTAGCTTCGCCTGCCAATGTTGCTACAGCGTTGCTGACTGCTTCACGTTGTTGTGTTAGAACTTCTAGCGTAGCACTCAATGCTGGTCCAACTGAGTTCTTAAATGTCTCAGCTTCTGCGGCACCAAAGTCTGCACGAATAGCATCTGCCAACTCAATCATAGATTTAGTTTGGTATTGACCAACACGTTGCATCCAACTTGTGTAGTCATTGACAATATCACCGGCGGCTGTGATTGCCTTGGCTTTGCCTTCTTCATCTTCTTGAAGTAGGAAGTTGATACTTTCATTTACAAAACGAACATTGTGCTTAAACATACTTTCGTTGGCTTTCTTTCTACCAGCGGCGGCTTTCTTTTCCATCCCTTTTTTTCCGTACTTGTCACGACCAATTTTAGCGGCCAAACCGGCTGGATTAGTAACACCTTTTTGGTGGCTTAATTTCTTTTCTAATTTGCTAAAGTCGCTTTCCCACATACCTGAACACTCATTGCAACCTTTGGTCATCTTAGTGTGACCATTGGCGCATTCTTTGCTACCTTCGGCCATTGGTTTGCCAGTTTTCTTAGATGTCATTGACTTAGCTGGACGGCGTGGATCTTCTGTACCACTGGCAGTGTCTTTCTTTGTATAGACTGTGCCAGTACCTGTTTCTTTCTTATCAAACTTGCCAGTAGTCTTTTCTTTTTCAGCACGAGCTTTGGCATCTGCAACTGTTGGGAAGCCTTCTTTCATTCCGTGTACCGGACATTTATCTTCACCTTTGCTGGAACAGCAACATACTTTCTTCATTGCTTCTTGGAATGATTTGCCACCTTTAGCATCTTTAGCGGCTTTCTTCATTGGCTCTTTCTTGTTGCCATCCTTGTCAAGATCTAGAAAGTCTGGTTTGGCTCCTTCTTTCATTGACTTAGCAGTCTTGGCCGCACTTTTCATCGGCTCTTTCTTATTGCCATCTTTGTCAAGATCTAAAAAGTCAGGCTTTGAACCTTTGGGCTTCTTTGTGGTCTTAACATCTTTTTTGTTTTCGTTGAGCGCATCCATTTTGTCGCGCAATTTTTGCATTTGTTCGCCTAGCATTTCTTTAATCCTTGTGTTGAGCAATTCTAACATTGCTTTGTCTTTTTGATATGTCTCATTGGTCAACAGATCGTTGAAACCAGCGGTACCTTCTTGCTGAAAAATTCTTGTTCGTAGTTTATTACGAATGTCTTCTAATTGTTCGCGGTCGTATTTTTCTAAATTGACTTTAGAACCAAATTGTTTGCCAAAGTTCTCTCTAAGTTTAGAGCTGGTAATTGCTTTGTTAAAATCCGTGGTTTTCATATGAGTTCCAAAAAGTATAGTTAGTGTTATTTATACTTGATTTAAGAGTTTTTCAAAACTTCTAACAATGTCAGACCTGTAGGATTCTTTCTTGGCCCGAGCTAACATACCTTTGGTCAGCATAACATCAAAGTATTCCAGTGAGCGTTTGCTACTTTTTTCTACTGCTCTCATATGTAACAGTTCATCAAATGCCGCATACCCATAGTTCTTATCAGCATCTATTAATTTTAAATCCTTAAATCGTCCTAGGGCAAGATTGTTGGCTAATACAACTGCTGTTTGAGGTAAGTTGATTTGATCAACAACTATGTCATTGTCGCGATCTAGTATAGAATAGAAACCTTCAGCGTCTTTGACTATGAGATAACTTCCCACAGTAACACTACCGTCGCGATTTTCAACAGGCACAACAATTCCTTTTCTACGCAGTTCCATCTTAACCTGTGTAGAAACCTGAACTATTTTTTTATAAAGATCATTTGGAATTTTTTTCATTGAGATTATTAACCAAAGTAACATTGTCCTTTGCAACTGACATAATGCCTTTACGCACTAGACCTTGAGCCAACCATTGATCGTGTTCATCTAAACTAGTGATTTTGATATTCGATTCATGTTTGCTAATAAAGTCTTGTTCTTCGTTGGTGACAGGAATACTTATACCCGATAATAATTGATGTATCTTCATATCAGTATCCGCCGAGTTTAGGTTGTTGTTGCTGTGCGGCAGGTTGAGAACCTGGCTGTTGTGTTTGTTGTGATTTGGCTAACAATCCCTGTAATTGAGTGATCTTTGTTTTAATATCATCAATGTCTTTTTGTTGTACAGGGGGTTGCTGTTGTTGGTTAGGGGTCGGAGCAGTTCCCATGGGTTTCCCGACCTGAGGAGTATTAGGATTGGGTACCTGTGTGTCAGCAGGCTGTTGTTGTCCTGTAGGTGGTATTGTCTGTTGTCCAGCTTGCGGAGGTTGACCAGTAGGTTGGGGAGTTTGGGGAGTGTTAGAAGTATTAGGAGGACCTTCTGTGGGCTCAGTGGGGTTATCTCCGCTAGGTTGTCCAGGAGGTTGTGGGGATATTGTCGCTTCTACTAACTCGCTAATTTTCATATTTTAATGTCTTTGTAACATCACTACTAAAACGCCAAGTACACCTGTAACAACTGTACCTGCTGTACCAATAATAACTTTGGCCATGCTGTTGTGGCTTTTTTCGATAAGTTCTTGTAACCTGTCAAACTTTGATTCAATGATGATCAATCTTTTATCAAGATTGTCGTATCGTTGTGCACATAAATCAACGTGTGCTTCTAAATTCGTTTTTTCAATATCAATTGGTCCCGAGGACATAATATATAGCTCCTAATGGTATGTAGTCGAATAACCCGAGTCATTTGCCTAAGTTGTTGTGCCAGTACGAGCCTTGATAATTGTGTTTCTAGAAGCCAAGTCTTTACAGTTGAAGATAGCCTTGTCTATATTTACCGTTTCGGTAAGGTTTTTAATTATAGGTACAGAATCAATATCATTTAGCAGACTGCCAATAGGATTACCATCTTCAGTGGTATACACTCCCACTCGATCCGGAATTACTTCAAAACACCATATGTTATGACGCCCTTTGAAGTTTGAACCAAATCCCATGCCTTTGATATCTTTGTTTTCCGTTGAGGGAGGAAACTCATAAGAGACTACGCTTCTTAGTTCAATACACTGCATCAATGTGATAAAATTTCTATTTTGATCATAGGCCAATTGACTACCTTGATTAGGTCTAGTGACCTTGGTCCTAGTAATATCTACCAGCGTTTGAATTTCTATGATTTCCATAAAGTACCTATATAATGTATTTATGGTCAAAAGAAAAGGGAGTTAAAAATAACTCCCTTTCTATCTATAAGTTTTAAATTATAGGTTGAATGTGCCTACTGTAACATTGTTCATACGAACATTGTTTGGACCAATTCCAGAACCTGCATCCAATGCACGGATAGCGGCTTGGAAAGCAAGTTGTGTTGAACCCCAGTTGCCATAACCGTTGCTTGCATTACCCTCTGCTAGACCACTTTGGCTATAAGCATCAACACCTGTGTCTTCAACTGCAAAGTTGATTGTTGTGTTGCTAGAAGCATAAACTGGTGTTCCAATCATAGCAACTGTGGCTTGTTGGCCAATTGCTGTACGGAAAACTTGATCAAAAACTCCGTTGACTAAGTTTGCTTCGCTTGTATGGATGTCCATACTTGGGAAGGTAACTGTATAGAAGCTGATTGTTGATGGGCGTTGGCTAGGTGTAAATGTATAGCCGTGTACTCTTGAAATTCCTGCTGACATAATATTCTCCTTTATCTAGTATATGTCCACTCCGCTCAGGAGTGTTTTTTTGTATAGATATTTATGCCTTTTGGAAAAAAACTGCTCAAATGGTAGTTTAATCGTCTTTTTTAAGATCACCTTCGATGATTTTAAGATGACTAGCAGTTTCTTTATTGTCACGCAGTTTGCGTATACTACGAGTAAATTTAGCGGGATCCCCACCTTTGATACTATTAATAAACCTACGTTCTAGTTCATAGGCCTCTTCTGGAGAGAAATTTTCTTTGATTAGTTGTAAAAGATTAATAGCACTATCTATAACGTGTGTGGCACGAGCTTCAATAACGGCTTCACCATTTTTGCGTTCTGCTATAGAATTAAGTTCTTCTAAAAGACTGCGAGTGACTCTTTTCAAAATTGTTTCCTTTGTACTATTTAGTGGGCCAATAAAACTATTGTAACATAACATTTGATAGATTAAAACCTTGCTATTTTGTGCGGTTGCACATATACTAATGGTAAATACTGATATTAGTAGAAACACTAATATACTTTTTAACACACAGGAGGACACAAAATGTCAACACTATTAGAAATGCTCAAAAAGCTATTTCGCACACCAACAGGGTTAGAATCTTACGTTGCTAGTAAGAACCCTAACAATCACGCAGAAGTAGAATTTTGGATCAAACAATACACCTATAATAAATTTGGGAGTTTGAATTGAGAACAGTCAAGCGTGTTTACCGTCGTTGGTTTGTAAAAATGGCCAGAATCAAACAAGCACAGGCCAGTGCTTATATCGTAAATTTTAACAAGGAATATGCAAAATGAAAACAATTAAAGAATTTTTTAATTTCGTTGTAGAAACTCTAGTCGAAGCTCGTAAAGCTAGAGTAGCACACTTTGGGAAGTAAATATCATGTGCAACTGGTGGCCAGCAAGTGATGAAGAATGGGAACGTCTTAATTTCCCAGAAAGATTTAAAAACAAATGAAATATCTCATCAAAGGGGTTACATCTTCTGGTAGTACATTCCGTCCCAGTGATTGGAGTGAAAGACTTGCCAGTATACTAGCACACTACCGTCCTACTAAAAGACCGGTAAGTATTAGAGGGGAAGATAATCACAAAATGCAAGGGTATTCTACCTACATCATGCCTGTGACCATTGATAGTATAAGATCCATCATAGTTGACAGCAGACTAGGCGACATAGAACCACTGGCACTGGAGTTTGTACTAAACTTTGCTCGAGATAACAATTTAACAGTTATAGAAAACTATGAAGAAGTCTTGCAAGTTGAAGAAATGCAAGTGACCTAATTAGTTCATATAAATAGACAAACAGTTGGTATTACTGTATAATAAAATACTTAAACATACATACACACAAGGAGAAAAATATGTTTTTTATGGATACAATGATCGACACCATCCAAGGTGCAAAAAAGACTTTCGTCAACACAGTTGTTACAGACGAAAAATTCAAGACACAATTAATTAAATTAGTAGATGCACAGACCGCTATCTCAAAGAGTGCGGCCAAGGCTAGTATGGACATTGCTGATGCATTTGTTCAACACACCACAGAAGCATTTCGTGTTACTAAAGGAGCAAAATAAAATGAGCGACTTTACACCAAAAATGCCAGAAGTTAAATTCAATAAAAATGGTTATGAAATTCGTACAGACATCCTAGAGATGGCCAAGAGTCTAGTAACAGAAGATTTCCAGGTTAAATTTGCTGGATGGCAAATGACTGCGGCCAAAGATGAGAAGACTGGTCAAATCGTCAGCAAAATTGAAATGCCCGAGTTTCCAGGACTTGACAAAGTTCTTGAGACAGCTGAAAAAATGTATGCATTTGTTAATACAGGTGCAGGCAAGAAATAAATATTTGTTTATAAAATAAAATGATAGTGGCATAGCCTAAAACAATGATCTATAAAGAAGCCCCAAGTAAAACTGGGGCTTTCTTGTGACTACTTCTTCTTTGCTCGACCGGCTTTCATATTAGCAAGCCAATGTGCCATACGAGCCTTTTCACCAGTACTATGTTTAGCAGTATTACGAAGACTACTAACACTGGCCTTAGTATTAACACCACTGCGTTTGGCCAAACCTTTGCGTCCAGGATTTTTACCATCAGCAAAGTTTTCATTCATTGGCTTACTGCTTAGGTATTGTGGATACTTTTTATTGAAATGACGCATGACAATACCAGCCATGGCGTGTGCTTCGTTTTCAATAGGACTACCAGTAGCTCCACTATCTGGCTCTAGTCTATGCTCAGTACCTTGTTTGTAATGCTGTAGTTCGTGTGCAATAGTACGTAAAATATCATTAGGATGACGATTGGCTAGGGCAACATGAAGTATATTCGACTCGCTGTCAAACTTACCAAATGTAGGTTGTTTTTCGTCGTGTATAGTCTTTTCAAACTTCATAGTTGGCAAGCTATCTAGTTTTAGATAGTGCATGGCTATGGGTAGAAACTTCTTGAACATATCAACAAAGTTTGAGGTTTCTTCGTGTGTAAAACTTTCGTGTATTGCCGTACCACCTGTAGGTCCGACAAAGTACGCCCGGAAGTCTATGTTAGGATATTCTGTTTGTAGATCTTTGAATACTGCTAGATTGCTACGACTATCATCGTATAATCTAATATGATCATAACGACCAGTTTCTGCATACTTGCGTACAAACACCGCTTTCTTCTCAGCAGGTATTTCATCTCCAGGCAGATTACCAGCACGGTGAACATGCACACGACTCATGTCTATGCCTAAATCTGTGAATGTCTTTAAGAACAAATCTCTATTGTCAAAGTCAGCACGAGCAGTCAACATAATAACATCACTGTTGGGGCTATGATCAAGTATAGTCTTTAACTTGTTGATCATTGGTTTGATAGGCTGACTTTCTCTGTTAAACTTTTCAGCATCACGGAACTCACCAAAGTCAAACTCTTCTCCAGGACCTAGTTCATAGTTATTGAATTCTTGATTGGTAAGTTCACGAACAGGTCGTCCATCTTTCATTACACGGATTTTAGCAGTGGTGTGTAGTAGTGTGTCATCTATATCAAAGATAACCAGACTTTTTTTAGGTTGGGCAAATTCTTTTGATCTCATGATAAAAACTTTTCTAATCTGTCTTTTACATCTTTAATTGTAAAGTAAGGCTTACCATCTGAAAATACAGGATTTTGTGCCCAAATGCGATTCATACTTAAATCGGTGCCCGGTAGTATACCTCCACCTTTTTTACCTAATATAACATTGGGATTTTTAACTCCGGCGTAAGTAGGAATAAAAGTTAGCATATATAAATCACCTATATCCATACCCGGTTTGACTCCTACACTTTTATAAAATTGATATACATAGTCTAATTGCTGTGTAGCAGTCATCTTAGCAAGTTTTTGTGTAGTTGTTCCCAACTGTCGAGCAGTTTTAGGTGTAAATTGTATAAGGCCAACAGCGCCGGAATGTGGGTTAGGCGTATGATGTTTGAAACGCGATTCGTGTTTAATAATTCCGGATAATGCGTTTGGTGAAACACCTAGAGCAGTTGCGACTCTTTTTAATTTGTCCATAAAGTCTGGTTCTTCTAATGCGTTGTTGCTGCCTTTGGAAGGTGGTTGGTGATCAGATTTCTTTGGAATTTCGGTATGTTTCTTGTGTGGAGTTGAATCTGCATTAAAAGCAGGATTGGGTACTTTTATCTTTTGATCAATTTCGAGTTTAGAATCTCTGTTTAAGCCATTGAGTCTGTAAATTTCTTGGGGTGTTGTATCTAGGTTTCTAGCAATAGAATAAATTGTATCGCCGGGCCCAACAATCACAGTTTCAGTTGGAAGAACTTTTCCAAACGCACTACCGGCAGCTGCCGATACCCCTGCGGCACCTAGGCCTCGCAGGAAGCCTCTACGGCTTATATCTTCTTCAATGGGGGTAAATTCTTTGGCTCGCATTAGTATATTTAGTGCCAGTTACTTTATCTGGCTCCAAGTACGCCTGGAAGTTCAATTGCGCGGACGCCTATAACCGTGACGACTAACGTGCCCTAAGGTGGGACTAGTAAGGATACGCAAGGCCGCCCATTGCGCATCCTAATCTTGCTATACTAAGGTATAGATCAATCATCTGATGCATTAGCACCACATTTGGCACGTTTGGCATTGGTCAATGCTCCAAAGTCCACACTCCATTCTTTTCCAGGTTGTAGTTCAACTGCTCCTGGAGGGAAAGCAAATTGTACACCACCTGCTTGTTCAATCTGTGCGATTGGCAAACGGAATTTAGTTAGGTCATTGCCTAAATTTGGATATGGTGCTACGTGTGGGAAGGCCCAACCTGCAATTTCTTTGGTTTGATTGTTAACCACAATCTTGTAGAAGCCATGCGGAACTACAACACCCTTGCCGATAGTTTTGTCTTGTGCGTTATAAACACCGCCGACATAAACTGTGTATGATTGATTGCGTTGTACTGCCCATCCACGTACTGATGTTTCAAGTAGTTTCCAAATACCGCGATTCAATGAACCAGCCTGTGGGCTCATATTGGTCATTAGAAATGATTCATACTCAAC
>Ga0208741_10000959_pt1 | contig 12380 bp, 13 predicted proteins | sample CryBogCBE03Jun09_FD_184576 | JGI IMG/M metagenome (GOLD analysis project Ga0208741, IMG submission 184576) | Freshwater microbial communities from Crystal Bog, Wisconsin, USA - CBE03Jun09 (SPAdes) | ecosystem: Environmental > Aquatic > Freshwater > Lake | place: Crystal Bog, Wisconsin, USA...
GGTCAGATCCATCCACAGGGTCTCGTCGGTCCACTCCTCGCCGACCTTCTTGCGCCGGTTCACCGCCACGGAGAATCGGCACGTGGCGACTCCGCTGGCGCTGTAGCGCACCTCGGGGTCCTTGCCGACCCGTCCGATGATTGTCAGGTTCATGCTCACTTGCTGTCTCCTCTCGCTGTAGCGATCATCGCTTCCAGGTCTGTCTTGCTGATTGGTCCCTCGTGGCCGTTCCATGCCACCTTCGCTGCCTCGGCGTCACCGTCGAGGGCGGCGACGAGCTGGAGCTTCGCCTTGGCCTGCGGGATCATCCCCACGACTTCCTCGATGGTCTCCGAGTCAGGGTCGGCGTCGCCGGTCGGGATGGTAAACGTCTGAAACAGGGCGTACTTGAAGGCCATGCTGAGCGCCTTGCTCGTGGCCTTGTCGCCGCTGTCTGCCGACTCGCCCGCCATCGTGGTCGTGACCATGCTGCCGTCGCTGGCGGCGAAGGTGTACGACACGAGCACGCTGGCGACGTGCATCTCTGAGCCCTTGCTCGTGGTGTAGGCGCTGCGCTCGACGCTGAGCACCTCGGGCAGACAGACGACCTCGTGCTTCACGAGAGCTGCGTGGACCGCTGCCACCGTGTCGTCCACCGAGCGAAAGGCAAACTTCTGCGTCGGGTTCCATCCCGACTTCGGCACGCCTGACAACTCGGCGGTGATCTTCGCCATCTTCTCGTAGATCATCACTTGGCACCTCGCTCGATGTTCTGGTCTCGCAGCCAGCGCCAGACGGTCTTCTGCTCAACATCGTGGCCCATCTCCTGAAGGCGCTTGGCGATGCTCGGCGAACCGAGGCCCTCGACCTTGTGCCAGATCACGAGGAGGTCTCGCAATGATCCGTGGAGTTTCTCGTCCACGGTGTCCCATAGCGTCACAGCCATGTTCGTCCTTTCGGTTGTCTCCTGTCGAAGCGATGTGCTCCGCTGCTCATTCTAGGCACACTCTAGGCACCGTGTCTAGTCATTCGGTGGGGTAGGTTCGCAAGTCCTATGGCTGCCGACTTGATCCTCCGACTTCCCTGCGGGTGCGCCCGTGTGATCTACCAAGGCGAGCTCATCGCCATCCCGTTCTCTCGCTTGCCTAAAGTGGTGGGCGAGGTCATGGACGACCTCGAAAGGAGCGGGTGCCAATGCCGGAACGTCGCATGACGCCAGCGCACGATCAGCGGGTCACGATCCGACTGATTGAGCACATTCCGCCTCACGGTCCTCGTGGCTCTGCGTTCGATGCTGCGAAGCGGCGGATGAAGGCGCTCGGCCTCGTGCGGTGTGCGATCCAGGGCTGCGACACGGGTGCGCCGATTGAGTACCACCACTCCTACGTCGAGCACGCTTGGCAGGCCGGCGTCGATTACGACGAGTTCATGGCTGAGTTCGGCGATGAGGTGGACGCCGCTCTGCCCGAGGAGTTCGGCGAGCACCTCGACGACCACGAGTTTGAGGCGTGGGTCCAGTCGCCGGGGAACCTCGAGCCGCTCTGCTCGGTCCACCACCGCACGCAACTCGGTGTTCACGTGATGCCTGAGCCGCTGTGGAATGCGATGCGAGTCTGGCGCGACGAGCTGCCGCCGCCTGCCGAGGTCGATCATGCGTGAGCCGCTGCCCGGCGACGTGATCTTCGCCCACGGCAAGGGCTTCATCGCTCGTGCAATCCAGTTTGGCGAGTTGCTGCGATGGAAGCGTGGTCGCCGCTGGAATCATGCCGCCATCGTCGCCGAGGTCCGGCCCGGACAGGTTCGAGTGATCCAAGCCGAGGGTCACGGTGTCACCTCGACGTGGGTGCGGTCGGTTGCTGAGGTCGGCTCGGTGGTCGAGCTCGTGCCGTGTCCTGCCGCCGACTGGCAACGGGTGGTCGAGTTCGCTGAAGCTCAGGTTCACGACGACTACGGGTTCCTGAGCATCCTGTCGATTGCCATCTCCATCGTCGCTCCGTGGTTCCTGACGATCCGCCAGCCGGGGACCTGGGTGTGCTCGGCCTTGGCCGGTGAGTGCCTGCGGGCCGGTGGATGGCTGCACGACTGGCCCGATGTCTACCAGGTGTCGCCTGCGCAGTTGTATGAGGCTGTGCAGAATGGCACGAGAGGCGTCTAGGTCGCCGCTAGAGGACCGCTAGGTCGCTCCATCCCCTATCCCCGCAAGACTCGCCTGCGAGGAACGTGAGCATCCCTGCCGGTGCCGAAGCTCCCGACTGAGCGGTGTACCACCGTGAGCCTGCGTCCATCGCTGGCGATTGCATCCACGTCCTGCCGCTGCTCTCGCTGATGGCGAGGTGGTGGTAGTGGCCGGTCACAAGGATGTCGGCGTGGCCTATCTCCTGTCGTCCGTGGGCCTGCTTGACCCACCAGGTCGGCGCTCCGCCCTTGATCTGATGGCCGTGGGCGAATCCGACCGCCACGCCCATAACGTCGAGCGTCATGGTGTGATCCTCAGCGATGGCCCCGGTCGGCACGCTTACTCTGCCGTACCGCTCGGAGTTGGCGGCGAGAATCTCGGCGACTTGCTCCACGACTGCGAGGTCGTCATTGTCCTGGAACACGTTGGTGAACGCCTTACCGCCTCGTCGGTTCTCGCCGTGGTTGCCCGGCACCGCTCCGAGGATGATCGGCACGCCCAGCTTCACAAGCCGGTCCACGAGGTTGAGGATGAGCCGTCGCACGAGTCGGCACTGCTCTCGCCGGTCGAGGTCCACCGAGAACGTCTGGGCGCTGTAGTGCTCGCCACAGTTCTCGATGAGGTCGCCGAGGCCCACGAGGTAGATCGCTCCGATCACCTTGCGGTGTTTCTTGGCGTGGAGCTCGAGCCGGTCGAAGGTCGCCATGAGCCGCTCGACGAACTCGGGCGTGCCTCCGTTGATGTCGGTCTTGCCTGCCTGCCAGTCGCTGAGCGCCACGACGAGGCCCTTGTCGCCGTTCTCCACGGCTTGCGCCGGTGCCTTTCCCCGCTTCTCCACGAGGGCGCACAGGGCGTCAATGTCGGCTCGATCCTCGGTGCTGATCGAGGGCTCGAGCCTGGCCCGGTAGTAGCGCATCCGCACCATCTCGCCGCCGACGAAGGCGTCCCATGCTCTGACTTGTACAGAACCGGGGATGATCTGTACGTTTCCGCCGACGCCCCAGTCCTTGACGAGTTCCTGCCAGATAGCGTCGGTCGGCTCGGTGTCGAGGGCTCCCGAGGAGATTTCGCCGGTCGTACCGTCCCACGTGATGCCCGGCTCCCATCCCTGCGGATGCTGCGGGCGGTCGTGGTTCCTAAGACTCATCGGCGGGTATCTCGTCCAAGGTGTCGTACCACGTCTGGCGAGGGAGCACTCGGCCCTTCTTCTTGTCCATCTCGTGCGTCGTCACGCACCACTGGCCTGCTCGCTTGACCCACTTGATCGTTCGCTTCACTTCCACGCTCCGAGGAATAGAGGTCCGTCGCCGGCGCACTTGCACGCTCCGAGGAGGTGCTTCCTGATCGTGCCGTGGTGGGCCGGATAGCCCTCGGCTTCGAGCGCCGCTGCGATGGCTCCGCACGCTCTGCGCTCTTTGATCCACTTGGCGAGCGTGGCGATGTCGTCCTCGTCAAGCTCGCTCACCAGGTCGGCGAACCTGCACTCGTCGGCCTTGGTCGTCACTGCGTGGTCACTGAGCGCCATCGCTGTCTCCCTGGGCTAGAAGCTGACGGATACCGTGTGCGGGCTGACGACCACCTGGCCCTCGCTGCGAGCTTGGACGGTGCCGTTGCCTGCCCACACGTAGGTCCAAATACCCGGCTGCCCGGTGGTGTCTACGTCCACGTGGTAGGTGCCGGTCGAGTCCTTCGAGATGGTTCCCCACGTCTGGCCGACGCCGTAGACGGTCTGCTGCACCGGGCCGCTGCCGACCTGGTAGGCGAACACGACCTCGGTGGGGTCGGTGATGGTGCCGCTGACGTTCGTGAACGGGGTGGAGGTGTAGAACCGCACCACGGTTCCCTCGATGATGTTGTACGCGGTCATGCGACGACCTCCCATGCCGAGTGTACCGTAGGCGTGCTCCACGCCGAGGCTACCTTCGCTGTTCGCGTGCCTGCGTGGACGGTCGGCGTGCTCGTGGCGCTGCCGACCTTTGCTGCGGTAAAGCTCGCCCGGACGGTCGCTGTCGCCCACGCACCAGTTACCTCGCCGGGGATGCCTATTGAGGCGAAGTAGATGGCTGGCACCGGGCCGATGCGGAGCTGAAGCGCACCGCCTGGACTGGCGGGTGATCCGATGGAGATGAGCACGTCAGCCTCCTAAGTCATCGTGGCGGAATCGACCGTGCCGAACATCAGATTGACACCGGAGCGGCCCACGTTGTGCCAGCGTCAGGCGTCGTCCATCCAACCCATGTTTCCGAGGAATCGCTCATTACGTGAGACCGATTCCAAGAAGACGGCCGGCAGCCGTCGGCGTGCCAGAGACCGACGCCGGGAGAGTTGTCAATCCGAATCCGACGGTCATCGACCTATTTCCGCCGGCAAGGGTTCCGGCGCTCGGTGCGCTTGCTCCCATATTGAGAAAGGCTGTCGACGCGCTTGAGAATCCGTAGAAGGTCGGCGCGGTGGTTCCATTCCAAAGGAGAGCGACATAGTAAACACCTGGACTCGTGATGACGTACGGAGTCGTCAGAGCGGTGGTCTTGAGCGTTCCTGGCGAGGTTGTCCAGTTCGTGGACTGGTCGGCGCTGGTTCCAAGAAGCGTTCCGGCGGAGTTGTAGAGACCGACAAAGTTCTGACCGGAGGTCAAGGTCGCGCCGACCGTGACGAGCCAGAGGAGAATGTTCGAAATCGTCAAAGATCCGCCGGCCGGTACGTTTGAGATGACGACTCCCTGAAGGATTAAAACCCCGCCACCGGTGAATGAACTAAGGATCTGCGAGCTACTGGCGCCGGCAATATCTCCCGTCCATGCTTTGAGGTTCCCCTGGTTCCCCGGCATCCATCCTTGAGAAGCCTTCTCCGCCTGCGTGATGAAGTTCGAGGTGTAGCCGATTGTCGGGTTGGGGTAGGTCCCGGTGAGGTCGCCTCCTGCCGTGCCATTCGGAGGGAGTGCGGTCGGAATCTGACCGAAGGCTGCTGCGTCCGAGGCTGCGCTGCCGTTGGTGAGGCCGGTGATCTTGTTGGACCCCATTGCAATCGCACCGGACATCGTGCCACCAGCGGTCGGGAGCTTGGTGGAGTCACTCGGTGCAGCGGTCGTGACGCCAGTGACTCGGCCCTTGGCATCCGTGGTGATGATCGGGACAGCCGTGGCGCTTCCGTAGGTGCCCGCTGTCCCCGTTGCTGCCAGCGACGGGTTCGGGTAAGAACCTGTCAAGTCTCCGGTAGCAACGCCGTTTGGGGGAAGGGCGGTCGGGATCTGCGAAACAATTGCAAGGTCGGTGCCTACGCTGCCAGGAGCAAACGCTGTTCCCTTTTGCCCTGCTCCATAAAAACCAGTGGCGTTGATCTGAGCGGTAGTGCTTTGACTTGGTGCAGTCCAAAGACTTGAAGAACTTTGTTGAATGCCGAAAAGCGAGTGATTCCAAACGCCAGAGGAAACGCCGCTGCTGTAAAGGTTGGATACAACGTGAGTAGTGCCCGACGGTGCAGCTTGAGTCGCAGATACTTGCTTAGGGCCGGTCGAAGAAATGGCGACAAAAGAGGGCAGGTAGTTCAAAAGCGTGACGCTGTTTCCGACATAACTGTATCCAGTAGCAAGCGCAGTATAGGTGCCGTTGGTCAAACCAGAACCCGCAACTGTAAAAGTTCCAGAAGTGCCATTTATTGTGACCGAGGCAATAGTGACCGAGCCGGAGTTGAGAGCCGAATACGCAAATCCAACTATCTGGATACTCATGCCAGCAGTAAAGTTGGCGGCGAGCCCTGCTGACATTCCAGTAAACGAATACGTTATGAGGTTTCCGCCCGAGACAACTGCTTGGTTGATGGTCATTGCGTCAACGGCCACAAATCTCAAAGAAGAACGCCACGAACCCGGTGTACTTACTGCCTGAGCATCTGTTGGTTTGATCGTGTGCTCTGACGTGTACGTCAAGCCTGCCGTTGCTGGGATGTTGAATGCTTGCGCCGCAGTGACGCCGTACCAGTTTGCCCCCCTGTAGCCACCAATCACCATAGAAGGGTTTGCGCCGGTTGCCGTTAGTTTGAGACTTCCGGCTGTGCCGTAAAAAGCATAAGACGAGTCAAAAACGTCGGTGCAGTTTTGGTTGCTAATGGCGGTTCCCGCCGATGATCCGGCTTGGTATGCGTCAGCCGCAGATGCAAGGTTGGGGGCCGCACCGCCCGCCACTGAGACCGTTGTGGCACTGACGGAAGATGCAGCAAGGTTCGCAAACGTGGTTGAACCCGCCGAATCTTCGTAGATCGGATTAGTCACTGAACCGAGTCCACCGAAGCGAGTCGTGGTTGACCCCCATGCAATGCCCAATGCGACCAGCGACTTGATCAGATAGCCGTTGCCTTGAATGCCGATAGCACCATTGGACTGTATTGAGCCGCCCTGGACGTTGACTGCGGTCGTGGTGCCGGTGATGTTGACGGCTGGACACTGAAAGCCGTACGCAACTCCGATTGAGGTAAATGACCCGCCTTGCCAGTTGATCCAAGCTCCAGAAGTGGCATCACCAAGCCAACCGCCGAGCATAAGACAGGCATCGTTTAGTCTAGTTGAACCCGAGTCGGCGTCAGCAGTAATGAAATTAGCCGCAGCAGAATCGTTTGGTTCTGCTACGGGTGCCACAATCGTTGCCCCTGAGCCGGGGTTGTGAATGATTGGACCGGCCAAGTGGTCAAAGTGACAGCCGGAATCGACCACAAGTCCGTTAGTGAAGTTGTAGTCCACGTCCGTGGTGCCGCTTGTTGATGACACGCCCTCGATGGCCGTATATCCGCCAGCGAACTTAGTGTTGCTAAATGAGACGGAATAACAGTTGTTGACTTGCACAAGAGTACAAACCGTATTGCCCGTGTAAGAACTTACGCCGCCACCGTTGAACCGAATGTGTGACGAAATCGCGGCGCTTGATCCGGAAAGGTCAAGAAGGACACCGCCGAACGAAGTGTTTGACGAGTTGAACGAAATGTCATGGAAAACGATTCCGTGAAGTCCGTTGCCGTTGACAGCCTTGTTCCAAATGCGAGCGCCCGACGCAACGTCACCAATAAAAGTTCCCGTCGTAAGAGTGAGTACTCCACCTGAAACGTAATAGGAAATCGACTGGTTGCCCGATTTTGTTTCAATGGTGCCGACGATGGGCGAACCTGCTGACCCTGCCGTGAGCGTGCCTGTATTCACGGCCACCGAAGTCGTTCCAGCATTGGCGGTTGCAGACGTAGTGGTTTGACCGCCAGTCCCAGTGTATTTCAATTGCGAACCTATGAAAGCCGAATATCCCGAGGGCGACGCCCCTCGGATCACGATGTTGTTTGCAAGATTCAGTTGGCCTGTGTACGAGTATGTGCCCGCATCGACGAAACCTTCGCGACCAGTTGAGCTACAAGCAGCAAACCACGCGTTGAGTGCGGCAGTGTTGTCGCTTGAAGAAGTAGAGACGCCATACGTTGAAGCGTTAAGGAACGGAACCGCCCCGCCGACGAAAGCGGTGGTGGCGATCTTGGTCGAATTGTCACCGGCGCTCTGCGTCGTGCCAGTCGTGCCAGTCGGCAACGATGGCGTGCCGGTGAACACAGGCGAGGCCAGCGGAGCCTTGGCAGCGAGGTCGGTGGTGAGGTTCGTGACCTGCGACTCGGCGATGGCGATGGCGTTGACCGTGATGCTGGTGACTCGTCCGTACCCGTCGACCGTCACGGCGAGGGTGTGCGAGGCGTCGCCTGATGTGCCAGCGGTGCCGACTGCGGGGAGCGAGACCGTCGAACCCGACGAGCTGAGGCCCGATCCTGCCGTGTTGAAGTAGCCGGTGAGCGCCGACGAGAGGGCCGTGGCCCAGTCGGTGATGGCCGAGTGGGTGATCGAGACGCCGTTGGCGGTGACGGCGGTGACTCGGCCCTTGGCGTCGGTGGTGATCGTGAGCGTGTGCGACGAGTCGCCGTAGGTTCCAGCGGTGCCAGCAGCAGGAAGGGCGACGGTCGGAGCGGTCGAGGTGCCGCCAATGGTGATGGAGCCGTCCGACGAGGTGATCGACTGCACCGCAGACCCAGCAGCGCCGCCGATGGCCTCGGAGGTCTGCGTCCACCAGTTCACGCCCGAGCCGTCCGTGACGCAGATGTTGTAGGCCACGTTGTTCGGCACCACGAGGACAGCCTGCCCCGGCCCGCCCTGCGTGGCGGTGGTCGCCGTGGCGTCAGCGGTCCCCGATGGGAACGCCGTGCCCTCGGCGGGGACGTTGCCATTGGCGAACCGAGAGACCGCCCAGGCAGTGACGGAGAGACCGTTCTGGAACCCGGCATACGACTGGACGGGGACGACGATGGTGTAGCTCACTGGTTCTCTCCTCGGTCTTGAACTAAAGATACTCCCCCGCTAGGGGTGCGATGTGAGGCCCTGATGGAAGCCTCGATGCTCCGCCACCTCGGTCTTTAGCTCGTCCACATCGTCCTTCAGCTCGTTCACGACCACCGAGATGTCGGCCTGCTTGGTAACGAGTCCTGCGGTCTGCTGCTTGATCCACTGCACATCGTCGTACATGGAGTGACCCGAGTTCTTGTGGAGCTGGTAGTGGACGGAGTAGAGGAGCGACTCGAACTTGTCCATTCGAGCGGCGATGTCGTCCACCTCGTCGTGGATCGGCTCGGTGGCGACGGTGCCGACCCTACGGACGACCCATGCGCTGATCTTGCCGGTGTGCCGTAGGCCGAACGTCAGCGATGCGATGAGACACGCTGCGATCGAGGTCCACACGTACCAGGTGTTCACCCACCCGGCGAGGGCGAGCATGGTGCGCTACTTGGTGGCCCACAGGTTCCGAAGAACTCCGTGGGAGCCGTGAAAGGCTTTGTACGCGAGCCACTGTGCCATGCCCGCCTCGGGGATCGGCGTGCCGTGGATGGCGATGCTGCTGGCGATGATGAATGCTCGGTCGGCCTCGTCCTGCGTGGCGTATGGGGTGAACATCGGCGGTCCTTTCAGGAGAGGAGTAGTGCGTTGAGAGTGTAGGGCGGCTTTGGCTTCGCCACGGAAGGGCTGAGATGAAAGAACTCTGAGAACCTGGACTCGGTGTCGGTCCACACGTTGAGGTCGAAGATGCCTGCACAGCCGGGGATCGTGCCTTGGTTCTGGTACTGATGGATCGTGCAGGCGTAGGCGGCGTGTGCCGGGTCGTTGTTGTAGTGGGCGAGCCACAGCCCGGAGCCCTGCGGGAAGCCCTCTTGGACCTCGGCCTGGTTGAGATAGACGAGTGCGCCCGGTGCCATCTGCACGAACTGAGCGGTCTGAGCGATGTACGCCTGCGTGCTGGCTCCGTTCGGGAGTTCCACGTCAAAGGTCTCGGGGATGCCTGCCGCCACTCGGGTGTAGGCCACCTGCTGCGAGGACGCGTCCTGGTCGCCCTGCGTCATGTTGTAGCCCGCTACTGCGAAGCCTGCCGCTCGTGCCTGGGCGATGTCGGTCGCTGCGTCGGGGTTCACGTACCCGTTGCCCTGGTTGATCTTGACGATGGCGAAGGGCTGAGCACCGCCTCCAAGCTCGCTGAGGTAGGAGTGGACCGCTGTCCAGTTGATCGGGTGCGGGTTGTTGCTCGAAACGTCTACGCCGTAGTGCGTCATCTCAGTAGCCTACTGCGTAGACCGAGAAAGCCACGGCTGTCGAGGCCACGATGCCTCCGGTTTGGTTGTAGGCGTTGAGTGAGAGGGCCGACTTCGTGGTGTAGGTGGCGTTCGGCTGGATCGTGTGGCCCGCCTGCGATGTGCCGCCCGAGTTCGCCACGAAGCAGGTGGTGACGATGGCGATGGTGCCGTTCGGGAAGCCTGAGAATCCGTGGGTGTTGTCGAGCGTGATGAATCCGTTGGTGTCGGTGACGAGGTTGTAGCTGCCTGCAAAGCAGAAGAACGGGGCGCTCCCCGAGGTGGTGGTGTTCGTGACGGTGCCGCTCGTGGCGAACACGGGGGCGTTGCCGTTGATCTGATTGGCGATGGCGTTGTAGTCGGCCACCGGGAGCGTGTCGCCTACCGAGTGCGTCGGGATCGCTGTGAATGAGTAGGCCATCTATCCTCCGAAGGTGTCTTGGCCGGTCGTGGCGAAGTGGCTGTAGGTGTGCGTTCCGTCCGAGAGTCTAAAGAACGATCCGCTGTCGGGGGTGCTGCTTCCGTTGAGCTCGTAGGGCGAGAGGATGAGGGTGGTCTGCCACGAGCCGGGGTGCGCCTTGTAGTCGTGGCTGATCGACTCGACCACGACCGCTTGGCTGTAGAGGGTGCCGAGTCCGTCGCGCTGGAAGATCACCTGATCCCACAGGTTGAGCCCGAGCATCACCGCCATGTTCGGATAGGTGGTGTTGCTCGACTGGTAGGAGTTCTCGAGGATCACTTTCTTTGGGCGCACGATGGGCGTCTTGTATCGGTTCACGATCATCTGGCCCGCTGCCTTCACGTCCACCTTGCGCTGGCCCCAGAACTGCGAGCGAATGTAGGTGCGGGGTCCGTACTTGGTGAGGTAGGGCTGCGCTGAGCCGTAGGAGACCAGTGAGCCGCCTGGAACGATCGTGATGCTGTAGGAGTTCGAGCATCCGGTGAATGAGGTGGAGGTCGTGCCGGTGTAGGTAACTGGCACGACTGAGCCGTTGATGGTCACGTTGATCGAGCCGCTCGATGCGAAGCCCGTGGTTGAGGCCACGTTGATCGTGCTCGATGCGCTGCCGCCTGTCGCCGTGGTGGTGAGGATCGCCGGGAAGTAATCGGCGATGTAGGTCGTCTGCCCTCCTGGTTGCGAAAGCTGTGCGATGGTCCACGTATCGAGGTCGTCCAGCACCACCTCGACGCCGAGCATGTAGTGGGCCGCTGAGGTGGTCGATAGGTCGCCGATGGTGTACCCGGTGGCGGCGTGCGTCTGCGGGTAGAAACGGTCGTAGAAGGTGAGCGTGCCGGCGGGGTCCACGAATAGGTAGCCCTGCTCGGTGTCTGAGAACTGGAGCATGTAGTCGAGGGCGGCGGTCGTGTAGGTCGTCGTGCTCTCGCTGGCGCATGGCACCGTCCCGGTCGCCAAGCTCGTCGGCAGGTTGGCCGCTCCTGCGATGGCGAGAATGTCTGCGATCCTCTGGCCGGTGAACTCGCCCGCTTGCTGCAAGTAGGTCCCGGTGCTGTATCGGGTGGCTGCGTCGGTGAGGTAGCCGGCCGAATATCCGATGACGATGTGGATCACGAGGTTCGCCACCGTCGCTGTCGTCGCCGAGATGGGCAGGTTCAGCGAGGTCGTGCCGTTGAGGTCCACGCCCCATCCGATGCTCGTCGCCACGAGGTTCTGAGAGGGCGAGGTGTATGCGGTCACTCCGTCCACCACAAGGGTGAACACGGTGGAGCCGTCCACGCAGGTCGTGTCGAGCGTGACGAGGTGCCACTTGCCATCGTTGAGACTGGCGGTCTGCGCCGAGTTCGTGTAGTTGGTCACGGTCGGCGAGCCGCTGCCGAATACCTTGTGGCGGAAGAATGCCTTGCCGTTATTGTCTACGGCTACCTGCCAAGCTCCGCCGTTGGTCGTGTCGCTGATGGTGATGAGCGTGTCAAGCGGCGATGCGTTCTTGTACCATCCCTCAATGGTGGCTCCGTTGGCCGCTGTGAGCTGCGACGCGAGGTTTGAGGGGGAAAGCACCCATGCGCTCGCCGTGGCCGGTGAGGAGCCGTTGGAGAGGTCGAGGGCGGTCGTGGCGTCGTAGAGGAAGGGCCCGGGGACGCCCGCCTGAGCCTGCCCGACCACCTGGGCGTTCTTGCCTCCTCCGAGGTACTCGGTGAGCCCGCCGCTGATGTCGCTGTCTCCGCATCGGTAGTAGTTCCACACCTGCCCGAAGGCGTAGGGCTTATAGACGAGGTTCGGGTAGAGGGTGCTCGTGCTGAGCCTCGTGGTGCTCAGGTGCTTCATGGCGTCCGAGCACGTCACGGTGATGTCGGTGTTGAGCGAGTCGGGGGTCGAGGGCTCCCATGAGTCCGTGTAGCCGAAGTAGACGGGGTACTGCGTGCCGAGCCACGTGGCGATGATGCGGATCGGGACGCCGACCTGGAGAATCTGCGAGGGCGTGTAGTTGGATGAGCCGCCGCTGACCTTGGTCCACGAGAACGAGACCGAACTCCACGGGAGGAACTGCCCGCCTCGGGAGTCGAGGCTCATCGTGAGCGTGCCTGACTCGGTGCGGTCGAGCTCGTGCTGTCGGCCTCGACGGGTGCTGAAGCTCTG
>Ga0208741_10000960_pt1 | contig 12378 bp, 12 predicted proteins | sample CryBogCBE03Jun09_FD_184576 | JGI IMG/M metagenome (GOLD analysis project Ga0208741, IMG submission 184576) | Freshwater microbial communities from Crystal Bog, Wisconsin, USA - CBE03Jun09 (SPAdes) | ecosystem: Environmental > Aquatic > Freshwater > Lake | place: Crystal Bog, Wisconsin, USA...
GAGGGGAAAGAAGCCCCAAAACTTCTTTCTCTTCAAAAGAAAATTTAGTAAATGACACAGTTGTTTGAACAGATCTTAAAAAGCCTTTTCTTTTGTTTGCCAAGCCTTCTATTCTGTTTGCCAAGCTTTTTATTTTGTTTGCAAGGCCTTTTCTTTTGTTTGCCAAACATTTTATTCTGCTTTCCAAGCTTTTTCTTTTGTTTGCAAAGCCTTTTATTTTGCTTGCCAATCCTTTTCTTTTGTTTGCAAAGCATTATTAAATAAATAAAAGACATTTTATTTCCCTGTAAATTCATGGAAAAGGGTTAAAAAGCACTTTTATTTGGGGGTTTAGCTTTGATGATTTTCTTTTTATAAACAGTTAAAAGTCGCATAAAAAAGCATATACTTTAAAAAGAAAGTAGCCCTTTAGCGGCAATAAATAACAACAATGAGCATAGCAATAAAGGCGGAGAACATCAGTAAAGCCTATCAGATAGGAGAGTTTAGTACGGGTACTATCTCAAATGACATTGATAGGTGGTGGAAATTAATGCGTGGCAAAGAAGATCCTTATTTGAAAATTGGGGAGACAAATGACCGTAGCAAAAAAGGCACTAGTGATGTTGTATGGAGTTTAAAGGATATTAATTTTGAAATAAAGCAAGGCGACGCCGTGGGCATCATTGGTAAGAATGGAGCTGGAAAAAGTACCCTACTTAAAATTTTGAGTAGGGTAACTACCCCTACGACAGGAAATTTAAAAATAAAAGGAAGGATAGCAAGTTTGTTGGAAGTAGGTACTGGTTTTCACCCTGAATTAACGGGACGGGAAAATATTTATTTGAACGGCGCAATTCTTGGAATGCGGAGGAACGAGATAAAAAAACATTTTGATGAAATAGTAGCCTTTTCGGGGGTAGAGCGTTATATAGATACTCCTGTAAAACGGTATAGTAGTGGGATGTATGTACGCTTGGCATTTGCTGTCGCTGCCCACTTGGAGAGTGAGATCTTGGTGTTTGATGAAGTGTTAGCAGTTGGAGATGCAGAATTTCAGAATAAGTGCCTTGGAAAAATGGGAGAAGTGCGAAAAGGGGAAGGAAGGACTATATTGTTTGTAAGTCACAATATGGGTGCAATTTCTACATTGTGCAATACGAGCATACTATTAAAAAATGGGCAATTAGAAATGCATGGCGCAATAGATAAAGTAATCAACCAATATCTTTTACAAAACCAAAAAAATAGATTTAAGTATCAAGCCAATGATCCATCGAAGAGTGTTTTAATTAGTGAAGTTTACACACAAAGAATAAAAGAAGAAAGCACTTCATTTGGTGTAGCAGATGATATCAGTATTGTGTTTCAAATTAAAAATGAGTTTAAAATAAATTTGTGTATCGGTATTGCGCTTTTAGATAAATTGAAAAATAAAATTTTTACTTCACATTTTGAGGTTTCAAAGTTTGATTCCGAGCAAAGCATGTTTTCTTGTATAATACCTAGCAAAACTGTTTGTCCTGGAGAGTATAGTTTTGATTGCGCTTTGTTCCATAAAACCAACAACGAAGTTTTCGATTATGTTTCAGACATTTGTAATATTAGTGTCGTTGAAACTGGTTCTGATATGTTTTATGATACAAACTATGGTAGTGTGTTTGTTAAATGCTTTTGGAAAAAAGCGTAAGCTTATGAATCACTTATACTCGGTTAATAAGTAGTATGTTTAAACAATTAATTTATAAATATAGAATATTTAGGTTTAAAAAGAAAAACGTAAGTATTAATAGTGATGTTCTCATTGAGGAGGATGTAGAAATATTGCCAGCTTCCAGTTTTTGGGATTTTACATCAGGGAGTGTCTCAATTGGTACTGGGGTTAAGATTAGCAAGGGGGTGATAATAAACTCTTTTGGAGGTACAGTAACGATAAGCAATAACACTTTTATTGGTCCTTATGTCGTAATTTATGGTAATGGAGGAGTTGAAATAGGAGAGAATTGTTTAATTGCGATGGGATGTAAAATAATCTCTTCAAATCACATCATTCCCAGTAGAGAAAAATTAATCAATGGAGAAATAAATATCTTAAAAAAGGTAAGCATTGGGAGAGATGTCTGGTTAGGTGCAAATGCGATTATTTTGGGAGGAGTGTCTATTGGTGATGGGGTTGTAATTGGTGCAGGAAGTGTTGTAACTAAATCAATTCCACCGTATTCTATTGTAGTTGGTAATCCAGGTAAAATAATCAAGCAAAGAGAATAATGGTTGGGATATCAATTATAATTTGTTGTTACAATAGTGCTAAACGACTGCCGGATACTTTGAGGTATTTATCTTGTCAGAACAATGATGTCAATATACCTTGGGAAATTATTATTGTTGATAACAATTCTGGAGATGATACCCAGATGGTCGCAATCAGTGAGTGGGGTAAATATGAGTTGAAAAAAATTGGGTTTAGAATTGTTGAGGAAAAAAAAATGGGTTTAAGTAACGCCAGAAATAAAGGAGTGGCCGTTGCTAAGTATGACTTGATTATATTTTGTGATGATGATAATTTGCTATGTAAAGACTACCTTCAGGTTGCCTTTCAATTAATGAATGATAAGCCTGACGTTGGAGTGTTGGGGGGAGAAGGAATAGCCGTAGCTGACGTAGACTTTCCAAATTGGTGGGATGAAGTTAGTAGTTCTTATGCCGTTGGTAAACAAGCTGAGAAAAGTGGATATGTGAATGATAGAGGGTATGTTTGGGGGTCTGGAATGGTAACTCGGAAGCATTTGTTGGAAAGAGTTTTTGATAAGAGATTTCCCTCTTTGCTTTCTGATAGAAAAGGGGAAGCCCTAACTTCGGGAGGAGATTCCGAGATCTGCCTCAGAGCCCTATTTCTCAACTATAATCTATATTATGATGAAAGACTATGCTATAAGCACTATATAACAAGTAATAGACTGTCGCTATCTTATAAAGAAAACTTATTTGAAGGGCATCGTGAGGCTGACGTTATTATTAGAAAATATCAAAAAGTTCTAGGGTATAAAAAAAAGAAGTTAGCAACCAGGCTATTGACATCGTTTAGTACAATCAAGTACATTCTTGATACGCAATTTAAAAAAACTAGTATAAATAGGAATCACATATATCATGAACTCTATTTAGAACTCTTTTTGGAATGGGAATTTAACTTTATACCCTGTGACAGTAATTATAAAAAAATTGTTAGATTCAAAAAAAAACAGAGAAAATACACAGTCAAAAAAGAAAAAAATGATTGATTTGCCTAGAATTTCGATTGTGACTCCTTGTTATAATATGGATCAATTCTTGGAAAGGACTATACAATCCGTACTAAGCCAAAATTATCCTAATTTGGAGTATATAATAATGGATGGTGGTAGTACGGATGGAAGTATTGAAATTATTAAAAAGTATCAGAACCAGCTGACATATTGGGAAAGCAGAAAAGATAACGGTATGTATGATGCCCTAAATAAGGGGTTTGAAAAAGCAACTGGAGAAATAATGACCTACATTAATGCAGATGACATTTTGTGTGTAGGTAGTTTATTTACGGTAGCTCAAATCTTTTCAGACTTTAGCGAAGTCCGATGGTTAACTGGAATGATTAATATCATCGATGAAGAGAATCGTTGTGTTCATGTTGATAAGATTCATAGATGGAACAGAATGCGTTACTATACCAAAGACTATGAGTGGATACAACAAGAGGGAACTTTTTGGAGGAAATCTCTTTGGGATGAGGCGGGTGGATATATATCTACTTTCTATAAGTTAGCATCTGACTTAGAATTATGGAGTAGGTATTTTCAATGCTCCGAACTTCATGTTATCCAAACGACATTGGGTTCCTTTAGATTTAGGAATTCTAATCAAAAAAGTCTCGAACAATTCGATGAATATTTATCCGAAGCTTCCACCATACTTGATTCTTTAAAAATATCCGAAGAAGACTTATCTGTAATAAGTCAATATAAAAAATTTAGAGTGGAAAAATTAATGCAGATTCCTCTTGTGAAAAGATTGCGTTTTCTGCAGAGTATAAATAAAAAATTCAATGCTTTTCCTCCTGTTTTGAGATATGAAAGAAAATCAAAAAAATTCTGTTTTTAGTGGTATAGAATTTTTAAATAAGCCATTCAATAAGCATGCATTCGAAAAAGTTATCTATAGTAACAGTTAATCTAAATAATTCTTCGGGTCTTAAAAAGACCATAGAAAGTGTTGTTCATCAGACATTTAAAGATTTTGAGTTCATAGTAATAGATGGTGGTAGTACGGATGGTGGAGTAGAAGTAATACGGCAATATGAGGATAAGATAGATTATTGGGTCAGCGAACCAGACAAGGGGATTTTTAATGCTATGAACAAAGGTACCTTGGTAGCACGAGGAGAGTTCCTTTTGTTTTTGAATAGTGGGGATTATTTTGTTAACGAAAGAATTCTTCAAACATTTATTGAAGACATTGACGGTTATGATATTATTTATGGGGACTGGTTGCAATATTATACGGATGATAGAATCATAGAGGGAAAGTATCCGGATTTTTTGAGCTTTTATTTTGTAGCCTTTAAATCGGGATTGCCACATCAGGCGACTTTAATACGAAGGAGTGTTTTGTTAGCTAATAATCTTTATGATGAGGATATGAAAATTATCTCTGATTGGAAATTTTTCATGCTAGCAATTTTTAAGCAACAATGTAAATATTTGCACAAGCCAAAATATATAGTTTATTACAATAATGAAGGGGTCAGTTCAACAGAAAAGGCTTACGAGGTGCAAACAATTGAAAGAAATACCTTTTTGAAAAGTGAGTTCCCTAATTTTATGGGTGAGAAGCAAGAAGGAGACAACCTAAGAAAAATAATACGATATTTTAATAATCTATTTATTATACGAGTATTAAAAAAAATCGGATTAATAAAAAAAGAGAATACTACAAATTAGTTTAGTTCTTGAAAATATGTTCCTGTGAGATTAAGCCTACTTTCTAACAAAATATCTTGGTTTGGTAAATATTCGGGATATGAATGTCTTACGAATTACTTCCCAACGAGTATTGAGGTGGGTGTTATATCGCCCAGAGATAAGGTTTTCAATAAAATCATAGGAAAGGTAGTTCAAAAAGTGAACGGTTGGATTAAAGTACAGCCTGCCGAAATATTTGCAGAAATAAAATTTTTTGCAAAATTGAATGGAGCTGAGGTGTCTCACATTCTGTATCTGGAGAATCATTTACATTGTTTAAAAGATAAATTTAAAAAAGAAAATTTAATTGGCACTATTCATCTCCCTTTTAAACAATGGAAGCCTGAAATGCTTAAAAAGCTTGAATTGTTGCCTAATGCAATTGTGCTATATGAGGAAGAAATACCACTATTTTCCAAATACATTGACCCCAAAAAAATACAGTATATAAAACATGGGGTAGATATTGATTTTTTTTGCCCCGGGAGTGATAATCTAGTAGAAAAAAATAAAATTTTGTTTGTGGGTCATTACTTACGAAACTTTAAAATGTTTTTGGAAGTATACCACCAAATAAATAAGGATAGCAATAGGCAATCCATTGAATTTCATTTTCTAATTCCCTCTTTTTTTAGGGGACTCCCAAGTATTAGAGACATTGTAGGGCTTCCGAATGTATTTTTTCATGAGGGACTTAGTGATGAAGCTTTGTTAAGATTTTATCAAACTAGTTATGTACTCCTTATGCCAATGGAGGATTCGGGAGCCAATACGGCTATAGTACAAGCCTTATCCACTGGTCTTCCAATAATTACAACTAATGTTGGGGGGATAAAATCCTATGGGGGGGGGGAGGTATTTCCAATTGTTAATGATAATGATGTGGTAGAAATGGTTCGGCTTTTTGAAAAATACTATTCAGATAATGCATTCAGGACACAAATTTCAAACGCTCAGCGAAAATTTGCAGTAGAGCAACTTGATTGGAGGATTATTTCTAAAAAACATATTGATGTCTATAAAAGAATTTCAAAATAGATAATTTACGATATGAATACTGTGATCTGTACTTTATTTGAGGGAAATTATCACTATGGAGTTGCTGCTTTAACCAACTCATTATATAAAAATGGATATAGGGGAGAGGTGTATGCTGGGTACAAGGGAAAACTGCCGAAATGGGCAAATAGTGCAGTAGATAATTTAGAAATAAGAGATAGAAATATAAAAACGCTTAGTTTGGCAAGCGGACTTACTCTTCATTTTGTTTCTTTACAAACTAGTTATCATCTTACTAACTACAAGCCAGATTATATGTTAGAGTTATTGGGTGGACCAGCAAAGGGGGTAGATGCAATTTTTTATGCTGATCCTGATATTGTGTTGAACGCTCCTTGGTCATTCATAGAAGAATGGGTCACATGTGGTGTGGCATTATGTGAGGATGTGAATTCGCCTCTTCCCAGCTTGCATCCTAGAAGAGTTGCCTGGAGACGAAAACTTAAGGATTATAATATTAATTTAAAGTTTAAAGAACAGCAATATGTAAATGGAGGGTTTGTTGGGGTTAGTTCAGTGGATATTTCTTTTTTGGAACAATGGAAAGATATTCAAGGAAAAATGGCCAATTTTATTGGAGGATTAGATAAATCGTCTTTAAAAGGGCAGGCTTTGGCTGCAGAAAGCTCAGGACCATTTGCCCCGTTTTCGAAAACAGATCAAGATGCACTAAATTGTACCGTTGAAGCAACTAGCTTAGTTTGCTCAATAATAGGTAAGGAGGCAATGGGGTTTATTGCAGGTACTCCTTGTTTGCCACATGCTTTAGGTACACCCAAACCATGGGATTGGAATTTTTTTACGAGTGTATTAAATGGAATAGCGCCTTCAACTAGTGTAAAAAAATATTGGGAAAGTACTAATTCCCCAATCATTTGCTATTCTTCCTTCTATTTAAAAGTTAAGATGGTACAACTGAAAATATCCTCTTTTTTAGGACGATTTTATAGCAAAAATTAATTGACATTTTGACTATCGTTTTTGTATGCGGTTCTATTGAAAGAGGAAGAGACGGAGTAGGGGATTATACAAGACTATTAGCGGTAGAACTTACTAAAATTGGACATCATTGTTCGATTCTGGCATTAGCTGATAAATTTATCAATAAAGAAATTTTTGGGGAAGAAAACGAAGGTGAAATCAAAATAGACTTCCTCCGATTGCCATTTCGGAATGGACATTTTAATAACTCTATTCTAGCTAAAGAATGGATTAAGAGTAGAAAACCTGATTGGGTTAGTATTCAATATGTTCCTTTTTCCTTTCATAAAAAGGGGCTGCCATTTGGAATAGCTAAATCTTTTAGAAGAATTTCCGAGGGAACTAAGTTGCATATCATGTTTCATGAAATGTGGGTGGGTATTAGCAAAATATCTCCTTTAAAACATAAAGTAATCGGTTTTTTTCAAATTCGGATTGTAAAGAGGTTAATAAAAGTGAGTTCACCTGTTTACGTAACTACAACTAATAAACTGTATAGCTTAGTGTTGGAGAAAGAATCAATAAAATCGAGTATACTAACTTTATTTAGTAACATAAAAAAAAAACAGTTTGATAGTATCTTCTTTTCTAAAAAGTTACATGAATTTAGCATATCAATCGAGGAGAGACCCCAATGGATTTTGGTAGGAATTTTTGGTAGTCTTTATCCTGAGGTTAACCTACAAGCGGAGATTGAGTTTCATTTGAAGAGAATAGATTCTAAAAATCTAAAATTAGCATTTATAAGTATTGGTAGAATTGGTGAGTCAGGGTTGAAGGATTTTTTTAGACTTAAAGCTCTTTTTGAAAGCAAAGTGAAATTTATTTTGGTAGGAGAAGTCACTGAAACAGATGCATCCCAAATTATTCAGATGTTGGATGTTGCAGTTTCTTGTACTCCATCTCAACATATAGCAAAAAGTGGGGTTTTCGCCTTTTTAAAATTGCATCAAATACCTACAAGGCTTATATCAAAAGAAATTTTGCCTGAATATGAAATGAAAACAGTAGAATGGTACAAGGAGTTTGTAAATAGAACACAAGGTGCTTGGGACATTTCTACAGTCGCACGAGAATTCTCATCACAGTTAACTAGTAAAAATATCATTGCTAAATGATTGATGTAAATAGGATAATTGAACTACAAGAAAGAAATGTTATCGAATGGCATAATCAGATAGTTGAATCTGAATCAGAGTTACCTTGGATGTATATTGAAGAAAATAACAAATGGAATTTCAAGCTTTGGCATGAAGAAGATATCGCGAGGGTTAAAGATATTGAACCAGTTAAAATTGTAACTGCCAAGAGAAATATAGATTCTTTCAATCAACGCCGCAATGATGCTATGGAAAAAATAGATGAATGGGTTTTAAATTCTGTAATAGACTTCGAAACTATATTGTCTAAGGAAATTCCTTTACACTCTGAAACTCCCGGGATGATGATAGATAGATTATCCATAATGGGGTTAAAGAAGTATCACATGAATGAAGAGGCTAATAGGTTAGGCACATCTGAAAAACACAGAGAGTTGTGTGCTGACAGAGTTATGTTACTTAATGAGCAAATAAATGACTTAGCATTTTGCCTTCATGGGGTTCTTGAAAAAATTAAGAATGGGCAGTTAAAGTTTAAGGTTTACAGACAATTAAAAATGTATAATGATCCAACTTTAAATCCTCAACTATACTTGCGAGCAAATGGAAAAGAAGATAATCAAGATTGATTCATCTAAAGGGGGGAATGGGGATGTGTGGATGAGATTGGTGAGTTTTTATGTTTCAGCTGCATTATTACCAGATTATTCATTTTGTATAATAGTACCAGAAGTCTTTAGACCTTTATCTATTCTTGTTTTCGGTGATCGATTAAATATCTTGTCGGGCAGCAGCGATTCGAAAGATATCTTGGTTTATACCAATTTAGGAATAAGAGATTTAATAAAACCAATATTGAAGGGGCGTAAATTCATTTCCCCTTATCAAAGAGCCGTTATTCATGATAAAAAGCAAAAAGAAATAAAGGATATCATAAATATACTTTTATTTAAGGTTGTTGGGGCTTTGGGGTGTGTACTCGTTCCTGAGAAGAAGTGGATCCCATTTTATCAAGGTTATTTAGACATTGTTTCGATTAAAGAGATAAAGTGTATTGAATACTCTATGTTTGAAAAGCAACTGAAGATAGACTCAAATCAACTTTTTAGCAAGCTAAATTCAAAAATTCCCATCTCGCCAGAATTAAATGTTCCCTCCGATTTATCCAATTCAATAATCGTATTTCCAACGGGTACTAGCAGACAGTTTGTACCTCTTTGGTGGGCATTAAATAATTTATCTACTGCCTATTTTGCTTTCTACTTTAAGGATGATGAGGCAAAGAATTTTGAAAAAGCCGGGTTAAAAGTTATCTATTTCTACAAAGAGCCAGGTGATATTATATTTTTATCTCAAAAAGCAAAATGGACAGTAAGCACCGATAGCTTCCCTTCACATCTATTGCAATATTCAAATCCTAGAACCACAATCGTATTAACTGAGGTGCTTAAAACAAGAATTATTTCCCCCGTATTTAGCGGTGTAGTAGTCGATTCAGTTGCACCTTGCCATCCCTGTTTACATAAAGCAAAAAAAATACATCCTCTTTGTGATGCAGGACTGAAAGAATGTTTGAATTGGAAGAGTATAGTTTATACCGAAAATATTTTGAAATCCATTAAATAAATTATGAATCCAGTAAAGTCTTTTTATTTAGAGTGCTTAAGAATTTTTGCTGCATTCTATGTCTTTATTTATCATGTCGGCTCAGAACGGATTCATAATATACCTTATCTTTCTAATGAAAAATTTGTAAGTTACTTACACCTTAATTATTCAACGGCCCACTGTTTTGTAATGATTTTCTTTGTGCTTTCTGGGTACTTAATTTCAATGTCAGCATCTAAACCAGGTATGTCATTTCGTGTATTCATTACAAATCGACTGGGTAGATTGTACTCAGTATTGATTCCATCACTTTTATTCTCGTTTTTATTAGCATATTTTTTTAAGTTTTCTAGCTATGATATAGGTAGAGACATTGAAAATTTATATCTACCTGTTCAGAGAGGTCTTCTCAATCTTTTCTTTTTGGGACAAGCATATACACTTTGTAGTGTTCCTCCTTTTAATGGGGCATTTTGGTCAGTAGAATATGAATTTATATACTATCTTTTTTTTGGTGTTTTTGTAACAATAAGAAGTTGGTGGAAGTATCTAATCCTGATGATACTATTATTCATTTCATGGATAAAAATTTTACTCCTATTTCCAATTTGGCTAATGGGAAGCTTTTTATATTTTATCGAAAAGAAGTATAAATTGAAGTTAAGTCTTTCAATCGTTCTTTTCGCAATAAGTTTGGCTGCCTTACTATATTACTTGTCCAATTCTTCCTCTATGCCTTTTCAAAAGGATACTTCAGACAATCATTTGTTTTCATATCATTTGTTTTTATCTTGGAATTTCAGAGCGGATTATCTTTTCGCTTTAGTGGTATTTATCAACATGTATAGCCTGTTTCAAATTTCTGATGCCATCAACAAAAAAATAGGTAATGCTAGTTGGTTTCAAAGCATATTTGATAAGTCGAACATTATAGGCAATTGTACTTATACTTTGTATTTGTTCCATACGCCATTATTATTTTTCTACGCTACGATTTTGCCTTACAATAGATTTAATAATTTTCATGTTTTGGGCGTTATTTTTCTAGTTGTTATAACTGTTTACTTTATCGCTAGAGTAACAGAATGGAAAGTTTTATTCTGGAGAAACAATGTTAACTCTCTCTTGAAACTTTTCGTCAAGTAAAAGATTCTTCCTTCCTATCCTATATAATAAAAATGATGCTCTTTTCTTCTGCGACCAATTGCGGATAGCTAAATAGAAGCAACTTTTTCCATATCCGAGGTTTAGGATGTAACATACAAGACACCTTTTACAATATCCTAGGTCTAGGATATGCCTCCCGAGATACCTTTTGTCGCAGCCGACTTCTAGGAAATGATTTTAGAGGTAACTTTTTCCGCAGCCTACATTTAGTATGCGACGTTCGATATGCTTTTTGTGGTATCCGAGGTCTCTTGGTTGTTTCAAAAAGTTAGTGGCAAACGTCTTAAATCCTTATCACTTAGCAATTATTAATTATTGATGACTGTTTCAGTTTGTATCCCAACCTATAATCAGGAAAAATTTATTGAGCAAGCTGTCAGGAGTGCATATAATCAAACATTCAAGCCAGTTGAGATTGTTGTAAGTGATGATTCAAGTAATGATAATACAGGGTTTATTTTACGGAAACTTCAGGATGAGATACCCATTTTGAAAGTGATTTGGCAAGAAACTAATCAAGGGATAACCAAAAATGTTAACACATGTTTAAGGGGGGCTCAAGGAGATTTGATTGTGAGACTTGATTCCGATGATATTTTGCATAAAACTTATATTGAAAACTTTGTTCCGCTTTTTAAATCGAATGATAATATTGGCTTTGGGCATTGTTCTATTCAGGAGATTGATAGTAATGGAAACAACAGAAAATTAAGAGACCTGTTTAGAAAAGAAGGAATCCAGAATAGTAACGATGCGTTGAAGGAGGCTATTGATGGGTATAAAGTTGCAGCTAATATTATTATTTTCAGAAGGAAGGCGTTGGAGGAAGTTGGATTTATAAAGTCCACAATAAATTTTGCGGAGGACTACTATTTAGCTTGTTCAATTTCAGATTTTGGATATGATAATGCTTACTTAAAAAGAAGGTTGGCCAGCTATCGGGTTTGGAGTGACCAAGGTAAATTAAGGTCGAGAAGAAAGCTTAGTGAAATTATGGGGCTAGTAGCAGTCTATGATGAAGTGTTGAAGCCTGCTTTTTTGAGAAGAAATTGGCCAGTGAAAAGGATTGAAATTGCAAAAGAAAAACTAGCAATCAGGCAAGCAGATTGTTTAGGATGGGAAGTATATAGTTTGGCAGAAAAAAGGGAAATTGAGGCTGAATTAAGCAAGTTATCAAATAGTTTGAAAGCACGTTTTTTTTATTATTTGCATTTGCACAGACTAGGTAGTATTGTAAGCCTCCCTAAATCGGTTAAAAATAAATTGAAGATGGCGCTAAAATCCTTTCTTTTTAAAAAACAGGTTCAATGAAAATTCTTTTATCACATCCAACCGGAAATGCAAATGTAAGGTCGGTCTTGAAAGGATTAGTTAATGCTGGAATGCTTGAATCGTTTTATACATCTTTGGCATGCTATCCCAATAGTGTGCTGGATTCTTTGAGTCGGTTGAGCGTATTTTCTGAACTTCAAAGAAGAAAGTTTGAC
>Ga0208741_10000962_pt1 | contig 12366 bp, 11 predicted proteins | sample CryBogCBE03Jun09_FD_184576 | JGI IMG/M metagenome (GOLD analysis project Ga0208741, IMG submission 184576) | Freshwater microbial communities from Crystal Bog, Wisconsin, USA - CBE03Jun09 (SPAdes) | ecosystem: Environmental > Aquatic > Freshwater > Lake | place: Crystal Bog, Wisconsin, USA...
ACACCCGATAATGTATCAGCTGGGTTCAAAAGGAAAGAAATACCCGGTAGGAAAATTGGACGGGAGTATCGGTTTCTAAAAAGTGATGTTGTAAATATGTTTAAAAAGAAAATAGCGTAAATATGATAAGTGTAAAGTATTCATTAAGAGACAAAAGGTCGAAGAAATATTCGACTATTAGAGCATCAATTGCTTTCAACGGCAACAGGATTGTATTCTGCCCAGGTTATAGTATATGCCCCGATTGTTGGGATTACAAAATTGGTCTTCCGAAGTCAATTAGAGGTGACTTTGAAGTAAAAAGTATTACTACCAACCTAAAGGAATTGGATTTGAAAATTCGTAAATTGTTCGATGACCTCACTCTAAATGGCAGAGAGAGTATAACCAAAGAAATATTTCAAAATAAAGTCATTCAGATGGTTCACCCTGAAAAGTACGGTGAAAACGGTACGTCACAAATTACGCTTTTAGACTTTATAGATCAATTCATAAAGGACTCTGAAACTGGCGTTAGATTAAAAGATGGTCAATATCAATTGGAGGAGAATACAATCAAACCCTACAGAACAACAAGGCTACATCTTATCAACTTTCAAAAGCTAAATGATAAGAAGTTGCTGATTACAGACATAAATCAAACTCTTCACGATGATTTCAGTGATTATTTGATCGAGGAACTAGATATGTCTAAGAATGCTCATTCTAAATATATCATGGTTCTACTTCAGGTACTCAAATATGCAGTAAAGAAAAAGTTATTACCTAGTTCAAATATAAACGAAGTTGAATTTTCTACTAGCCGTGAAGAAACCGACAATATTTATTTGAACGAAAGTGAACTTCAATTATTGATGGATTTAAAAGAATTTAATACTAAACTTGATGAAGAGATTAGAGATATGTTTGTTTTAGGTTGTTACACAGGATTACGCTTCAGCAACTATTCCAAGTTGAATCTTGATTATCTTCAAGATGGTATTTTAACAGCTATTCAGAAAAAAACTAAACATAAAGTAACTATTCCAATTCATCCTAATGTTCAAAAAATTATAGATAAGTACAATGGAGTGTTACCAAAAGTACCCACTAATCAAGAGTTTAATCGTACGCTGAAAGAATTGGGTAAACGTATTCCTGAGTTGAATGTTCCTTTCGCCAAACAGATTACACGAAACAGGAAAAAGGTGGTTGAAGAGTATATGAAATGGGAAAAGTTGACAACTCACACTGCTCGCAGATCTTTTTGTACTAATTCCTATTTAATGGGTGTTCCAGTGATGACAATAATGTCTATTAGTGGTCACAAGACAGAGAAGTCATTTCGTTCTTACATAAAGGCAACAGGTGAGGAACACGCTAAGATTTTGAAAGAGTTTTGGGATAAAAACACAGCTAATAAAGAAGAAAAATGATGAAATTAAGACTTGAAGACTGTGCACTGTTTTGTGCACTAAATGATAAAACCCACGACCAGCGTGGGTTTTATTCGATCTAAGTGGTGTGAGCCGGGATCGAACCGGCGACACAAGGATTTTCAGCAATTGTATCTACTTAGCTAAAAAGCTTACTGGTATTGTGTTTCAGCTTTTTTAAGTTATACTTGAGTCCGTAAATGAGTCATCTAAAATAATATGACATGTTTACAGGAGTAAAAGTTTATTGTCCAAACGATACCTCTATGAGGTCTTACGTTCATACCCGTATAGCTGGGAAAAGAGTTAAAATATACAACGGTAAATCGCTCGGGATAGAATGTTTCCCCAATGAGTGTCACACCTTAGTAGATAGGAAAAGAGAGCTTCAAAGGTTAGCCACTACTCTTTACAAGAAGCTATTGGATGGTTGGAATCCTTTAGAGGAAGAACTAGAGAAGAAACATAACGTTGAAACTGCTTTGACCTATATTCTAGGGGTAGTAAAAGTATCTGGTTACTCACAAACCTATATCAGGGACTTAACCAAATGTGGGGACGAGTTTTTAAAGTTCCTCAAACAGAAGAAATTAACCCAACTTCCTGTAGAGAAGGTAAAGCCAGAAACCATAGAGGAGTTTCTTTTGGCTTTTGCGTCTAGTAGCGGAGCTTATTACATGAATAAAAGGAGAAACCTAAGTATCCTTTTTTCAAAGTTGATTTCACTTGGTTATTTGAAAGAGAACCCACTAAAAAAGACCACAAAGCGAAAGGTGAAAGCTAGGTTACACGAGTCTTACAAGGAAGATAAGATATTAGAAGTATTTGCTTTTTTGAAAGGGTACAACAAAAACCTGTATTTGTGTTCTTTGTTGATGTATGGTTCAATGTTAAGACCTCATCAAGAAATCAGGTTACTTACCAGAAAGAACTTTGCTGATGATTTATCCTATATACTATTGGATGGTTATAGGAATAAAAGTGGAAAAATAAGAAAAACCCCTACAACAGATTATGTAAGAGCCGCGCTAAAGGAATACAAAATAGATACGCTCCACCCAGAACATAATATCTTCTCCGGTACTAAAGAACCGTTGAATGTGTATTATTTCAATCTGATGTGGGCGCGCGCGAAAAAAAAGATGTTAGTATTAGGGTTAGTAAACGAAAATCAAACGCTTTATTCTTTTCGACATTCAGCGGCTGTTGATGTGTTTACTAGACACCAAAACCTACACCTTGTACAGAAGCTGTTTGCACACTCTAGCTTGACGGTGAGTTTAACCTACCTCAGAAGTATAGGAATGGCAGAGGTTACTGATGTAGGACTGTTACCGAAGCTTATAACATAGGATATTAGAAAACAAGTGGTTAGTAAAATAAAAAAGGTAGCGTATAATTTTTTTTATACACTACCTATGTTTTTATAATGGTTATTGTTCTGATAGATCCCTTATTAAACTTTATTAGTAAATGGGTAAGTTTGAAAATGTACCATTTGTTATGTGATAAGTTGTTTTTTGTAAGGTAGAATTATCTGTCATTTGGATCGTAGCAACAAACGTACCCGATGCTTTACCATTCGACAATGTAGTGATATTGATGGTATCAGAACTGTTTGCTTTATCTAAAGTACTATTTCCAAGTTGGGCTTCAAACCTTGAACCATATCCCGAATTGTTAGTATATGCGGAATAGCTTCCTGTAGAAGTCAATAGATTAGGAAGAGGAAACCAAATAGAATTATTCAAATTGGAGTTAATATATTTATATCCGTTAAGAACGTTCACAACATTGAGTTGATTAAAAACATATACACTGTCTCTTTGAAAAGATGGTGAATAAGTCCAACCACTTGTATTATCCCATACAGCATCGAAATTATAAAGAACCCCATTTCCATAAAACTGTAGCTTTGGTTGAGGCGGCTTTGTTGATGTTGAACTATTATCAGTACTTTTTGTACATGAGTAGATTGTTATAGATACAGTGAGTATCGCGAATAGTTTGATTGCTTTTTTCATATTAATATACTTTTTAACATAATGGAAAAATCGGTTATTTAGAATGTTAATCTCTTTAACCTAATTCCTTTTTAATTATGATATTATTCTTTGTTATTTAATTGGAATATTAGTAAACTGTCCTTGTGTAATATTCATCACTGGTTTATTTGATGAATCTGGCTGAGCGACAGCGTTAAACGTTCCGTCAGCAGTTCCATTAGAGATTCTAGTAACAGAAATAGTTCCGACAGTTCCATTGGAATTACCAATAGGACCATTATGATAAGTAACGGAATTAAGAATCCCATCCGGGTATGGAACGTTCAAATTACCAATCTTTAAAGTATCGTTACTCCATAAGTAAAACGCAGAAGTTGAAGTAAAGTCCATATTAAGCCAAAAACCATTCGAAAATCGCTGAATAGAAGGACCATAATCCCATGTACTATCATTGGGATTCCAAGATGCTTTACATGTATAAGTTACCCCATTACCATTAAACTGTAAGAATGGTTGTTTAGAAGTAGAAGATGAATTTGAGCTACTTGAACTCTTTGTACATGAAAAGATTGTAGTAGTTAATAGTAACGCTACTAGGATTGTTGTTGACTTGTTCATTTTTTTATTTGTTTTGTTTCCTACTCATAAGGCTTTTCGGTCACGCCCCGTTTATTATAGTGGGTTCTGGTCTCCACTTTAACGCTTCAAAAGTATAATATTTTATAATATGGGCATATATGCCTAAAAGATATTTGTCATAAAGGTTCACTCTTGTACTAGATGAACAAACTAAGAGATACCGAAAAGATTATAAAGTTCGGAGAGCGGCTTCGGATATTACGAACATCCAAAAGCCTTACTCTCGAAGCTTTAGCTTTTGCTGCTGAGGTAGAGGTTTCGCAGATTCATCGAATTGAGAAAGGACGGATAAATCCAACTTACACAACGCTTCTAGCAGTAGCAGCAGCTTTAGAAATCACCATATCCGAGCTTGTTAATATTACAGATTAGAATGTTATTTTAAAATGATTGTACGCGTATAGATTACCTCTAATCTTATAAAGCAAAATATCGTCTTCATCAGGAAAAACCTCGTCGACAAACAACTCCTCACCAAATTGTAAGTCATCTATTGATTCAATACAAACCACTTCGAAAGGCGTGTATATTCTTCTTATTTTAGAATCTTTTGTTACTACTAATATTGAGTATCCATCGAAGTAATGAACCATTTGACCATCCATAACTTGTTACTTTTAAAAAGCCCCACCTTCTGTAGATGGGGCTTTGTTTTACAATAATCCTTCGTCAGCAAAGGAATAATAACTGTTTTCTGGGGAAACAATGATGTGATCATACACCTTGATATCCAATAGTTTTCCCGCTTCCTTTATCTTATTCGTTAGTTCCTTATCAGCTACAGAAGGTGATAGGTTCCCAGAGGGGTGATTGTGACTTAGTATTACACCAGCAGCATTAATCTTTAAAGCAACTGAGAATATTAACCTCGGGTCAGCGATAGTTCCAGTAACACCTCCTGTAGAGAGTGGATAGATACCTAGAACCCTGTTAGATTGGTTCAAATACATAACATAAAACGATTCTTTTAAACCAATAGTCGAATCGTCATAAAAGCTTTTAAACTCCGTGTAAGCATCATAAGCGGATGCTATAATCGGTTTTCTACCGATACTTGGTCTATAGCTTACCTCTATTTCTGAAATCTTGTTCATAATGTTTTAAAATAAAAATGTCCATCTACTGTATTGTATAACAATAGATGGACTGGTTAATAAATACGATACATCATAGTATATCATCAGAATAGGTATTAGTAATATTTACATCCTTATGCTTGTAACTTTTACTCACTAAATCATCCTTTTATAACTTCTAATGTATCAAAATGTAGCAGCTATCCTAAATAGGTCGTATGTCCACCAGTTACCTCCTATCTTGTAGAGAAGCAGATGATCCCTGTGCAACCCTACTTCATCGACCAATACCCAGGAATCTTGTTTTAGAATAGAGGTGTTGGTTACAACTTGTACACGAAATGGACAGAACAACTGTCTCATTTTACCTGATGGATTGACTATTAAGATGCTGCGATTGTCAACGTAGTTGATGTGGTGGGAATCCATAGTTACACATTTAACACACTTAGTTGTGTTATCTTATAGGGACTAAGTATGTATTTTTGATTAATTCAAATACCAACTTTCGGATTTACCCTCTAAAGCCCAACGAATCTGTTCAATAAAATTGTAAGCGTTTACGCTTCGGTCTACAAAATCATTGATGTAAGATGTTTTATTAGCTCCGGTTAGCAGATTGTAAACCTTCCAAAGACTAATTGTTCCGTCTTTGCTTCTACAAAATGATTTATCACGATAGTAGTCACGAACCACCATATTTATTTGTGTATCGGTAAGCAATATCTCAGGTAATTCCTTCTTTAAGTGATTAGGAAGATTCTGATAAATCCTACATCGACCAACCAAATGAGCGAACTCAGATTCTGTAATTGTGTGTTCAGCGAGTTGTCTTAAATGATACAAATGATGACCACTGTTGTAGCGTTGTACTATGGAGTTAACAGCTAAGTGGAGATGTTCTGTGTCTTTAACAGTAAGTAATCCGGAATAACCGTCAGACCAAATGTTTAGATTAGTACATACACGATTTTCAAATCCGATAAAGAATCGAAAGTGTTGATCACCACCTGAACGTTGATATAGATTATCTTCCGAAAAGCTTTTTACACCACCAACTACAAGGGAAAGCATATTACCTCCAACTTCTGATGTTATACTTGGAATCTCGATACAAAACATACAGCGCTCATAGCTTAATGTTTTTTCATCATCCCGTAGAAGATGTGTTGGTTTATCTCTTGCAGAAGCTACTTTTCCTTTTAGAGGATGTGATACCCGAACTATAGGATTGGAGATTTTCTCCCCGTGAAACCTGTCCTTTAATACTTTAGAAGTAAGCTCGATAAAATCAACGTGTGAAATCATTTGTTCCGAGTCTTTTAACCATACAGGAATCGAATGAGTGTTTCTCATCTCATTTAAAGAACATTCTACCGTGTTTGCTTCAATAAAAACTTTATTATTTAGAGCTTCTTCTATTTGAACTGGGTTTATCAACTCTAGTGTGTTGTTGCTATTGATGTACTCCATTAGATGAAAAGTTTTGAGTGTTAGTTAATTGTGTTTTTACTTCATTGTTGACCAGTATTCTTCTCTTCTGTTGCTCAAACTCAGGCTTTAGAACATCTCTAAATTGTGGATACTCCTGATATAGGTTTAGTAGCTGTTGGATGGTGACCATCTCACCAATTCTACGAGATACATCATCAATATTGATTGGCTCACCACTGTTACACCAGTCTAATATTTTGTTTCCTGTACCCACTCCTAGAACAAACTCTGGAACATTGGCAAATAGTCCTGTTCTATCTTTAGAAGCTTTGGCTAAGTGGTTTTCATTGATGATTTCAAAAGCTAGGGTAAGCTCGTACTCATAGCCATCTCTTATTTCATCATCAAGACCAGCTTTCTCAACCTTGGTCTTGTTGCCTTCGGTTATCATATTGTACCCCTGTTTCTTTCGATTGGTGGTAATAACATGACACTTGGAAAACAGTATAGCGTTGATAAAACTCATATACAGTGGAGTAGCTTTAGCCCAGTCTTGGTATCTACCACCTAATGAGTTTTGATACTCTAATACACCACCTGAGCCTTTCCATACGTGAGTAACTGAATCAATAATGATAACCTCCATTCCTTGGTCTTCACATACTTTGATAGCTTCCACATACCTTTCTGGTGAATAGGGAGCATCTAGTCTAAGTGTTTTGTAGCTTCCTAAGTGTGAATACAAAGAAGCTGAGTCGTGTTCTGTATCAATAACACCTATTTTACTCCAATCACCACATAAACCATAGGCTATAAGTAATGATGAATAGGTCTTTCCAAATCCTGATGGAGAAGCAATGTTCATCCTGATTTTCGATTGTTTTCTTGAAGCGGTTTGTAACTTCATTTTATTTACATTTTAAAAGTTTAAATAAAAAAGGGTTAGTAACAATTAAGTCACTAACCCCATACCCAATAATCTGATAGACATTTAAGCCATCTCCATTACTTGTGTTTGTCCAATTGTTTCAATAGCACCTTTTGGACGATAGGTGTAACTGTGTTGAAGCGTCATTACTTCGCCAGTTGTTTTGTTGACATAACGATATGGCTCAACAGTTACTCTTTCAATACTTCCATCCAACTGTTCTCCAATCATCATTTTAGCGATGTTCTCGTCAAATGTTGAAGGTACCCTTACCTTACGAACAGTTGCGTAGAATTTTCCTGTTGAACTAGATTGTACCATCTCCAGTCCACCTGTTAACTCGAGAGCAATAAAGCTCTCTCCATTTGATTTTGCTACTTCTTGGTAGCCTGAAACTCTTACCATTTTTTACTTTTTTAAAGTGATTAAATAATTAGCGGTCAATCCTTCCTTTGAAACTCAGAGTGCACCAGCCGAGTTTATAAAGGAGTCCGGCTTTAGCCGATTGGAATAATTGATTCCATTGGGCTACCGGGGGAGTGGTCGCTCCGGATCAGGGGGGGAGTGGTTGTGGAGTAACCAATTAGACTATAACGGTTACAACGATTTTTTGGGGTAGTAAAAAATTAATAGATACCGAGGATTTGGTTATAGCGATACTATCAGGATGGTGTATTATAAATAATGGATAAGGAAAATTTATTTTTTTAATTTACGTTTGTTTACATCTGAAACAGCTACATCTTTTAATGCTTCTGGGATAGTATAATTAACCAAATCATAAACTACTGGTGACGTTTCTTTCTTTGTTTTATAATAATCATAATGTTCACATTTTAAGAAGCCAAACCCCTGTGGTAAAACACTAACAGATTCACTAATCTCAATATCAGCTTCGGAAACTTTACCTTTAACATATTTAGTTAATTCCGTTGAAGCATTATCTTCTGAGTATCTATCTAATTTTATATTTGGTTTTAATCCTAATTGTTTAATGTATTCGTCTTCAATTATTTGCTTAACAATAGGTGCATATTGTTCAGTAGTAACTAAGCTGTCGTGGATACTAAACAATGGTATATTTCGGTCATGTAAAAAGATGCGTTTACCTATTCGATTTAATAACATTTGGGCTTCTATCTTTTGTAATATGATAGAAAGATCGTTGTGTTTCCGTTGTTTTAATATTTCCATTAACGCCCCTTCAGTAGGAAAAATCTCTTTAAATTTTTTGAATATCGCTTTTACTTCTGGATTGTATCGTTTAGGGTTAGAGTACATTAATTTTAGTACTTGTTTTTTGGTTAGATTTCTAGTACTAAACTTATCTATCCCACTGGTAGAAGTAAAGTGACCAAAGAAATGATGGCAAATAAACTCATAAAGTTTACCCTCTGTAACTAGGTTTAGAAAGTTAGCATCCTGTAATCCTTTGCTGTATTGAGTTTCAGGGTTTCTAGGAAACATAATGTAAGGGGTCGTATTGTTATTTCCCTGGTTATTTGTTATATAATCATATAATTCTTCATCTAGTTTCTTTAAAGTTATTACAGATGTATAACTCTTCCAAAACTCCTTTTTAAGTAAAAACAAAAAATTAAACGGTTGACTATTCTTTAGGTCTAGGCTCACTAACTTTTGACCTTTATGTTGAAGAAAGTTTCTAAAAACACTTGGTAAACCTGTTAAAGAAGAATAAACCCTTCCCCCAGAATCATCAATTGACAACTGATCGCTGATATCCCAATTCTCTATTTGAAACTTTATTTTGTAATAGCGCTTATCAATAAAACCCTGTTGAATTTTTTTATATTTAGGTTTTAGTTTTCTTTTCGACAACTCCGTTTGTAGCTTTCTTTTGTAGGATTCCAGAAACTCCAGAGCAGCAGCTTTATCAATAGTCAAGTTTGATGGTTCGCTAAGCCATCTAACAAGATGAGCTATTGGTAATGCTTTTTGTTTTAACTTTTTTATTCGCTCCTTTCTGTGTTTTAAAACTGCGTTTATAAGGGTTGTACTGGTTAGTGTAACATATTTAATCGGTGATGAATCGTATTTTTCACTCAGCTTGAAACCAAAACATTGATGACCAGTAGCAGAATACTCTTCATCTGTCTCAATGATTTTAGCATCTAAAAGTCCGTTGATAAAATCACGATAGTTATTCCCTAATATTTTCTTTAGTATTTTACTGTACAATGGGGAGAATTCGGAGGAGTCTTTATATTTTTTTATGAAATCTAGTTCTTTTATAGAATGTATCACCCACCTACAACCATCTATCCATTCCTTATCCTCGTAGTGAGTAGGTTTATATTTGAGGAAGTCTGGTTTACTCAAATTTTGTGGGATAATAACGTCTACCTTGGTCTTTAACAGACCATCAATAAAATCACTAACTTGCTTCTTGGCTTTTCTCATGATACCAAATTCTTTTAAAAGTAAAGATAAATGATCACGATAATCTATGGTCTCATTGTGGATTGGTATGTACAGATATGTGTAAAAGATTACACCGCCACTGGCTTCCTAATCTTTTAAGCATACTCAGTAGCTTATATCAACGTGATAATTCGTCCTGAGTTTTTACAGTCAGTAGTACCCAATTTATAACATCAAGGAGAGGTTTGTTAGGATTCTTATAGGTTGTGATCGTAGAACTTGATTCAAGTGGTGGCTCCTACAGTTAGTTTAACTAAGTAATACGTGGACAAACTAAGCGTATTAGCATCCTACTTCTGCCACAAGATAGAGTTTAGTCCTCATTTTATTGTTTTTCACTTCTACTTTACAGTGTTTCATTCGGTAAAGAAAGCTTTCGTATGTCCTGTTTAAAACAACTTTACATAGTTAGTTTTATATATTAATAATGACTAAGTATGTTAACCTAGAATATCATAAAAGGTAAAAAAGGACTTTTCATATCTTCTATTTCTGGAGTTAGTTTATTAATTTTTAGGTTATACGGATTTTCTCCTTTAATTAAGTATTTGCCATCTTTCCTATTCTTTTTTGATACATATAGGTAAGTGTTTAAAAATCTAATGGCTTTGACTATAGTATCAAAATCAAATGAGAACTGACAATCTGTTTGATAGCTATTGAGCCTAAATATAATCTCGTCAGCACTTAGCTTACTACCTATTGGAAAGTATTTTAACATTCTGCTTTTATAGTTATTACCTGTAGCCAAGATAGAATAATTTGCTGACCTAAATAGATTGTTTAAAGCTCTAGAATCACTTCCTCCAGCTTCTTCTATACGGTCTATTAAATTATCTACATCTATATAATAGCTGAGTTTACGATATTGTTCAACTATTTTTTTCTGATAATCATTAAGAATGTCTCCTGCTAATAATATTTGAAGCTGACTATCATCTGGATGGGTTCTGAGGACAGCGATCAATTCTTTAAGTTTCACTTCTCGGTCTTGTTTGTCAACATCAATCTTTGGTACAAGTGTGGTGGATGTTCTAAATTCCCTAGACACTTTATGTCTTTGGCTTACCAATTTATTAAACAGTTGGTCTTTCTCTTTGTATAGTTCAAAATGAGTAATCGAGTTTTCAAGGTATGCATCTATATTAAGATAGGATATTTCTACATTATTTGTTTTTGTGTTCTTTTTTACAAATCGTGATTTCTTATTTTCTAGTGTTTCAATAATTTGGTCTACTAGAACTTGACGTATCCTTTTAAGTAATGGACTTTTACTGTAATGTCTCTCAATACACTTTAGGGAATCTATCTGCGTTTGAGCATCAGCTATAAGACTCTCCTTATTCGGTAATACATAATCGGCTTCTATATTAGCTAAATCATAAACTACTGTTTCAGATATAATGCTATTGGGAGTTCTACATCTTCCTGCTATCTGTTTAAGTCGCTTATCCGATAGAGAACGACCTTTATTTTTATTACTGGAAACAGAAATTAAGTGGTAATCTTCCTTTAAGTCAAATCCAGAAAAATATGCTGAGGTAACAAAGTTTACCTTACCCGGTAATAACTCACTGTCGAGCTCTGAATAGTATTTTCTTACCTTGTCTTTACTAGCTTTACTACAAAGTATCTTTAAATCATTTTCGCTTACAATACCCGTTGTATTTAAATATTCAGCAACTTCAAAGCTTCTAGCTACTGAGTTGAAAGCTACCATTATCTTTTCATCAGGATAATCATTTAAAAGCTCTGTTATCTTGTCCGCTGTATTTCCTATTAGTTCTGGAGTATTCGACCTAATGATGTGTATTTTTCTAGGAGAAATCTTATCGTACATTATTACAGTCTTTCCTTCTTTATTTAAATCGGGGTCGGAAAAATCAATCAACGTTGCCGATAACATACATCTATTGGGCTTCTCAAATTTCTTGTAATATTGAATACACTCTTCCATACTTTTTCGAAAGATAGAATCCATTTGGAATGAATCCACTTCATCTAAAAGTAGAAAATAGTCTTTGAATACTTTGTCACCTATTGCGTCAACAACCCTGTAAAGACTATCAGCCACAACAATAATTTTCTTATGTTTTATTTTAGGATTGTTTACATAAGCAACTATTTCTGCTTTAGTAATCTTTTTTTGATGAAACTTGGTTTCACTACCTACATAAAGTACCTTATCAGTAGGAGATTTAGTGTGTGAATAAGCTTTAGAGGACGCGGTTATTTTGATTGGTTCTACAATGATTGAGTTTCTCGGAGTTTGTAGTTCTAAAGAAGTTGCGCCCATCCCTGTTTCTTCCTTACTTACTAAACCATAAGGTAATCTATCAAGTACATCTGACAGATATATTTGGTTATTTCCATCTTTTTTTATGATTATCTCATGTATATTATCTTCTATTCTTTTAGATGATACT
>Ga0208741_10000966_pt1 | contig 12339 bp, 13 predicted proteins | sample CryBogCBE03Jun09_FD_184576 | JGI IMG/M metagenome (GOLD analysis project Ga0208741, IMG submission 184576) | Freshwater microbial communities from Crystal Bog, Wisconsin, USA - CBE03Jun09 (SPAdes) | ecosystem: Environmental > Aquatic > Freshwater > Lake | place: Crystal Bog, Wisconsin, USA...
CAGCTCTTCGGGCTGTAACATGGTGATATTGGAATCCATACGCTTCTTCATTTCATCAACGAGGTGCGCGTTGAGGCCCGTCACATCGGGTAGACCCAAAAATGTCCGCGCTTCCTCTGGTGTGCAGTCCACTTCAATCTTCAATTTCATGGAACACTCTCCGCCTGCCGCCTACAGTCTTGAATGGTTCGTCGTCATCGACAACCGACCAAACCACGACTTCCCTAAGCAGACCAGAATCGGCACGTGATCCATACGACATCGCTCTCCTAGAGGAAGGTACCCGACTGATGCTGGCCATCCGCATTTCCGCCAATGGCGGCCCAGAAGCCCTCACACCAACCGACATACCGACTCCTTCACCGGGACCAGGTGAAATTCTGATCCGGCATGGCGCTTGCGGTCTGAACTACATCGACATTTATCAGCGTAGCGGACTTTACCCGATGCCCCTACCTGCGACGTTGGGTCTTGAGGGCGCTGGCGTCGTCATCGCAGTGGGTGAAGGCGTTGATCGCTTCAAGATCGGTGACCGTGCGGCGTACTGCAGCACCCTGGGGGGTTACGCCGAATTCAACGTGGTCAAGGCCGATCGGGCGGTGCGAGTACCCAAGACCATTTCGGACGACGTCGCTGCGGCTGTCATGTTGAAGGGCCTCACCGCAGAGTTCCTGGCGCGGCGCATCTGGCCGCTGGTCGCAGGTGATACTGTCCTGGTGCATGCAGCCGCCGGCGGCGTCGGCCTCATTCTTTGCCAATGGCTGAACCACCTCGGCATACGCGTGATCGGGGCGGTAGGTTCGGCGGAAAAGATGTCGCTCGCCCTTGACCATGGCTGCGCGGAAGCGATCAATTACCGGGAAGAGGACGTCGCCGCCAGAGTTCGTAGCCTCACAGGCGGTGCGGGCGTTCCTGTCGTCTATGACTCTGTCGGAGCGGCGACCTTTGACGCGAGCCTCGCCAGCCTGAGGCGCCGAGGACTGCTGATCAGCTTTGGCAACGCGTCTGGCCCGGTCCCCGCAATAGCGCCCTTGCGACTTTCCCAAGGTGGTTCGCTCTTTCTGACGAGGCCCACCCTTTTCGATTACATCCCGGACACGCAATCTCTCGACGACGCGGCCGACGCGCTGTTCAGCGTCATCACGGAAGGGGCCGTGAAGGTGCTTATCGCTCAGCGTTTTGCGCTGGCTGACGCTGCGAAGTCGCACATTGCACTGTCGGCGCGGGAAACGGTGGGCGCCACCATCCTGATTCCCTGAATTCGAACCGGCGCCTTAAGCAACACATGGATCTGGGCGTCTGTGAAGACGCCCAGAATTCCTATGTGTTCATCGACTGGAAGAAATCCGCGTTGTTCTTGGACTGCCGCAGCTTGTCGAGCAGGAATTCGATCGCATCCTGCGCTCCCATCGGGTTGAGGATGCGTCGAAGCACATAGGTCTTCTGCAGTTGATCCTTCGGAACCAGCAGTTCTTCTTTCCGGGTGCCGGACTTGAGAATATCCATCGCCGGGAATACGCGCTTGTCCGCAACTTTTCTGTCGAGGACAATTTCAGAGTTACCGGTCCCCTTGAACTCTTCGAAAATCACTTCATCCATACGGCTGCCGGTATCGATCAGCGCGGTGGCAATGATTGTGAGCGATCCGCCTTCCTCGATATTTCGAGCGGCCCCAAAGAAGCGTTTCGGCCGTTGCAGCGCGTTTGCATCCACGCCGCCGGTCAGAACCTTGCCGGACGACGGCACAACCGTATTGTAGGCGCGACCAAGACGGGTGATCGAGTCCAGAAGGATAATCACATCCCGCTTGTGCTCAACAAGCCGCTTTGCCTTTTCGATCACCATCTCCGCAACGGCGACGTGGCGAGTCGCCGGCTCGTCGAAGGTCGAGGAAATCACCTCACCCTTTACCGTGCGCTGCATGTCGGTGACTTCTTCCGGCCGCTCGTCGATCAGAAGAACGATCAGGTAGCACTCCGGATGATTGGCTGCGATCGACTTGGCGATGTTCTGCAGCATCATGGTTTTGCCCACGCGCGGAGGCGCCACGATCAAACAACGCTGACCCTTGCCAAGGGGAGAGACGATGTCGATCACCCGCCCCGAACGGTCCTTCAAGGTCGGATCAAGCATCTCCATTGTCAGTCTCGACTCTGGATAGAGAGGCGTCAGATTGTCAAAGTGAACCTTGTGACGAACGTTGTCGGGATTCTCAAAGTTGACCTGATCCACCTTCGTCATCGCGAAATAGCGTTCGCCTTCGCGCGGCGCTCTAACCAGCCCATCAACTGTGTCGCCCGTACGAAGACCGAATTTCCTGATCATCGTCGGCGACACATAGATGTCGTCCGGCCCCGCCAGATAGTTGGCTTCAGGACTACGCAGAAAACCGAAACCGTCTTGAAGGACTTCGAGAACTCCCGAACCCGAAATCTCGACCCCGTCTTCCGCCAAGGCCTTCAGGATAGCGAACATCATGTCCTGCTTGCGCATGGCGTTCGCATTCTCGATCTCGAGACTTTCTGCAAACGCCAGCAAATCGGCAGGCGACTTTTCCTTCAATTCCTGAAGGGACATTCTCAGCAGGCCAAGGCTTGCCGCCAGGTTTTGCTCCGGTGCGGCATCCGCTCCGTCTGTCATCTCCGCCACCGTTGTTGGCTCTAGGTCTAATTCGTCAGACATGAAATTTCTCGCTGAAGTCCTTGCGGACAGGCCCGGACAAGCCACGAGTGTAACTCGCGGTCCATCTCCCGGGCGGACAGGGTCTTGTGACCCGTAAATTAAAGTTGGAGACCGTTTGTCGCGCGAGGACCGCGCGCGGCCGAGAACAGCGAGCGCGATTCAAAGCTGTCATCGCACACGCCGCCGATGTGGACCACAGGCCGCCGGCGGGGTCAAGGGGCTTAGTCGAGGAACTTGGTCGTCACAGATAAGACGATCGCGATCGCCGCCAGGAATGGAAGTTCATTGGTCATGCGCCAAAAACGCTCACTTCGAACGTTCATCCCCTGCTCGAACTTTCTGCGGCTGGCGGATAAGAAGCCGTGCCATCCGAACAGGACCAAAAGGCCAGTCAGCTTGGTCAACATCCAGGGCTTGAGGAGAAACCCCCAACCCCGGACCTTCGAGTCGATCCAGATCAAGCTCAGACCCAGCAAGAGTGTCGCCACCATTGATGGGTTCATGATGATCCGCATCAGCTTGGCTTCCATCTCCTTGAACGTGGTGTCCAGCTCGCCGCCCGGAACAGCTCTCGTGTGATAGACAAAGAGCCGTGGAAGATAGAGCATTCCAGCCATCCACGCGATAACCGCCAGGATGTGAAATCCGCGCAGCAAATTGAAATAGCCCTCCACAACACCCTCCTCTAGGCGGCCCGCTCTCGCCTCGGACAATTTGAAAAACAGCCATCACATGGCGGCGAATCAAACGGCGAAATCTCGCGTGCGCTCAAGGCAAATATCGAGGCGCTCGCCAGACTCTCCACAAAACTGTCGGCTGCTCCGAGGGCTGGAGCCCTGAGATACGGCGAGACGCCTACCTCGACAGCCAGTTCGGCGTATTCATGATCCAACTCGACCAGTGTCTCGACATGTTCGGATACAAAAGCGATTGGGGAGAGCAATACGCCCTTCCCGTCAGCCGCCGCACGACAAATTTCGTCCGGCGTGGATGGACCAATCCATTTGAGGGGGCCGACCTTGCTTTGGTAGCAGATGGACCAGTCCCAGTCGGGGCCCAGTTCCCGCACAACGGCTGCGGCGGTTCGTTCGACCTGAGCCTGGTAGGGGTCACCCCGCAGCACCACGCGCTCCGGCAGACCATGAGCTGAAAACAGCAGCCGTACATTCGGCGGCGATCCCGCAGCGGTCCAGGTCTCCATGATTTTCATGGCGTGCGCTTTGATGAACGCGGATGCGGTTGGATAGCAGCATACAGTATGAACCGTCCCTCCACCCTTATACGCCTTCGACCACGCTCTCAGAGATGACCCCGTCGTCGTTGTCGAGAATTGCGGATAGAGCGGAAGCAACACGACATCATCGGGCGCAAATTCGGCGACGTCCTTGGCGGTCTTTTCGGTCAAAGGGCTCCAATATCGCATCGCGATAAACACCCTGACGTCGTGCTCAGGAAGGTCTGAACGAAGCCTGGCTCCCAAGGCCTTGGCCTGCTTCTCAGTCTCAGGCAGCAGAGGCGAACCGCCGCCCATCATGGCGTAGTTATTTCTCGCTGAAGGCGCTCTGGTCGTAGAGATCAACGCGGCCAGCGCCAGCCGTATCGGAGCCGGCGCTCCCAGAATGGCCGGATCGCGAAACAGATTGAACAGGAACGGCCGTACGGATTCTGGACCATCGGGCCCGCCCAGATTGAACAAGACTACGGCGATCCGCCGCCTCTCCGGCTCCTTCATTGTCCACGCATTTTTATCTGTTCCAGGACAGCGCCAACATGCTCCATCGGGGTGCTCGGCAGGATCCCGTGTCCAAGATTGAAAACGTACGGCCCGTCGCTCCAAGCCTCGATCAGTCGGTCAACCTCATCCGAAAGCAGCTTTCCGCCTGCAAGCAAGGCCAATGGGTCAAGCGCTCCCTGGATCGGTTTGATTGTCTGAATATCCTTTCCGAAGTCGAGCGGCGTTGACGTGTCCAAGGCTACGGCGGTGGTTTCAGCCTCTTGAGCGTACAGCTTAGCCAGCGCACCGCCACCCCGGGGAAAACCTATGACGGGGGTCGTAACGCCGCGCGCGCGCAATTTTCTCATAATGGATTTGTGAGGTTCTATAACCAGCCGTCGGAACTGACTTTCCGATAGACCTTCAGCCCAGGACTCGAACAGCTGTAGCGCTTGCGCCCCGCTTCGAGACTGCATGACAAGATATTCCACAGTCGAATCGACGAGCACTGAGATCAGATCGTCAATCAGCTCCGGTTCCGCCCAGGCTTTGGCGCGAGACATGTGGCGGTCGCTCGATCGTCCCTCGAGCATATAGGTCAGAACCGTCCAAGGGGCCCCCGCAAAGCCTATCAGCGCCCGATCCGGCTCGAGTTGCGACCTGACAAGGGCAAGAGTCTCTCCGATCGGAGCCAGACGCTCGACCGTCAGCTCAACATTGTCCCGCAACGCCTGAAGCGAAGGCAGCGACCCGAGCCTTGGTCCCTCCCCTTCAGCAAACCAGACCTCCTGGCCCAGAGCCCTCGGAAGAAGGAGAATATCCGCAAACACGATGGCGGCGTCGAACGGGAATCGCCGCATCGGCTGAAGCGTGGCTTCAGCTGCTTTTTCCGAGTCCAGGCAAAAGCTTATGAAATCGGGAGTCGTCGCACGCAGCGCACGATATTCCGGAAGATATCTCCCGGCCTGACGCATGAACCAGACCGGCGGAGATTTCTGGGAGATCCCATTCAGGGCTTGGATGAGGCGGGGCATTTGCGTGACTTCAGTTTCGTTCATGCCACTCATAAACGCTGAAGCTGTCGAGGGCTCAAGGGGTCTTAGCGAATTCCTCACCACCATGTTCTGGTCGACCCAATCTTTCTCATTCTTGGTTATTTTGGACTCGTAGAGATGGGTAGGGCTGAGGATTATGGGGATAGCTGTGCGAGTGAGACGGAAATGTGATGAATTACTAACAAATCGATAACGGACGGCTCTGCCGTCGAAAACTTTATCCCGCGCTGTTCATAAAATTTTAACCATATGAAATGGTTAATAATTCATTGACGGAACCCTTGACCCAGGGAGACGCATCCGCCTCGTGTGTTGACCTTATCCTCAGCCTGTCATGGATCATTGTCCAACATGTGAGTGTCGGGTTCCCAAAAGCCGGAAACTTTCGAGTTTGTCCCTGCAGGGCCTTGGCAAACGCCGATTGAGAGCGTTTTGTCCTCGCTTATCCCCAATTTCGAGGTGGTCACTCCTCAGGATTATCCACCTTGTCGAAAGCTAGTGGCGGATCGTAACGGGAGCTTGGGTGTCGAAATGGCCGCTACGAGCCGTCTGGCTATCTACTTTCATGTCCACCTTGTTTCGGATTCCACGGGGGAGACGCTGAACGCGATTTCCAAGGCCGTGTGCGCAAGGTTCGATGGTATCTTGCCCATCGAACACATCTATCCCCTCGTACGATCGGCCAGACAGCTCGAGCGCGTGTTGCGGGAGATCGAGGACGGCCCGGGGATGGTCGTTCACACGATTGTGGACCGAGATCTTCGCACCATGCTTGAGGACGGATGTCGAAGATTGATGACACCTTGCATCGGCGCGCTTGACCCGCTCACTGCCGCCCTCGGACGCTATCTTGGGGCGCAGCTCTCGACTCGCGTGGGGGCTCAGCATGCGTTGGACACGGACTATTTCAACCGGATCGAAGCCCTCAACTACGCCATCGGCCATGATGATGGACAAGGCGGTCAGAACCTGGAGAGCGCTGACGTCGTGCTTGTCGGCGTCAGCAGAACGTCAAAGACGCCAACGTCCATCTATCTCGCCCACCGCGGTGTCCGCGCGGCAAACGTTCCGATTGTGCCTGGCGCTGCATTGCCAGATCAGCTGTTCAAGCTCACCAGGCCTCTCGTGGTCGGGCTGATTCTGTCGCCGGACCGGTTGATACAAATTCGACGTAACCGACTGCTTTCATTAAATGAAATGCGAGAAAGCAGCTACGTTGATTCTGAAGCCGTACGCGAGGAAATCGTGCAGGCGCGGAGACTTTTCGAACGGTACGGCTGGCCTGTGATCGACGTCAGCCGTCGCTCTGTCGAGGAGACAGCCGCGGCCGTGATCAATCTTCTTAACGCGAGGCAGCCAGCGCGTGTTCCGACTTCAACGGATTCGGCTCCATGATTATCCTGGCGTCAACGAGCCAAACTCGCAGGGACCTACTGACCAAAGCTGGCCTTTCGTTTGAAGCCGTCTCTTCAGGAGTGGACGAGGACGGAGCAAAGCGATCGCTTTTGGCGGATGGACAGTCCCCGCGCGATATCGCGGACGCGCTGGCAGAACTCAAAGCTGTTCGCGTCTCGCTGAAGAGGTCTGGATTGGTGTTCGGCGTGGATCAAACGCTCGAACTCGACGGCGAGCTGTTCGGCAAGGCGGCGACTGTCGAAGACCTTGCGGACCAGCTGCGCGTGTTTCGGGGCCGCAAGCATCACCTTCACTCCGCGGCCGTCGCTGCAGAAGACGGAGCTCCTGTCTGGCGTGTGGTTTCATCCGCAAGTCTGACCGTTCGATCGTTTACTGAAGCGTGGTTATCTCAATATTTGTCGAAGTGCGGAGAAGAAGTCCTGAGCTCAGTTGGTGGTTATCATTACGAAAGCTTGGGCGTCCAACTTTTCGAACGTGTCGAAGGAGATGTTTTCACGATCCTCGGCTTGCCGCTGTTGCCGATGCTTGGATATCTTAGAGAACGAGGTCTTATCGCGACATGACCAATCTGGCGAACAGCATGGCGGCGCCTAGACAGGCCTTGTTGACGGGCGCCGCGAAGGTTGCGGGCGTAGTCGGATCGCCGGTCCGTCATTCACTCAGTCCCAGGCTGCATGGCGCCTGGATACGGGCGCTTGACCTCGACGCTAGCTATGTGCCCTTGACGACGTCCAAAGAAAGATTTCCGTATCTCATTGAAGGGCTTAGAGGCGGCGTCATCACCGGCTTGAACGTGACATTGCCTTTTAAATCACTCGTCTTGACCTTGGCCGACAACGTCGAGGACCTAGCCAGGCGCGCGGGGGCCGCCAATCTCCTGCTCTTCAAAGACAATGGCGAGATCGAAGCCCGCAATACGGACGGTCTGGGTCTCTTGTACGCCTTTGGTCGCCAGGCGCCGGGGTGGTCCGCAGCCTCTGGACCGATCGCCATCTTGGGCGCTGGCGGCGCCGCCAGGGGCGCAGTGATCGCACTCCAGGACGCAGGCGCAACGGATATTCGTATCGTGAACCGCACACGATCACGGGCGGAATACTTGGCCAATGACCTGGGCTGCACGGCGTTTGATTTCCGGGATGCGGACAGCGCCTTCGATGGCGCCATGACCGTGATCAATACGACGTCAGCGCAACTAGAAGAAGGAGGCGAACTCCCTTCGCCGCCGAAACCGACGGCCGACGCCGTCGCCATGGATATGGTGTACAAGCCCCTGCAGACACCTTTCCTCGAGCATTGCCACCGTCTGGGTTACCGATGTGTGGATGGCCTCGACATGCTGATAGGACAGGCGATTCCAAGCTTTGAAGCGCTGTTCGGCAGAGCGCCTCCGGAGGAAATCGATGCGCGCCAGGTCCTGTTGGGCGACGCCGCGCTTAGGGAGAGCCTATGAAGATCATCGGATTGACTGGCTCAATCGGCATGGGAAAGTCGACGACAGCAAACCTGTTTTCAGAACTGGGCGCTCAGGTTTATGACGCCGACGCCGCTGTCCACGACGTCTATGGGCCGGGGGGCGCCGCTGTCGGTCCTGTTGGAGACGCGTTTCCTGGCGTCGTCGTTGATGGCGCCATCGACCGCGCCAGGCTGGGGGCGAAGGTGCTTGGGGATCCCAGCGCCCTGAAGCGACTTGAGGGACTCGTCCATCCCCTGCTGGGTCGTCATCGATTGGCATTCGTTGACCATGCAAGGGAGACCGGCGCTGATCTGTTCGTTCTTGACGTTCCGCTCCTTTTCGAAACAGGAGGCGATAAGGGGCTCGATGCGGTCGTGGTTGTGTCAGCGCCGGAGCAGGTCCAAAGGGACCGGGTGCTTGCGCGACCAGGAATGACGATCGAGAAGCTCGAGGCGATCCTCGCCAGGCAAATACCCGATCGAGAAAAGCGAGCGAGGGCGGACATCGTTATCGATACGTCTCAAGGACTGGAAGACGCCCGCCGGCAGGTCGCTGAAGCTATGACACGCATCCGCAGCACCGCCTGGCGGTCGCAAAGACCAACTTGACCCATCGAACGTCTGGACCGCGACAGCGAAGCAATCGAAACTTCCGGCCATGACCCGCGAAATATGCCTCGACACCGAAACGACTGGACTCGATCCGAAGACGGGACACCGCCTGATCGAAATTGCGTGTATTGAAATCGAAGATTACATCCCGACGGGAAAAAGTTTTCATAGATATATAAATCCCGACCGCGATATCGATCCGGACGCCGAGCGTGTGCATGGCATCTCTCGAGCTTCGCTCCTTGATAAGGCAAGATTTGAGGATCGAGCGGTCAGCGGAGAGTTCCTGGACTTCATCGGCGACGCCTCGCTTGTCGCCCACAACGCTGCGTTTGACCGGGGATTTATCAATGCGGAACTGGAGCGCGCCGGGTTCGCAGCGCTACCGCCAAGTCGGTGGACCTGCACCTATGAGCTGGCCAAATCTCGATTTCCCGGCGCCTACAATTCTCTGGACGCTCTCTGCAAGCGATTCCGTATCAGCCTGGCGGAACGCGAAAAGCATGGAGCGCTCATCGACACACGCTTGCTCTCGATGGTGTATCTTGAGCTGCAGGGCGGCAAGGAACGGGCGCTCGACCTCGATACCGTCAAACCTGACTCCCGAAAGGGCGCCCAGACGGAAATCCAGATTGCGCAGAGATGTTACGGTCCACGCCCGGTTCCACTCGCGCCTCGCCTGACCGAGACCGAAACAGCGTCTCACACGGCGTTTGTCGACAAGTATCTCAAGGACGCCGCCGTTTGGAAACGACTAGACGGTTGACCCGGACACGGATGAGCGCTCGACAGGATCCTGTCGCAGACGCTTAAGCGCGACCCGCAGCCGGCTGGTCAAGGCCTTCCTGCCCGGCCCGCTGCGCCGCATACACGCTGGCGAAATCGATTGGCTCAAGCATGAAGGGCGGAAATCCGCCATCGGCGGTGGCGTCGCTGATGATCCGACGCGCGAACGGAAAGAGATATCTTGGGCATTCAACGAGTAGCACCGGCTCAAGATGCTCTTCGGGCACGCCCTCGATCTGGAAAAGACCGCCGTAGACCAATTCAATCTGGAACGCGGGTTGCCCTTCGGAGACCGCAGCAGCGGACAGCTTCAGGTCCACCTCATAGAGGCCGTCAGTGCGACCACGAGCTGACATTTCAACGCCAAGTTCGATCTGTGGCTGCGTCGCCGCCCGTAAACTATCCGGCGCCCGGGGATTTTCGAATGACAAATCGCGGGTAAATTGCGCCAGAACGCGAATCTGGGTCGGGATTGGAGGCGCAGCAGCGCTAGAATCAATATCGGTCATCGGAAACTTTTTCGGCAGGCTTGACGATGCGCCAAAACCGCGGTTGCAGGAAACTTTGCGCTAACATGGTCGCAGATAAGGTGCAATCTCTTGAACGAGCGCATGTCTCGGTCGATGCGGACCTGACGCCGATGAAAGACTACCCTATATTCGACGTAGAAGTTGGGACGCTTGTGTCCACCCCCTGGCCCGCGTGAACGCCTTGCAAACAATCTCCCTGCTCATATTCGCCGCGCTAGCCGCTGTCGTCCTGTTCAACCTCTACGGGGTTCTGGGCAAACGTGTCGGGCGTCAGCCAGAGGATGGCACGCTCGAGTCTCCGCCTCTGAAAGCCGCAGACGGCGCCATCACCGGGCTCGACCATCACGAAGAGGTTGCTCTGTCGGGTCTTGCCGCCGTGAAGGCGAAAGACCCGACCTTCGAGGTTGACCTGTTCCTTGTCTCGGCTCGGAAGACTTATGAAACGATCGTGAAAGCCTTCGCGGCGAATGATCGAGAGACTCTGAAAGCCCTGACGGACGAGGTTGTGTTTGCGACCTTCTCCCAAGCGATCGAGGCTCGGGAGGCAGCCGGGGTCGCCGAAACGATCGAATTCGTCAACCCTGCGCGAGCGGACCTCGAAGCCGCGGAGCTTGAGGGCGACAACGCCCGCATCCGGGTGAGGTTTCTCTCTGAATTCCGGTCGCGGCCAATGCCCGAGTCGGCCGCCCCCGCCGATGCGGACGAGAGAAGAGCTGCAGAAATGTGGACCTTCGAGCGCAGAGCCACGGCGAAAGACGGCCCATGGATCCTGAGACGCGTCGAGCCTGCGGAGGCGTAATGACCGTCGGCGCAGCTCACTACACCGGTGTGTCGGGGCTGAATCCCAAAGCCTTTGGCAAAATTGCCGCCTTTGCGCTTGTTCTCGGGCTTTCGGCTTGCGCAAGCGATCATGCGTACCATCCGGCGCCTGTTGGACACGAGGCGATTGGAAGCCTCCCGCGATCAACGGCAAATCCTTTGCCGGAAGCGCCGACATCATCTGCGGAGATCCCAACCGACCAGATCGTGAAGGTCTCGGATCTGAACGGTTGGTCGACCGAAGACCATCTCGCTGCGTTCCTGGCGTTTCGCGCCGGCTGCAAGGTCGTGAAAGACGTTGCGCTCCACGGTGTCTGCGCCGCTGCTGGTGCGGCCCACGTCAGTGACGACGGCGAAGCCAAACGATTTTTTGAACGACATTTCCGAGTGGAAACGCTACCGGGCGAAGGCGTGCTGACCGGCTATTTTGCGCCGGTTTATCCCGCCAGAACAACCAGAGACCCCGAATTTTCCGCGCCTGTGCGGCCGCCTCCGCCTCCGTCGCGCCTGTTGCGGCCGCCACCGCCGACAGAATTGGACCCGTTGTCGATTGCAAAGTCTGTTGATGGCCCGGTCAGCACGGTCGGCGAGCCAGGCCCATCGCCGTCAATGTCCAGCCAACAAGACCAAACCAATCCCGGATCCGCAACCGACTTGATCGGCGGCTTGCTGGATCCCGACGCTCCCGGCGCAACAGTCACACCTTCGCCAACAACCACTGTCCGTACCGCTCAACGAATACCGCTTCGCGAAGCGGAACGCGCCCTGATCGATCTGGCGGCCTCGGACGACGCGATAGCCTGGATGAGGCCTGAAGACCTCTTTTTTATGCAGATTCAAGGGTCCGGTGTCCTGGTATTCCCGGACGGATCGCGAAAGAGAGCCGCGTATGCGGGGGACAATGGGAAGCCTTTTGTCGGGATCGCCCGTGTCATGGTTCGCGACGGGCTTCTGCCGCAGAACGGCGCGTCCGGCGACGCTATCCGTCATTGGTTGTCGGCGCACGCGGGTTTCGAAGCGGATCAGGTGATGCGGAAGAACCCGCGCTATGTCTTTTTCCGTATGGGGGAAGACGCGGGCGGCGAGCCCCTTGGCGCCGCCGGTGTGCCGCTCCCGCCGGGACGAGCGATCGCCATGGATTCAACACATCATTCCTTTGGCGTTCCCTACTGGATTGACGCTGAAGCGCCTAGTCTTGCAGGCGCCGCGCCGCGATATCATCGGCTCGCCGTCGCGCTGGATACGGGCGGAGCCATTCGCGGACCTATTCGAG
>Ga0208741_10000973_pt1 | contig 12266 bp, 12 predicted proteins | sample CryBogCBE03Jun09_FD_184576 | JGI IMG/M metagenome (GOLD analysis project Ga0208741, IMG submission 184576) | Freshwater microbial communities from Crystal Bog, Wisconsin, USA - CBE03Jun09 (SPAdes) | ecosystem: Environmental > Aquatic > Freshwater > Lake | place: Crystal Bog, Wisconsin, USA...
TGTACGACAATGCCCTGCTAATAAATGTACTGGCAGAAGCCTATCAACTCACCCATATTCCCTTGTATAAGGAAACCATCGAGCACACACTCGCTTTTATAGAACGAGAAATGCTTGATTCCGAAGGAGGCTTTTACAGTGCCTTAGATGCGGACAGCGAAGGCGTTGAAGGAAAGTTTTATGTTTGGGAAAAGGAAGAGATAGATGAACTGCTGACAGAAGATAGTGAACTATTCTGCCAATACTATGATGTTTCGCACCACGGTAATTGGGAAGATAGCAATATATTGAGGATACTGAAACCGTTAGATGAGTTTGCAGCAGACAACGGTTTGGATATAACATCCTTGCAAAATCTTTTGGCTAGAAGCAGAGAGAAACTGATGGCTGTGAGAGATAAAAGAATACGTCCGCAACTGGATGATAAAATATTATTGGGTTGGAATGCCCTGATGATTACCGCTTATTGCAAGGGCTACGCAGCTACGGGTAACGATGCTTATAAACAAATTGCACTGAAAGCAATAGGCTTTATTGAAAATAAGTTTAAGCGTAGCGACAACAGCTTCTACCATACCTACAAGGGCGGCGAAGCAAAGATTGAAGCATTCCTAGATGATTATGCTTATTTAATTCAGGCATACATTCATTTACAAGAAATTACTGGTAATCAATATTTTATTGAGCAGGCAAAAGCATTAGTAGATTTTGTGATAGACAACTTCGGCGCTGATCAGGAAGGCTTTTTCTATTATACCCACAAGCAACAGCAGGATATTATTGTACGCAAAAAAGAAGTCTATGATGGGGCAACCCCTTCGGGTAACGCTGTAATGGTAGGAAACCTCATTTATCTGTCTCTCCTGTCAGACGATAGTTCATGGAATGCAATGGCACTGAACGCAATAAAATCTATGGCAACAGCTATCATCAAATATCCCACTTCGTTTGGCGTATGGGCAAGTATCCTGCAATCCATCACCAATGGTATCAAAGAAGTGGTTGTATTGGGCGATGACTTCAATTACGATTTATCAGTCTTGTTAAATCAATATATACCCAATAAAGTATTGCAGGTCTCCACTACCCCACTGGCACAATATCCATTGTTGGCAGGAAAGCAAAAGGAAGCTTACAATCAGTTCTTTTTGTGTGAAAACTATGCTTGTCAGAAGCCTGAGAAGGACCTGGATAAGTTCATTTTGCACTTTAACAACTAGGGTTATCAACACTTAATTGTAATTTATGGGTTGCATTGTTTAATCATTATTATATTGCAGGACTAAATATTAAAAATAATGAAAAGAAACTTTACGCTTGTCCTATTCATATCAATAGCGATAATGCAGCTTGCCAATGCTAAAACCATCTTGAATAAATGTGCTCCTAAACCAATTAACAAGAAAAGCAACTCCTTTTCAAGAAAAAGATTGATGGGCAATCCCTATCAGGACAACAAAATTTATTTCTATTTACTTTCAAAAGCAACAACAGATACGGCCTACACCTACAATGGTGTATGGTGTGAATCAGTTTTTGACAGCACCTTTCTTAGTACGTCTGATAATCCAGGAAACCAACAAGACTTAAATATTGGATTTGGGTTTGGGGAAGATTTGTCCGTCTTGATTAACAACTCGAACTGGCAAATACGCTGTTGGAATCTACCAACACCCAAAGACACCATTAATCTAGACCTTGTTCGTCCGCAACTTTTAACCGATTATCAGTTACAGATAGATGCAAGTGGTTATACTGCCCACGGGGTAACAGCTTATCTGTATGATAATTACACAAAAAAGCTAACTAAACTCGACTCATTGACTACAAACATCAACTTTACCCCCAATATAGATAGTGCTGCAACCTTTCAAAATAGGTTTAGTCTAATTTTCAAATCAAATTCACTACCTATTAGAAATATTTCTCTGAACACAATTTTAAAGAATAACGCTGTTCAGATTAATTGGAATACTTCTGGTGAAAGTAATGTAGCAAATTTCAGTGTAGAAAAGTCTGTAGACGGAACACACTATAATACAATCAATACCATTGCAGCTAAAAATATCTCTACGGCTACTTATTCCTACACGGACAATAGCGCCACAACTGGTACTGTTTATTATCGCATAAAAGCAACTAGCAATACAGGTGCAACAACTTACAGTACTGTTTCTGCTATAAACAAGGTCGTTACTACGAATAGTTTTGGGGTTTATCCAAATCCAGTCAGAGGTAATGTACTCAGTTTGAAGCTTACAAATATTGTTTCGGGCAGTTATACAATCAGCATTTACAGCACCCTTGGACAAAAGGTAAGCAGTCAGCAACTTCAACACAATGGTGGCACTGCCTCTTATAACCTCAGTTTGAATAACAATCTTGCTAGTGGACTGTACAAATTGAGTATTGTTTCTGCCACAGACAAGAAAGCGGTCTATGAGACTAGTTTAGTGATCAAGAAATAAACATTTCGACTTAATTTACAGAAAGGATACAAGGCAATCAACCTATGTATCCTTTTTTTTGTTAGAGTCAGTGAACAATCATTTAATAGAACATTTAAACAACTAATATGAAGTACACCATCTTTAATTCGACTGAAAGAGGCTTAAAAGATATTGGCTGGCTGAAAAGTCATTTTACATTCAGCTTTTCTTCCTATGCCAACCCATTACGCAATGGCTTCGGCTTGCTCAAAGTTTTTAATGATGACTTTGTGGAGACAGGTAAGGGCTTTGGTTTGCATCCACATACCAACATGGAAATTGTGAGTGTGATGCTGGCTGGCAAGATGAATCACAAAGACACGATGGGTTATTCGGAAGTGGTAGAACAAGACTGGGTGCAGATAATGAGTGCAGGAACAGGTCTGAGGCATGAAGAATATAATGTTGGGGATGATGAGGTTAATTTTCTACAGATATGGATTGAGCCTAAGCTGCAAAACATCAATCCACGCTATCAGAAGCGTCACTTTTCAAGAGAGAAAAGACTGAATACATTACAAACTATTGTGAGCAATGAGGAAGGGCAACAACATTGCTGGATTAATCAGAATGCCAAACTTAGCTTAGGTTATTTCACCGAAAAGACTGAAATCACCTACACACTAAACGAAACAAACAAGTGTGTCTATATTTTCGTCATCGAGGGACGCGTCAATATTTGTGGATCAGACATCAACAGCAGAGATTCTATTGGGGTTTGGGAAACAGGAGTCATTCCGTTACATATTGAACCCAACACCTCCTTTATTGTAATAGAAGCACCGATTAATAATTAAAGAATTTATGAACATAGAAATAGTATCAGGAAGCCCGAGAACAGCTAGTGTTACTGTAAGAGTAGCCAAGTATCTACAACAGTATCTAACCGAACACCATAGTAGTCATTCTGTCGGATTAATAGATGTTAGAGAGTGGAAATTGGGGCAGTTGCAAAATGTCTTTAACTCGGTTACTACCACTCCGGATGAGTTTAAACCCTTGGCAGAGAAGATGTTTGCAGCAGATGCCTTCATTATAGTTACACCCGAATATAATGGCAGTTTTAGTAGTGAGATAAAGAACTTGTTCGATCATTTCCCTAAGCAAGCCCGTAAAGCGTTTGGCTTGTGTACTGCCTCGGTTGGTGCACTGGGAGGTGCAAGAGGAACCCAACCCTTATTGCTTTATGTGCCAGCATTGTTTGGAATAGCTAGCCCAAGTTTGCTGATTGTTCCGTTTATAGACAAAAAGTTTAATGAACAAAATGAACTTATAGATGCGGCCTTTGAGAAGCAGATACATGTATTCACTACAGAATTCCTATGGCTTGCAGAAAGGCTTGCTACAAAATGATTCCATTCCTAATTATCTATTAATCCAACTAAATCCGCTTATATTTAGTGTGTGTAGTCAGATTTAAGGCGGCAGTTTGGTATTTTTTCCTTTAATTTGCAGCCCATAATGGTTCGGTAGCTCAGCTGGATAGAGCGTCATCCTTCTAAGATGAGGGTCATTGGTTCGAATCCAATCCGGATCACAGGACACAAAAAAAGCGTTGATAATCAGTAGATTACAACGCTTTTTGTTTTTTGGGGTAAACATTGCTTTGTCGAATAAGATTGATTTTTTTAAAACCTCTAGTTACATCGGAATTTTGAATAGCTTAACATTTTCTATAAAACGCACATTTACATAGACCTTTTTAGTTTTTCACGCCTTTGTTGGATTTTTTCATGTGGACACGTTGGCCATTTATTAATTTCTATTGCCTATTTCTTTCCCCCAATCAACAGCACTCCAATAACAACCAATACAGTTCCAACAATCTGCTCGGTAAATATCTTCTCCCCCAATATGTAATGTGCCTGAATAATGGTACTCACTGGGCCGATACTGGTAATGATAGATACATTGTTGCTGCCTATCTTTTTGATGGCATTAGATATCATAAACGAAGGGATTACTGTGGCAATAATTGCCAATGCTGCCCCATAACCAACAAGATTGGGCGTAAAAACAAAACCAGTGAGTGGTTTCACAATAGCATAATTGGCAAAGATTCCTGCCGTTGCAAACAACATTGCATAAGCCGTGAAACGGGTGGCTCCTACCCTGTTTACCAGCCTTCCCGTACCAACCAGATAGAAAGAATAGGTAATGCTACACAAGAATACCATCAAGGAACCGTAAAAGAAATTGGGGTTACTGGTATCTATCCTCAACTCGCCATAATAGGCAATGCCGATACCCAGATAGGTTAGCAACAACGCCATCACCTGTGTCCGGTTAAGCTTCGACTTGAATAGAAACGTATTTAGTAATACAGAAAAAGTGGGATATAGGAATAAAATCAATCGTTCTAGACCAGCGGATATATATTGTAGCCCCACAAAATCGAACAGACTACTAAGGTAGTAACCCAACATACCAGTGATAGCAATATACACCCACTGCTTAAGGGTAATCTTGTCGCTACTCTCGTTATTGGAGGCAACAAATGCAACAACCAAAAAGAAAGGAAGAGAGAATAACATCCGTAGTCCCAGCAGCGTAATGGCATCGGCATGTGTGGCGTGGAAAGCGAGTTTTACAAAGATAGCCTTGGTAGAAAAGAGTATCGATCCCAACAAGGCTATCCCAAAACCTGCTAAATATGTTTTCTTATTCATCAGAAGAGAAATAAACTATGAATAATATAAGTTATGAATTACAGTACTCATAACTTATAATCCATAACTCATCACTTATTAGACGCTCACATTAAAATCACGAAGGGCATCATTCAAGCTAGTCTTCAAATCGGTACTTGGCTTGCGGGTACCAATAATCAATGCACAGTTCACATGATACTCACCCGCAGGGAACTTCTTGGCATAAGTGCCCGGAATCACTACGCTACGGGCAGGTACACGACCTTTGTATTCAATGGGTTCGGCGCCACTTACATCAATAATCTTAGTAGATTGTGTCAACACCACATTGGCTCCCAATACTGCTTCTTTCTCCACAATCACCCCTTCTACCACAATGCTTCTGCTACCCAAAAAGCAACCATCCTCAATAATAACAGGGCTTGCTTGCAAAGGTTCCAACACACCGCCAATACCAACACCACCACTAAGATGTACATGTTTACCAATCTGTGCGCAACTTCCCACAGTAGCCCAGGTATCAACCATTGTACCTTCATCCACGTATGCACCAATATTTACGTAGCTAGGCATCAACACCACATTCTTTGCTAAATAAGCACCATAACGGGCAACAGCATGAGGAACAGCACGAACACCCAAAGAGGCATAATCTTTCTTCAACAACATCTTATCGTAAAACTCAAAAGGAGGCAAGGTGTAGGTTTGCATCTGCTGAATGCCAAAGTATAATAAGATTGCCTGCTTTACCCATTCGTTTACTACCCAACCATCCTCGGTAGGTGACGCTGTACGCAAACGCCCTTTATCTACACACTCAATTACATCGCGTATTGTATCAATGTATTCTGTTTCTTTCAACAAAGCCCTGTCATTCCATACGGCTTGTACACGTTCCTTTAAATCAACTCCCATAATAAAATAATTTGTGCAAACATAAGGAGAGGCGGTTAATGAGTTGAATATGAAATAGGAAAGAATCAATTTTACTTTCAGATCAATGGTTCATTTATTTACCCATTATAGGTTTAATTTGCGGGCACAAATAGTATTGTAGATGGAAGCATTTGGGGATGATATAGAAAAGTGCCTGGCAGTATTGGCATCGGGCGGATTGATATTGTACCCTACCGATACCGTTTGGGGCATTGGTTGTGATGCAACAAATGCAGTAGCTGTTGCTAAGATTTATGCGCTGAAACAAAGGGAAGACAGCAAGAAAATGATTGTATTGATGGCAAGCGAAAAAGAAGTGATGCAATACGTAACCCAACTAGACCTTGCTGTTTTTGATTACCTTGATGCAACCACCAAACCAACAACGGTTATCTACGAAGGAGTAATAGGCTTGGCAGAAAACATGTTGGGAGAAGATGGAAGTGTTGCTATCAGGTTGTGCGATGAAGCATTTTGCAAGCACCTGATAAAACGTTTTCAGAAACCAATAGTAAGTACCTCTGCCAACATTAGTGGAGAACCTACCCCTTCATTCTTTTCAGAAATAGGCAAAGAAATCATAGCTGGTGTAGACTATGTTGTTGGATACAGACAAAACGACAATACTAAGTGTACCCCTTCTTCGGTAATCAAATGGGGAAACGATGGAGAAATGGTTGTGATAAGACCTTGATGTTGAATAATAATTGATTAAAATTTATTGCAAAATGAGATTTACAGCAAATTATGCAGGTATTCGCTATCTCACAAACATCTTTTTTTGTGTCACAAACTTTTACTTGTAGAGAAATCCCTAATTTTGCAATAAAATTTCTTAAAAAAATGATCATGAAAAGATTGGTTTTATGTTTAATGTTGACTTTAACCGTTGCCTTGGTGCTCTCTTCTTGTGCGACATCGCAACGTTATAGAGGTTGCCCTGCAACCAATAAAAGATATTTTACCGGATAAACCGCTTTACGAATGAATTGGATTGAATTGCAAAACTTGGACTCTTTGGAAGCTATCAAGTTGAAATCGTTTGAAAGAGTACAGGTAATTTTCAAGCATAGTACCTCTTGCAGTATCAGCAGTGTGGTCAAGAACAGATTGGAAAGAAGTATCTCCCCCACAGAAATAGACTTCTACTATCTTGATTTGATAAAACATCGGGATGTCTCCAATGCGATTGCTTCTTTATTTCAGGTTCATCACGAATCCCCACAAATTCTAGTCATTAAGAACGGCGAGTGTATTTACGAGGAAAGCCACTATGGTATAATGATGGATGACATTGTAGAACAGGCAGTTGCATAATTGATGCTAGTAGATCTTATTCTATTTTGTGCGTGATAAACGAATAGAGGGAAAGACATTTCACACTTGGCTAGAATGTGATTTAATATTAACTTTAAGATATTTTTTTTAACAAAACATCTTTTAACAACTTTTTTATATACTTTGCAGCGTGTTAGTTTGTGATGTATTATACACAATAAAGTAAAAGAAATTGAGTTTGAAATTATATGAATAGATACTTAAAAAGATATATGAAAAAAACACCCTTCTTAAAAAAGTTAAGCATCGGATTGGGGCTATTTGTAGCGCTATCACTTGTTAGCTTATCGGTTTCTTCGCAGAACTTAAGTATAACTGCTTCACTCGGTGGAAGCAACTTACTATCAGACTTGAATGCTGGCTATATTCCTCCATACAAAGCAGACTTTAGCTTAGGTGCCACTTACGACATCAACAATCGATTAAGAGGAAGGGCAAATATCTCATTTCCCACTGTTGCTGCTGATGATGCAAATTCTCCAAATGCTGGCGTAAAAAATAGAAACTTAAATGTTAAAACAAACATACAGGAACTAGCATTATTGTTTGAAGGGGATATTGTAGATAATGAGAATAGCAGTGTTATTCCTTATGGTTTTGTAGGTGGTGCTGTTTATCACTTTGTACCACACCCACTTAACCCAATAGACTCCTTAGGAGATGTGGACTTACACAGCATTGGTACCGAAGGGCAATATCTGCCAAGTGGAAAATATGCAGACAGACAATATAAATTGACTCAGTTGAATGTTCAGTTTGGTTTAGGTGTACGTGTTGAGTTCTCGTCAAATGTATCATTGGCATTTGAAGGTACTTACAGAAAGCTTTTTACTGATTATTTGGATGATGCGAGTGCTAAATCATACATCCTCAAACCAGAATGGGAAGAAGGAATACAAACTGCTCTACAACAAGGCAATACAGGATTGGCCAATAGACTTAAACTAGCAGAAGCCTACAGTTGGAGATACATAGATTCCAAAGGTAACGCTGTTCCCCTTCCGTCTACCAACCCGGGAATTGGGTTTAAAAGAGGAAACCCTGAAAGCAAGGATGTGTTTTTCTCTTTTCAGTTGAGACTTAATGTAAGATTGGAGAACTTGTTCTTTAGTTCCGATTTATACACCCCAACAAATAGGACCGGTAGAGGTCAGTTGAGGAATCCAGGTAGAGTATTCTAATACATTTAAATAAAATATTTTTTCAATAAACCGTCTTAATAGTTATCATTAAGACGGTTTTTATTTTAATCATATCACCTATGCCTACGCTAACAATAGTCATTATTGCAATAACATGTCTGGTTTCTTATGTATCTTTTTCCAATGGGAAACTGATGGAAGACTTAATATTCTATCCTCCAGCTATTACCAATAACAACCAATGGTATCGGTTTATTACTTCTGGGTTTATTCATGCTGATATACAGCATCTTGCCTTCAATATGTTTACCCTTTACTTCTTTGGACGAAACTGGGAATCTGCTTATGTAGGCGATTTGGGCGTGAGTGAAACATGGTATGTACTGATGTATTTTGGGGCGTTGATTGCCAGTCAGATACCTAGTTATTTAAAGAATAGAAATAATTATCGTTACAGTAGTTTGGGAGCTTCAGGAGCAGTTTCCGCAGTTGTATTCTCCATGATATTATTAATGCCCTGGAGTACATTATATGTATTTATTTTGCCTGTGCCAGCTATCATATACGCCGTACTGTATCTAGGATATACTATATATATGAGCAAAAAAGGAGGCACCAATATAAACCATGATGCCCACTTATGGGGTGCTATTTTCGGTATTGTCTTTTCAATTGCATTGAGGCCAGAGGTTGTAGGTATTTTCCTGGAGAACATGCAACATCCACACTTCAATTTTAGAATGCCTGACTAATTTATTGTGTTCTAATAAATTAAAAAGCAGCTAACCACAAATGTGATTAGCTGCTTTTATAAATATTAAATAGCCATCAACTTATAACTTTCCTCTCTTTATTTCATCAACTACACCCGGATCCAATAGCGTAGAGGTATCACCTAAATTATCTGTTTCACCTTCGGCAATCTTTCTGAGAATCCTGCGCATAATCTTACCGCTGCGTGTTTTGGGCAAACCACTTACAAACTGAATCTTATCTGGCTTTGCAATTGGGCCGATGATACGCGTTACGGTTTGCAACAAATCTTTACGAGTGAGGGTTTCATCGCCATGAATGTGTCCGAAGACCACATAGGCATAAATGCCCTGTCCTTTTACATCGTGTGGATAGCCTACAACAGCACTTTCTACAACACCAGCGTGCATATTGATGGCATTTTCTACTTCGGCAGTGCCAATACGGTGTCCACTTACATTCAACACATCATCTACCCTTCCTGTAATGCGGTAATAACCTTCTTTGCTGCGCAATGCACCATCACCTGTGAAGTATAGGTTGGGATAGGTTGCAAAATAGTTGGTTCTGCAACGTTCGTGATCGCCATAAGTGGTTCGGATAGTTGAAGGCCATGGGGCGCGGATACATAGATTGCCACTTACACTATCGCTTCCATCATCCAACACCTCCTCTCCTTTTTCATCAACCAGCAACATCTGCACACCGGGCAAAGGCAATGTTGCCCAACTAGGCACTGCAGGCGTAATGCCAGCCAAATTACTGATAAGTATACCACCAGTTTCTGTTTGCCACCAAGTATCTACAATGGGGCATTGTTTTTTACCAACATGTTCGTCATACCAATGCCAAGCTTCTTCATTGATGGGTTCTCCAACGGTACCCAATACCTTTAGTGACGACAAATCTTTGTCTTGCAATGGACCTAAACCAAATCCCATCAGACTACGGATAGCTGTGGGGGCTGTGTATAATATATTTACTTTGTATTTATCTACAATCTCCCAGAAGCGACCTGCATCGGGATAAGTAGGGATCCCTTCGAATATCATGGTGGTTGCACCTGCACTCAATGGGCCATATAAGATGTAGGAATGCCCTGTGATCCAACCAATATCGGCCGTACAAAAGTGTATTTGTGACTTTTTGTACTGGAAAACATTTACGAAAGAATAATTGGTGTAGACCATATATCCACCGCAGGCATGAACGACCCCTTTAGGTTTGCCAGTACTACCAGACGTGTACAGAATAAACAATGGGTCTTCGGCTTCCATTGGTTCGGCTTCTATAAAGTGGATACCTTGTTCTTCTACGTGCTTCATTTCATCTTCGTACCAAACGTCACGGCCTTTGAGCATACTTATCGGCGTACGGGTACGGGTACAAACGATTACTTTCTTGATAGAACGATTACCAATAAGTGCATCATCAATTACACTTTTGAGTGGGATATCCTTTGCACCACGAAATGCCCCATCGCAAGTAACAATAAATTCTGCTTGTGCATCATATAGTCTATCAGCAATACTTTGGGCAGAGAATCCACCGAATATTACGGAGTGGATTGCCCCAATTCTTGCACAAGCGAGTGTAACAATGGCTAGTTCGGGTATCATTCCCATGTAAATACACACTCTATCACCCTTTTTTACGCCGTTATTTTTGAGTACTTGCCCAAACTGACACACTCTTTCCAACAACTTACTGTAAGTGAGTAAACGATTCTTTTCGGTAGGATCATTTGGTTCCCAAATAAGCGCGGGGGAATTGCCATATTCTGCAATGTGACGGTCTAGACAGTTTTCTGTGATGTTTAATTGAGCACCACTGAACCACTTTACGCTAGGTTCTGTAAAATTCCAGTCCAACACTTTGTCCCACTTCTTCTTCCATGTAAAATTTTCTGCGACATCAGCCCAGAAAGCCTCTGGATTGTCAATACTTTGTTTATACGCTTCTTTGTAAGCCTCTAATGACGTAATCTGATACGGGTAAGCCATAATCGTTAATCGTTAATTGAATTGAGTAGTTTTTCAGGGCGTGAAGATAACGAAATAGTTGTGAGTGATTGGTGGTTAATGATGAGAAATATTGACTTAAATCAGAAAGACATACAACACCATCAAAAATTATTTATTTATGAAGAAAAAAGGATTAATTCAACAAAAGTGATACACATTATTAGAAGAAATTGTACCGATTTATGCGAGGATTTTACACACTTCTAAGACAATTTTACACACTTCTAAGACAATTTTACCCATTTGCTTGACAATTTTACCTACATACACGACAGTTTTACCCATTTCAAAGACAATTTTACCCATTTATACGACAGTTTAACGTTAAATTGTCGTGTAAATGGGTAAAACTCTGGCATGAATGGGTAAAATTCAAAGGAAAATTGGCTTAATTGTATATGAAACAGACTGATTAAAATGCTTTGTAGGCTTAACAAATGAAATAGCTAATAAAAGGAGCAAGCATTAGGTATCAAACAATCAGAAAAAACATTGCCTATTAATATATTTATGTTTATCTATGTAAATAGCTCTACGAATCTCCACTATTAATTATCCCACCCCTATTTTTACAGCATGATTTTACCATATTTAGTAATTGCTCCCTCAACCAAGGGTGGCGATGGCTCCGCCTAGTTCATGAATCTCTGTAACTAGTCTAATAAATCTACACATGGTCAACAACCCTAAAAAGGGTTGTTGACCATCCCCATCTAGTCCCTGAATGTATGGAAGTCTTGTTCATGACTCCCGTTATGGACTGTACGTTACTAAGGTTTTTTAAGAGATAAGTATTAAATAATAAATAACGCAAGTTGCTAGTTATAAAATAAGTGAGCATAAAAAGAGTTTAGAAAGTTACCACACAATCAGACTCTATATTATGCTCACAGAAGATAAAGTTATAGGAATTTATTGTTTGATCGATGACTT
>Ga0208741_10000974_pt1 | contig 12265 bp, 15 predicted proteins | sample CryBogCBE03Jun09_FD_184576 | JGI IMG/M metagenome (GOLD analysis project Ga0208741, IMG submission 184576) | Freshwater microbial communities from Crystal Bog, Wisconsin, USA - CBE03Jun09 (SPAdes) | ecosystem: Environmental > Aquatic > Freshwater > Lake | place: Crystal Bog, Wisconsin, USA...
CACTCGGAAGAGCCCGTTGTCTTGCACCTCGAGAAGAAGGGCGAAGGCCCCGTCTACGCCAGCGACCTCTCGACGACCGCTGACGTGGAAATCCTCAACCCCGACCTGCAGATTGCCTACCTGACCAGCGCGTCGTCGGAGCTCGTCTTCGAACTGACCGTTGAGCAGGGCAAGGGCTACGTCGGTGCCGAGGGCAACAAGGGTTCTTCGACCATTGGTGTCATTCCACTCGACTCGATCTTCACCCCCGTCCGGCGCGTGAGCATCTCGGTGGAGCCCAAGCGCTCCGAGTCTCGCGACCAGGACGTCTTGGTTATCGAGATTGAGACCGACGGCTCCATCACCCCACAGGACGCATTGGCTTCGGCCGGTAAGACCATGGGCGAGCTCATCACCATCATCGCGAACCTGAACCTCGAGGCTCCGGCCCCGAAGCTCGGCGACGTGAGTGCAGCCGAGGCCGCCGCGAGCGAGCTCGACAACACCCGTATCGAGGACCTCGGCCTGTCCGAGCGTTCACGTAACTGCCTCAAGCGCGCTGGTATCAACACCATCGCCCAGTTGATCAACGCCACCGAGCGTGACTTGACTTCCATTACTAACTTCGGCGCGACGTCGCTGAAGGATGTTACCGACCGTCTCGACGAGCGCGGTCTTTCCCTGCGAGTAGAGGACTAAGCATGCTAGGTGCTCCGAAGAAGGGTAAGCGTTTCGGTGGAAGCGCTGCTCACCAGAAGGCCATGATGGGAAACCTCGTGGCATCATTGATCGCCGCCGAAGGCATCGTGACGACCGAGGCGAAGGCCAAGGCGTTGCGACCGATCGTTGAGAAGGTCATCACGGCCGCAAAGAACTCTCCCGAGGGTTCGGTCCACGCGCACCGTCGCGTTGTCGCCTTCATCCGCGACAAGGACATGACGCACAAGCTGTTCACCGAGATTGCTCCTCGCTACACGGAGCGCCCCGGTGGGTACACCCGCATCTTGAAGCTCGGGCCGCGTCAGGGCGACAACGCCCCTATGGCGCGCATTGAGCTCGTCTGAGCCATCGGCACACGCCACCCAGCGGTGGCGGTTTGACCTGGCCTACGACGGCGCGGGTCTGTACGGGTTCGCCCATCAGCCACATCTCGTCACGGTAACGGGGCTTCTTCGCACCACGCTGCGGGAGATGCTCCGTCTCGACGAGGATCCTCTCATCATTGGTGCTGGTCGCACCGACACGGGGGTCCACGCGTTTGCCCAGGTCATCCACGTTGACCTGCCGGATCCGTTGTTCCGAGACAGCCGGTCGCCGGACGAAGAGCGTATCGCCCGAGCGCTGAACCTGCAGTTGCGTGGGCAGATCCGTATCACTAAGGCCCAAAAGGTTGCCGATACCTTCCACGCGCGATTCTCGGCCCAGTGGCGGGAGTACCGCTACCTGGTGCTGGAGACGACCCCGCCGGCTCTCGCCCTGCACGACGCCTGGAGCTGGGCCGTGGCCGGCCCCCTCGACATTGAGGCCATGAACCGAGCCTGCCAGTCCATACTGGGCACCCACGACTTTCGCGCGTTCTGTCGACGTCCCGTCGATAAGACGCCCGATGAGCCGCTACGTCGACACGTACTGAGTGCCGAGTGGGAGCGACTCGAGGACACCTGGCAGATGAGCCCCGAACGAGCCCCCGTGGCCCGCTTCACGATTCGCGCGGGGAGCTTCTGTCACAACATGGTCCGGTCACTCACCTCCACCTTCGTGGCCATTGGGCAAGGTCGATTGCCAGAAAGCGAAGTAGCGAGTAGGCTAGAGAGCCACGAACGATTGCACCTGCCCGCGCCGGCTCCGGCTGCGGGACTCAGTCTGGTGGGCGTTGGATATGACGAATTTGCCGGAGGCCCCTCCGGTTTTGTAGGCTAAGAAGTCCCCTGTCTCGGCACGGGTCATGACAAGAGATCGCTGAAGGAAAAACTGTGCGTACGTACTCACCGAAAGAAAAAGACATCACGCGCGAATGGCACGTGATTGACGCCGAAGGTCTCGTCCTCGGCCGCGTCTCCACCGTTGCTGCGTCGCTGCTTCGTGGGAAGCACCGCCCCTTCTTCGCTCCACACATGGACACGGGTGACTTCGTTATCATCATCAACGCTGACAAGGTCGTCGTGACGGCCAACAAGCTCGCGCAGAACTTCCGCTACCGTCACTCGGGCTACCCCGGTGGTATCCGTCAGACGTCGTGGCAGACCCTGCACGACACGGACCCCGCGAAGTTGGTCTTTGACTCGATCAAGGGCATGGTCCCGAAGAACCGCCTGGGCCGCGCTCAGATGGGCAAGCTCTTCGTGTACGCCGGTCCCGCCCACCCCCACACTGCCCAGCAGCCTTCGCAGTACGACACCTCGGCAATCCGCCGCGGTTAAGGAGAACCTTCGTGACTACCCCGCTTACTCAGACCACCGGCCGTCGTAAAGAGGCCGTTGCCCGCGTGATGCTGCGCCCCGGTACTGGCACCATCACCATCAACTCGCGTGCCTTCGACAACTACTTCACTTCGGCGACGCACCGCCAGATGGTGATGGAGCCCATGCGTCTCACCGAAACCGTCGAGACCTACGACGTCGTCGCGACCATCGAAGGTGGCGGCATGGCTGGTCAGGCCGGCGCCCTTCGTTTGGGCATTGCTCGCTCGCTGCTCGAACTGAACGAAGAGGCTCGCCCCGCGCTCAAGAAGGCCGGCTTGCTTACGCGTGACTCGCGTAAGAAGGAGACCAAGAAGTACGGTCTCAAGAAGGCCCGTAAGGCTCCTCAGTACTCGAAGCGTTAATGGCCATGGCCGTGCGATTCGGCACGGACGGCATTCGCGGCACCGCGTACGAGACCATCACGGTCGATTTGGCCTACCGGCTCGGTCGTGCCGTGGGCACCGTCTTCAATGCCCCCGTCTTCGTGGGCTACGACACTCGTGAGAGCTCACCCGTCCTGACGTCGGCCGTCCTCGCGGGCATTACGTCCGTGGGCGGTCACGCGACCAATCTCGGCGTCTTCACAACCCCGGGCGTTGCCGTTATTGCCCAACGCCGTGGCGGTGTTGGCATCGTCGTTTCCGCATCGCACAACCCCTACTACGACAACGGCCTCAAGGTCCTCGGGCTCGGCGGTACCAAGCTCGATTTCGCCACCGAGGAAGCCGTGACCGAGGCCCTGAATGCGGCGCCGTCACCGTTGACCGACGACTTTCCCGAGGTCGCGATTGACCGCCAGGCGCAGCACGATTACGCCCAGCACCTGCGGGCGATCGTGCCAACGGACTTGTCGGCACTCACCATCGTTCTCGACTGCGCCAACGGCGCCTCGTCTTCGGTAGCCCACGAACTCTTTGAGGCCACTGGTGCCCGGGTTATCACCCTGCACGATCAGCCCACGGGGCGCAACATTAACGAGGCCTGTGGCTCAACGCACCCCGACGATCTCGTCGCCGCGGTCGTGGCCCACGGAGCCGACCTCGGACTGGCCTTTGACGGTGACGCTGACCGCCTGATCGCCGTTGACGCGAACGGCACCATTCGCGATGGTGATGACCTCATGGTGCTCTTCGCCCTCGACAGTGCCGCTATTCGTGACAGTGGGGTCGTGGTCACGTCGATGAGCAACTTAGGGTTGCGCCGCGCCCTGCACCAGCGCGGCATTGAACTGGTTGAGACGGACGTCGGTGACCGTCACGTACTCATGGCCCTCGAAGAACGGGGCTGGTCCTTCGGTGGGGAACAGAGCGGCCACTTGATCTTCCGTAACCTCAGCCCGACGGGCGATGGCCTGCTCACCGGACTGCGCCTCGCTGAGCTCGTTGCACGACGGGGACCCCTGGCGACGCTGGCCGACGAGGCCTGGCAGCGGGTGCCTCAAGCGCTCATCAACGTCCCCCACGAAGACTACGAGGACTCGGGCGTACGCAGCCTTTTCGCCGCGCTGCAGCGACAGCACGAGCTGAATGACGACGACGTGCGACTGCTGATTCGTCCCTCGGGCACCGAGCCAGTGGTGCGCATCATGGTCGAGGCGAGTAACGGCACCTTCGTCGATGACTTCGTTATCGCCCTCGGCCGTCACTTCAGCGTCTAGGCCCTCGGCCGCGAAAATAGGGGGAGTAGACTTCCCTCTATGTGCGGCATCATTGGGGTCGTAGGATCTCCCGAAACTCTCTCCACGTTGTTGGAGGGCGTCGAACGCCTCGAATACCGCGGGTACGACTCGGCGGGACTGGCGTTGGTCCGTCGCGGCGCCACGTGGCGTGGTCGGGCCGCTTCCGGTACGGCCTCGGTGGCCGCCCTTCGACTGGTGTGTGACGACGCCCCGACCGACTTCACGACCGGTATTGGCCACACGCGGTGGGCCACCCACGGTGCACCGGAGGAAATTAACGCCCACCCGCACCTCGACTGCAGTGAACAAGTCGCCATTATTCACAACGGCATTATTGAGAACCACGTCGCCCTGAAAGAAGCCCTGAAGGCACGGGGCCACGTCTTCACCTCGGTAACCGACTCCGAGGTCGTCGCCCATCTCATCGAAGAAGCGCGTACGACGGGCCTCGACTTGCTCGACGCCGTTCGCCTGGCGCTCCGCGAAGTTCACGGGGCCTTCGCACTCGCCGTGGTCGATAACCGTGAACCCGACGTCATCGTGGCCGCCCGGCGCATTTCACCACTCGTGGTTGGCACGACGAAGGGTGCGACCTACTTGGCCAGTGACGTGCCCGCCATCTTGGACAAGGCCGACTCCTTTTACGGGGTTAATGACGACGAAATCGTCCGACTCACTCCCGCCGGCTTCGAAGCCGTTGATCTCGACGGCGTGCCCGTCCGGTTGAAGCAGTTGCACATCGACTGGGACTTAGAGACGGCGCAAAAGGGTGGACACGACGACTTCATGTCGAAGGAGATCTCGGAGCAGCCCGCGGCCCTCGCCGCCACGCTGCTCGACCGTCGTCGCGACGCCACCATTGCCTTCGACGAGCTGCGCCTCACCGAAGCCGATCTCGCCGCCGTCAAGCGCGTCGTGCTGGTGGCCTGTGGCACGTCGCACCACGCAGCCCTCGTGGCGAAGTACGCCATTGAACGCTGGGCCCGACTCAGTGTCGACGTCGACATTGCCTCGGAGTATCGCTACCGCGACCCCATTGTGGAGATCGGCACCTTGGTCATTGGGGTGAGCCAGAGTGGCGAGACCATTGACACCATTCAGGCCACGCGCGAAGCCCAGCGTCGGGGCGCCCGCGTCGTGGCGATCTCGAACGTCGTCGACGCCTCCCTGGCGCGCGAGGCCGACGCCGTCCTCTACACCCGTGCCGGACTCGAAGTCTCGGTGGCCTCCACCAAGGCCTACGTCGCGCAGATCGCTGTGCTCGAACTCCTCGCCCTACGACTGGCGCAAGTGCGCGGCACCCTAAGTCCGACCGAGATTGACGATCACTTCGCCCAGCTGGGCGCCTTGTCGGGTCACGTGGCCACCACGCTGGCTCGGGAGGCCTCCGTCAAGGCCGTGGCCGATCAACTCCTCGACGCCCGTGACTACTTCTTCATTGGTCGCCACGTGGGCTTCCCCACGGCCTTGGAGGGCGCCCTCAAGCTCAAAGAGGTGACGTACCTGCACGCCGAGGGCTACGCCGCCGGTGAACTCAAACACGGACCGCTCGCCCTCATCGAGCCTGGTGTCGTGGTCGTGGCTATTTGCACCGACCCGGCCATGGCCGACAAGATGCTTTCGAACGTCGCTGAGGTCAAGGCGCGTGGCGCGAGCGTGATCGCAGTCGCCCGGGATAACGACACCACTATCAGCGCAGTCGCCGACTTTGTCCTGCGGGTGCCCGAAGTGGACGCGCTGCTATCACCCATCGTCGACATCGTGCCCCTGCAACTCTTCGCGTACCACGTGGCCCGCGGTCTCGGTCGCAACGTTGACCGCCCTCGCAACCTGGCCAAGACGGTCACCGTCGAATAATGCGGACCCTCGGGATTGGTGTCGACGTCGTCGAAGTAGCCCGCTTTGCCGAACTCCTCCAGCGGCAGCCCCGTTTAGCAACCCGCCTCTTCACCGAGGCAGAGCGGCGAGATGCGCAGGGGCAAGTTGAGCGCTTGGCGGCCCGTTTCGCGGCCAAGGAGGCGACGCTGAAGGCCTTCGGCGTCGGCCTCGGTGCCATGAAGTGGCACGACATGGAAGTGGTGCGTGCCGCGAGTGGGGCACCCTCGATGGCACTGCACGGTGCCGCGGGAGACCTCTGCGCGGCCCGCGGGGTTCGTGAAGTGTTGCTCAGCCAGTCCCACACCGACGCCACCGCGACGGCCTTCGTGCTCGCCCAGGGGGACTGATGCCCGCCGAAGGTCTGCACCGTCCAGCCTGGGCCGAGATTTCCCGTTCCGCGCTGGCGCACAACATCGCCACCATCCGTTCGGTAGTGGGCGATGCCCGTATCTGTGCGGTCGTCAAAGCGAATGGTTACGGCCACGGGGCCCAACTCGTCGCGCCGGCTCTGCTCGAGGCGGGCGCCGACTTGCTCGCGGTGGCCATTGTCGACGAGGGCATTGAACTGCGCGACCTCGGCATCACCGCTCCGATTTTGCTACTCGCCGAAATCCCAGCGAATACCCTGCGAGTAGCCATGGAGCACGACCTCACCCTCACCGTGGGCTCGCTCGCCGGGGCCCGAGCCGTCGCCGACGTCGCTCGTGAGCTCGGCGGGACCTACCGGGTACACCTCAAGGTGGACACTGGTATGTATCGCCAAGGGGTCGACCCCGCCGACGCGCTCGAGGCCGCCGAGATCCTGCGTACACCGCACCTCAACCTCGAGGGTCTCTACACCCACTTTCCAGTGGCCGACGGCGAGTCCGACGACGACCGCTCTTTTACGAAGGGTCAGATGGCAGCCTTTCGCGACGTCGTCGCCCAACTGGCGTCCGCGGGTGTCACGCCACCATTGGTGCACCTGGCCAACTCGGCGGGGGCGCTGGGTCACGCCGAATCAGCGGCCTCCCTGGTGCGACCAGGCCTCGCACTCTACGGCTACACCCCGGCGGGATGGCTGCGCGACGAACTCGCGGCTCGTGGCCTGCACCTACGACCCGCTCTCTCGCTCCGGGCGCACGTGGTGGCCTCACGGATTGTGGCGGCGGGGGAGCGACCAAGTTACGGTCGCCGACGTCGGCTCGCGCGCGACAGCCGTATCGTGACGGTGCCTTTTGGCTACGCCGACGGGTACCCGCGACGCCTCTTCGACGCCGGCGCCGTCGTTCTCATCGGTGGGGCCCCCTGCGGGCTCGCCGGTTCGGTCACGATGGACCAGTTGCTGGTTGACGTGGGTGACCGCGAGGTCAGCGTTGGTGACGACGTCGTACTCCTGGGCAGCGATGGCGTGACCTCGGTCACGGCTGACGATTGGGCGGCGTGGGCGTCAACGATTACGTGGGAAATCCTCTGTGGCATTAGTGCCCGCGTACCTCGGGTCCTCGTCGACTAGCCCAATGGACGTCGCGGCACTCCTCGCGTGTACGCGGTGCGCACTGAGCACCACCCGTCAGCGGGTCGTCGTGGGCACCGGTCCCTCGAGGGCCCGATTGATGGTGGTCGGTGAGGCCCCCGGCCGCACTGAGGACGAGGGTGGTGCCCCCTTCACTGGGCGCTCGGGGCAACTCCTCACGCGCCTGATTGCCGAAGCGGTAGGTCTCGAGCGCGACCAGTACTTCATTACCAACGTCGTCAAGTGTCGTCCGCCCCAGAATCGCCCACCCCGTCGTGACGAACTGAGCGCCTGCCGGCCGTGGCTCGACGAACAACTGCGTGACCAGCGGCCCAGCGTGGTGCTCGCCGTGGGGGCGACCGCGGCCAGAGCAGTCTTTGGTGTTACCGCCCCGATGCGGGAGGCCCACGGCGAGGTCGTGGGGGGCGAGGGTCTCCGAGGCGTCGTGACCTACCATCCAGCGGCGGCGCTCCGTCAAGGCCGTATCGTGGAGGACATGATGCGCACTGATCTCGCCCTCGTGAAGGCCTGGCTCTCGTGAGTTTCCAGCGACGGTGTGCCACGGCTGCGCAGACGCAGGCCGCGGGGGAGTCCTTCGCCGCCGTGTTGCGACCCGGCGACATTGTGCTGCTCTCGGGACCGCTGGGCGCAGGCAAGACGACCTTCAGCCAGGGCGTTGCCCGGGGGCTCGGCGTGACCGATCGCGTCACGAGCCCGACCTTCACCATGGTGCGTCAGCACGAGGCTCACAATGACGCGGGTATCACCACCTTGCACCATTGCGACGTCTACCGCGTCGAGAGTCTCGGTGAGGTCCTGGACCTGGACCTCGGCGAACTCGTTGAAGAAGCGGGCGTCGCCCTCGTGGAGTGGGGCGAACTCGCCGCCTCGATCTTTGGTCGTGACGTCTTGACGTTGACCTTGGCCGCCGACGACACGGACGAACGCACGATTACCGTCGACGGCGCAATCGATGCGGCCCGCCGTGCGTTGCTCGAAGCGTGGGTCTCATGAACATTTTGGCAATCGAAACTGCGACGACGGCCTGCGCGATTGGGCTACGCACCTCGGCGGGCTTTGAAATGGGCTGGGTCGTCGATGATGACCGTCACCACACCGAAACGCTCACCGCGGCTATCGACCGCACACTCCGAGAGTGGTCGCTCACGCCCGCGAGTCTCGACCGCATCGTGGTTGATCGGGGTCCCGGTCTCTTCACCGGTCTGCGGGTGGGGCTCGCGACGGCGATTGGACTGAGCGACGCCCTCGGCATTGCGCTCGTGGGCGTGACCTCGCTCGAGCTCCTGGCCCACGGGGCACACGCCAGTGGGGTGCGCGGCACGCTGGTGGCCGCCGTCGATGGACGCCGGGGTGAGGTATTCATTCAGACATTCGCTCTCGGTGACGAGGTCGTGGCGACCTCGCCGCCAACGGTCGACGTGCCCCGAGAGGTCGTTATTCGCTGGGCCACCCTCGCGACACCGGTGACCTTCACGGGCGATGGCGTGACGCGGTACCTGAAGGACTTCGCCGCCGTGCCCAACGGCACCGTCGAGGAGCAGCACGTCCCCTCCGTCACGGCCGCCCTGCAGTTGGCGATGGTCCGTGAACCGAGCGCCATTGTTGAACCGCTGTATTTACGCGAGGCCGATGCGGTCGCCAACTTCAGCACGCGGGAGCGTCAATGAGTTCCTGGGCTATCCGCCACGCCACACTGCGGGATGTCGATGACATTTTGATCATTGAGGAGAGTCAGTTCCCCGAGCCGTGGTCCCGGGGCATGCTGGTCGATGAACTCACCTCGGCCGAGAATCGTCGATTCACCGTGGTGGACATTGACCGTGACGTGGTGGGTTTCCTCGGGTTGATGTACGTGCTGAAGGATGAAATGCACATCAACACACTCGGTGTGCGCCCTGGCTTCGAGAGTCGCGGCATCGCCACGGCCCTCTTGACCGATGGGTTTGCGGACGCTCGGGCCCGGGGCATCGAACGGGCCACGTTGGAAGTGGCCACGTCGAACACCCGCGCCCACCAGCTCTACTTCCGTTTCGGCTTCAAGCCTGTGGGCGTGCGCAAGCGCTACTACGAAAAGACGGGGGAGGACGCCCTCATTCTCTGGGCGGACCTCGGCGAACTCGCCGCGCCGTCGGACTCCTAAGATTTTCTCGTGACCCTAGCCCTGGCGATTGAGACGAGTTGTGACGACACGGCGGCCGCCGTCGTCGACGACACACTCCACGTCCACTCCTCGGTGATCGAGTCCTCCATTGACCAGCACAAGGCCTTTGGCGGCGTCGTGCCCGAACTGGCCGGACGGGCCCACCTCACCACCATTGGACCGGTCGTGCGTCGCGCTCTGCTGGAGGCCGGTCTCGACCCCCACGCGCCGGCCATCGACGTGGTGGCCGTCACCAGTGGACCGGGACTCATTGGATCGCTGCTCATTGGCCTCTCCGCGGCCAAGGCCTACGCCCTGGCGTGGGGCAAGCCCTTCGTTGGGGTGAACCACCTCGAGGGCCACCTCTTTGCGCCCTTGCTCGAGCGGCCCGACCTCGAGTGGCCCATCGTGACGTTGCTGGTCTCGGGTGGTCACTCGATGATTGTGCTGCAGCACGGACCCGGTCACCACGAAGTCCTCGGTGAGACGATTGACGACGCGGCCGGCGAGGCCTACGACAAGGTGGCCCGCTGGCTCGGTCTGCCCTACCCGGGCGGCCCCGAAATTGACCGCCTCGCCGCCACGGGCACCGCGGGGTCTCTCAAACTCCCCATCTCGATGACGGGCCCCGACTACGACTTCTCCTTCTCGGGACTGAAGACGGCCGTAGTGCGCGCCACCGAGAAGCAGCCCGATCTGCCCATCGCCGACGTTGCGGCCTCTTTCCAAGCGGCCGTGGCCGAACAGTTGCTCCGTAAGTTGCGCAAGGTACTCGAAGCCCGGGACGTCAAGGGCATCGCGCTCGCCGGAGGAGTTGCCGCCAACTCGGCGCTCCGGCGCGGCGTGGAGGCGATTGCCGCCGAGTACGGCGTGCCGAGCTACCTGCCGTCACTGAAGATGTGCACCGATAACGCCGCCATGATTGGCGCGGCCGGTCTGCACCGTTTCGTGGCGAACGGGCCGAGTGACCTCACGCTCTCGGCCCGCCCGAACTGGCCGTTAGCGGAGGTCGTATGAGTGAACGTTGGATTCCCTTTGACGTGAGTGACGCCGACGTCAATCCCTTCCGTCAGTTCGTGAAGTGGTTCGACGAGGCCCAGTCCGAGATGCGCGAGCGTGAGGCCATTGCCCTCACCACCGTGTCGGCCGAGGGCCGACCCAGTACGCGCATGGTGCTGCTCCGTCACTACGACGAGACCAGCTTCGGCTGGTTCACCAACTACGAGTCCCGCAAGGGTCGTGACCTGGCGGCCACCGGCGTGGCCGCTCTCCTCTGGTACTGCGAACCACTGGGTCGACAGATTCGGATCGAGGGTCACGTCGAGCGCATGTCGGCGGAAGCGTCGAACGCCTATTTTCTCTCTCGACCTCGCAGTCACCAACTCGGTGCGTGGGCCTCGAAGCAGAGCGCACCCCTCGAGAGTCGCGCCGCCTTTGACGCCCGCTACGAGGCACTCGAGGCCGAGTTTGCGGGACGAGACATTCCCCGGCCGGACTACTGGGGTGGCTTTCGACTCGTGCCCGATTTATTCGAATTCTGGCAGCACCGCACGGCTCGCCTGCACGACCGGGTGATCTACACACCGGTCGAGGGTGGCTGGCACTTGGAGCGGCAGAACCCGTAGCTGAGTTGGCTCCAAAGCATCCCCGACATACGACACTTGCTGGCTGGAGTCCAGATGCTTCCCGGCATCTGGGCTAGGAAATAGCCAACGCGTAGCGAAGGGCTCGGTTCAACTCACGCTCTCTCAATGGAGATAAAGAGCCAATGGGCTCTCCGATCAGGTTGGCACACGAAATAGTCACGATGCTGTCACAGTTGATGACGCATTCTTCCAGGAGGCCTTCTTCCGGTCCTAGGTGGACTTCGGACCGAATACCCCGAATGGTTCGCGTTACCGGTGCACAGACCACTGAGGTCAAGATAAAAAGTGCTGGTGTTCGGCTAATGACGCAGACTGGTCGTCGGCCGAAACCCGCTCCCAAATCCGCCCACACGATTGAGCCCCGCCTCACCAGGGTGGTGTGTTCTCACGCGCTAATTGCAGCGCAGCTTGTATGAAGATCGAATCCTGGGGGGCATCTCGATAGGCGATCCGCATGGCCTCGTCGGCGAGACGCTCTTCGTGCGCAGTAATAAGCGCAGCGGCAGCCCTTCGTAAGAGAGCGGAGCGATTGGTGCCCAATTGCGATGCCATGGTGTCGAGTTGCTCAACAAGGGTTTCATCGAGTTGTACGAGTACTTCTTTGCGTGCCATAGTCATATGGTTTACCATAGGACTTTTCTTAGGCGCAACATTGTTTGATTTTCCATGTCGTACAACGGTCGTGTCTGGCTCAATGAAAATGATCGAACGTCACAACTTGGCACTCCACCCACTACTCTGCTAATTTGGCACTCGTAAGGTTTGAGTGCTAATAACCAGGAGGCAAAACCAAATGAAGCTGCAACCGCTCGAAGACCGCATTGTGGTCCGTCCCAACGTTGCCGAGGCCACTACGGCTTCCGGTCTCGTTATTCCCGACACCGCCAAGGAAAAGCCCCAGCAGGGCACCGTCCTCGCGGTCGGCCCCGGCCGTCGCTCGGACTCTGGCGAACTGATCCCCACCGG
>Ga0208741_10000976_pt1 | contig 12246 bp, 24 predicted proteins | sample CryBogCBE03Jun09_FD_184576 | JGI IMG/M metagenome (GOLD analysis project Ga0208741, IMG submission 184576) | Freshwater microbial communities from Crystal Bog, Wisconsin, USA - CBE03Jun09 (SPAdes) | ecosystem: Environmental > Aquatic > Freshwater > Lake | place: Crystal Bog, Wisconsin, USA...
CCTTTTGTTTAACTATACAACTATTATAACATTTCGGTAATTTCTGGTCAACCGGGCAGGTTAGTGCCCGTTAACTTATGCTGACCAGTAGCTCTCACTTGCAGGACTGCAAAAGTATGGCGTGTCATACCGCTCAGTGAACTCTTTACCGCCCATTAGATTTGTTTTGGTAACAAAGGTTTCGTGTAACTCAACAATAAAACCCTGTGCAATCTTGTCCGATACCACTGTTTGGATGTAATCACGGGTAACTGGGCAAAAATCACGCTTCTCAATCAATCTCTGACCCGCTTTAATACGGCGATCAGCTTTATAAATTTCTACTGTGTATGCTGTAAGTTTTGACATTGTCTGCTCCTTTATTTTCACTATACATACATTATAGCAAATTGGGCATTTCTGGTCAACCTTTTGGTAAACCCGTAAAAACCCCGTATTACAGGGGGTTTAAAAGTGTTGTTTTTACGCTACAGACTATAGTATTGTAGGATTGGGTATATGTGCTTGTATAAATGCTTTACTTGGTTCTGTTTGCATACATAAAACATTTTTTCCAAAAATACAATCAACCGTTAGGGTGTCTTTGTCAACAATTACACTATTATCGAATAAAAAGTTATTACCTTGAATGTTATATAAACTATCAATAATTGATTTTAATTTTGTTCGGTCCCACGCTACAATTTCTTTTTGACTGTGTAGAAAATAAGTGCGGCGATCAATATGATATTTATGTGCTTCATGCCGATAAGGATCCCATGTACTACCGTCTTTCCACTGAGTGTTTCCGTCAACCCACGAATTCCATGGTAAAATTATACTAGGAACTTTTAAGGTATGGGCTAGTTGTGCGGCTCCGCCTTCGTAGCCAATTATACAGTCGCAGAGGTTGTTTAATAAAAATGATTTATGTTCAACATTACTTTTAGAACTATTAAGGGTAATAACATCATATCCTGCGTCTGTAACAAGTTTAATAATTTGTGAATAAGTTTCATAACTAGCAAATTTGTTGTAGGGGAAATCTTTTACTTCTCTTTTTTCTCCGAGTGGATCATTATTATCATTATCAGTCAATCCACCGGCATGATGCATAGCTAATCCTATGCATGGTTTATTTCTTAGCCCCACTGGGTAGTCTCGGCCAAATAATCTTACAGTATCTGCGCTAAAATATGGAACAAATGATTTCATTAGATCGTCACTGGCTGGATCATTTACAGAGTTATTTTCTTGTATAATAATTAATTGGTCGTCACTGATGTTAAAAATTCGTTTAAAATCATAAAGCATATGATTATAACTGGGCACAAAAGCATGTATCTGCTTGTTTGTGGCTAACAGTAAAGATAATTCTATAATAATTATTCCTAGACCGTCAGGCCTCATTCGGTATTCTAATATGGTAGCCATGGAATTACTTATTAAGTAAACTTGACCATTCTGTTGTTTTTAACCAATTAGTATAAATGCAATCAGCTGTGGCCTGATGTTTTTCTAAATGATATGGAATACCGTTAAGCATAGCAATCTTGTCCTGCACACTATCGTACTGACTTCTAGCTTTGGCCCACTTAGGGTCATCTTCGTGAACCCAACTATCAATTTTGGCTTCGTTGATTTCTATGTGAAACTGCATGGCCAGATGCGGGCCAATGGCCCAGGCTTGATTAGGACAAGCAGGCGATGAGGCTATCTTTGTTGCGCCTGTTGGAATGCTGAATGATTCATAGTGCCATTGTATAACTGTATCAGTTGGATTATTGCCAAACCATTCCTGAACCGAGGGCGTTCCCTCGTAAGCAATTGGTTGCCACCCGATCTCAGGTTGTGGGCTTGCTGAAATAGTTCCACCCAATGCCCGGGCCATTAGTTGAGCACCTAGACAATGTCCTATGACAGGACGATCTCTATACATGGCTTGTAGGATTAAAATTTCCGCGGCACGATTGCTTGGTAACGGATCGTTGGCACTTATACCACCGCCCATTACTGCCAGGGCCGAGTAAGGTTCTATCGTGGTAGGAAACAGTTCCCCTGCTCCAGCATTGACAATATGATACGGAATGATATGCCGCTTTAACCATGTAATTAGGTAAGCGGCATTTTCTGGCAGTTGGTGTTGTAAGATTAAAACTGGCTTCACTGGGTATTTATTGCCAGTTATAAGTTACATTTCAACATAGTCTTGTTTGAATCCACCGCACTCTGGGCAAGGAAAATCCTCAGGCAAATCATCCCATGCGCCTTCTAATTCTTCATTGTGGATGTGGCCACAGATTACGCATACATGTTCCATTATAGTGCCTCCAATACTCGTGAATATGCTTCAGCATGACGCTTCTCTACTCGTTGTAGAGCCGCAAAACGCTTTTCAGCCTTGACCAATACAGCCGCAAACTGGTCAGCGTGTTCTTTGCTTTCTGCAATTTGGTGTTGTGCTTCTATCGCAGCTTGTTGGTTTCCTTCTTCAACAGCTTCGGCAAGCATGGTTGGATACATGTGTGTAAACTCTTCTGTTTCGCCCGCAATTGCTTTTTCCAAACATTCTTTGGTTGTAGGTTTACCTACAAGCAATTCCAAATGGCCCCATGCGTGTAGCAATTCTTGGTCCGCGGTATGCTCAAAATGCTTTGCTACATCCTCGAAGCCTTCTGCACGAGCAATTTTCGCAAAATAGCGATACTTGATATGAGCTTGCGACTCACCTGCTAATGCTGCTTCAAGATTTTTGATAGTAATACTCATTGACATCTCCTTAAGTTAAAATAATATTATAATAGTAATTATCAATTAAATCAACGGTTTTAATTGATTTTTTCAATAATTATTTTAATAACGCTTATTGAAAAAATCAATTACGATTTATGACCAATTTTGGTGATATGCTTGTAATGCTCGTTTACGGGCAAGTAAAAGTCTAATTTTGATTCCATCAGATAAATCTACATCAGCAGTTTGATCAACTAATTCTGGTCGACGATATCCGACTTGAATATCCGGAAGTTCGTCGTAGTAGTCAGTGTCGTCGTCATTTAATACCAATAAAATTCGTTGCGATTTAGCTAGGTATAATTTTGTTTTTGTGATGGTGACACGGACCCGACCGGCGTGTGTCACAGAGTGGGCAGACCATGCGTAAGGATTGGTGTTCCAAAAGGGATCCGACTCCGCTTGACTTGGGCCCCCGGGCAGAGCTACGAGTATTAAGATTTGTAACAGTATGCGTAAGCATGATTGTCTCCTCATGCTATATTAACGCTTTGAGTTGACGTTAAGTTGACATCTTTTGGAAAATATAAATGCCTTCGGATTTGTAGGCTTTTTCCAATTTGTTGTTACCTACTCCAGGGCGCACATTCAGGATCATATCTATGGTTTCTTGATATTTAAATCCAACTTGTTCGCTGATTGCCTTCCATTGGTCTACAATAACAAACTGCTCTTTACCATTTTTGTAATTAGCAATGTTTACAGCATAGATTCCATCATCAGCTAATGCCTTATGTATCATTTGTAAGGTAGGCACAACATAGCCATCAAACCATGCAGATAGCGTGGTATAGCGATTCATACACTGTGTTGGTTCATCTGTGTAGGTTTCTAAATTGAAGTAGGGCGGACTACTAAAAGCCGCATCATAGAATCCGGGTTTGGGTGCAAACTCTTCGCTAGGGCAACAGTGCATTTCATATCCGGATCCAATATTTTGTTCATCAAGTAGTTTGCCTAAAGCAACCAATCCTTGGTGTGTTCGAGTGTTAGGGTCTATACCTGTGTAGTGATAACGTAGGTTACTGGTCATGGCACCCAGCATACGACCACCATAGCCCGAACTAAAGTCCAGCAAGTTACCGCGGAACACAGGACAGATATGTTCCCATACTGCTCGAGCATTCATGGGCTTGAAGTTTTGTATGGTTCCACCGTTGACCAACTCTAAAGCTCTGCGTATGTTCTTGGGAATAACAGTATCCGCACCTTCGTCACGATGTACATAGGCCAACTTAATTGCTCGCTTGAGTTTGTTGTCGTGATTAAACCTAGCCTTCATACTTACAGTATCGTTGTCATTCCACTTGGCATCCTGCATGTTAGGAAACCAAAAGCGTCCAAATGCCAATCCTTCGTTGTTGCCTACTCCAAGTTGCTGATTTTTAACTGATTTGGTTTTGGTTGCTAGTTTATCAACTTGTTCGCGACATCCATCTAAGTTGTAATAGGTAATAGGAACTATGCCCACGCTACGGTAGATATTAAAAACTTCATCTTGGATTGCTTGTTTGCCAGCATCGTCGGCCTTTGTCCATGCATCTTTACCCAATGCTCGAAGTTGTGGCAACACTGATTCATAGCCCGTGCATACTTTGTCTGTGGGAGTATATCCCCACTCTTGACACAGTTGTTGATAATATTGTTCTATCATCGTTCAAACAACCAAAGGTCTTCAAAGTTGCCGCCACGAGTTTTTTTCGCTTGACGACCTGCGGCAATCGCTGACCACTGTACTTTATAGTGTGTAGGGGTGCCGAAATAAGTTTCAACAACATCACGCATGTCTTGACTGATAGTAACTTCTTCTTTGGCTTTGTTGCGATAGTTACTGATAACAAACGCAAAACGGCCGCCAGGCTTGAGCACCTGTTTAGCAATTATAACTGTGGCTTGCCAGTAGTTCAATAACCAATCCTCATAGTCGGGATAGTTGGCGAAACTTTGATCTGGGCTGTCGTAAATTTCCAAGTCGTAATAGGGTGGACTAAACAATACCGCATCAACTTGATTTTGGTACCTGGCAACAAAGTCAGTATCTTTGCCCAGGCGCTCACTAGGACAACAATATAATTTTACAGTCTTGTCCGGAATTTCAAACAAGCTACGATCTTTATAAGCACTCCACTCGGCATGTAATTTTTTACCATTGTCAACAACTTCTGGAATAACATCTGTGGCTACAAAATGTTTGAATTGACTGCTATAAAAAGCAAGTTGATAACTATTCCATCCCATCACTGGTGCGAACAGTGTTTCACCTGGTAGTAGTTCTTCTAGTATGCCCTTGTAGGTTGCTGGATTAAAAATACTAGCACGGTTACAGCCCATCATAAAATCTGTCCAGAATTGACCGTAATCGCCGTCAATCTTACAAATATGATCAAAAAATGCAGGTCCTACTAGACTGTTACGTAGTTTAAAATCTTCAAACATTGCCTTCATTAACCCAAAGGTATATTCAAAATCGTTACTATATAACTTACGGGTATTAAAGAACTTTTCAAAATTAATATTTTTACAGATACGCCCGTACTTGCTGTTAGTGCGCCCGGCAAAGGTGTTGCCTTCTAATATGTTAGCATTTGGGATTTGGAAATAGTGATCAAGATCTTCGGTAATTGCGGCTGTACGATTAAACCACTCAGCTAGTGCCACTTCAGGTTCTGTGACTAGCATCTTGTATAATTTTCTCTTGTAAAGATCTAATCGACTTTTACGATTATCTTTTTTAGCTACACGGTCAACAAAGGTATCTAGATCACTGCGTACAACAAAGTTACCAGAGGTATCACTACCATTAAGCACCGACAACTGTTGACTAAAGTTTTCGAAACTAATTGTTTTGTTAAAGTTAAAAAGTTTTAGAAATTCTTTTTCGGTATATAGCATTACGTATTTATGTCAGGCTCGAATAACTGTGCAGTTATCAATTGTTAATTTTTGTGTGACTACAAGATTTTCTGTTAACACCGATTCAGGGATACCAATAACATCTCGCTTCATATACTTTTTATCAATGGCACATCGATCTTCCCATGCCTGGCGCTGGCTCATTAGGTAATCTTGTACCAGTGTAACATTAGCAGGCTGACTGATATCGTACATACGAACCAAGGCCAAAGTAGTCTTGTCCCGACTTACTAGGATATATCTAGGATATATTAAATCTCCCATAGCATGAAACTGATACAGTGCATCCGGGTAAGTTCCAGATTTTTTTCTTTTTTCAACCCGACTACATTTTTGTTCAATTAGTATATCGTTTGATTTAGCATCTTCACCATTTCTAGCAAAGTTAATATTGTAGTCATTGTCATATTGACTGACAATTTCGTAGACTGATAATGAACTCAGTGTATCTGTATCTAATACATCAATTTTGTGCTTACGATAAATTTCTTCACGGTCTGCAAAGATACGCTTTCGATATTCATCAAGTTCTTTTAATACTTCTGGGTTTAAATATTTTGCCATTATGTATTATAATACTTATAATATGCTATTGTCAACTAATTTTAAAATACTTATAATGTTGTTCAATATTCCAATTATTCAAATCAACTGGATGGCCATCACAGGTTTCAATTTGGATATCTGAATATATCTGTGTATATCTGCGCCAAAATTCTTTGGTGCTTGGAGTACTTTTACCCCAACCAAGTCTACCAAGTTCTTTGTGTTTATCTTTGCTAAGATAACAGGTAGGAGCATTAAAAGCTTCGGTAACAGTAATACGCCCGTCAATTAATAGTCCACGAATAATACGATTTGGAATGACATGTTCAAAATCGGTATTTGTTGCACCAACTTCTCTATAATGTGCTCCAGTAGAATTTTGTTCAATACAATACTCGTGATACCTGCGTAAAGCATCATCAATATCATCACGGATTAGTCGATGCCGTTGTTCGTGGGTAGCTTTGGACAATAATTTGAGACAAAACTCAATCATTTCTCTTTCATACTGTTCTGTTTCACGATAAGCATCGTCGTTACGGGTAACTCCAGTATATGTTTCTGGCACAAAACCATCTATTCGTTCAATCAAGGTCTGCATCTTCTTCTACCTCCTGTTCGTCAATTGCAATATTGTCTTCATCAGCAAAACGAAATAGATCTTTATGATGATTTTGATTAGGGTACACACCCACGCTAAGTTTTTTACCACCTACTGTATGTGTTGGTAAGTTAAGTTCGCCGCCTTGCATTTCATAAATTTCTCTTATAAAATTGCTCATGGCTCTCGGAGCAGTCCAACCTGTAGCAGTAATGTGTATCCATTGTTTTTTACTTTTACTATGCACCACATGACTTCTTGGAAACCGTTCTTTAACTTTAGTTAATATTTGAATCATCCAATCTTCAGGCCATCCATCGCGTTTTCTAAAACCAGGTTTATTGCCCATAAGTCGTTTAAGTTCCCATAGACCGATAAACAAGCCTTGATCTACTTCTTCGTCGTCTGGAAAAACAGTAATGATAGAATTTAAAATATCATATACTGCCTTACCTGGATTATCACTATCCTCGTCAAGTTTAATACCTTTGTAAGCATATTTAAAATGGCTAAAGAAATAATCACCATTGCCTTTTTTAGCGGCACTTGCTCGAACAGATTTACTTTCTAAATCAATTCCCAATAAATCAAATTGATTTTGTAATGCTCTGGCATTGACATTATTTTTTTCTCTACTACCTTTTTTAAATCTAACCAAAGCATTGCGATGTAAATCTCCTGGTGTTAATCCTACTGTACCAGAATGGTTTTGCTGTTCAAATGCATAACTTGGAAACTGCTCATCGTCAGTTTCCACAATAGCAGCAGGTACTTTATCAAACCCTAAAATAATACAAGATATCACTCGATGTTGTGCATCATACACGGTGACTTCAGCTTCACCAATCATTTGGCAAGCACTAGCCGGATGACATAATCGTGGATCAAATCTTGCAATGATATTCAGAATGTGCTGTAAAATAACATCTCGTTGTACCTCATAATCAATCCAGAGAGTTTTAACAGAAACAAATTCAGATCTTGGAAATTTATAGGCAGTATGTTTGGCCGCGTGTTGAAACTTTTTGAGTTGAGTTTCTGTGAGCATGCCTTCTTCTTTGAGTTCTTTAAGAACCCGTTTGGCTACATCTGTAGCTTTTTCTCGTAGTCTGATTTTTGAAGCCACGATAACTCCTGTATTGTTAATAATAGTTTATTATACTACAAAAAGGAATTTTAGGTCAACCAACCGGAAAACCTATGTTAGTGCTTACTAACAATGCTCTGCACCCCCGGTGGTCCATTGTTGATTTTAACTCGGTTATAGGAACCAACCTATATCCCTTGGTTGCCTGATCGGGCTCAGCAAGTAATAAGTAAAATCTCACCCACTCACGACGGGGTCGTTGACGCATTGCTAGCGGCCTTTAGGTTGGAAGACTACCATCCGTAGATGACAAATCTACTATTAGTGCGGATCACACTAGCCCGGAGTCACCCGGGCGCCAAGACTTTATGCAATAACCTGTTGTTTACAATCCAACCGGTCACTATAAAAAACTTGTCCTAATTCTCTAATGGTATCTGCGGCTGTCTGCGGACTTGCCGCAAACATGTCACGGATATCATCTTCGGTAATACCTTCTACAGCATCTACAAAATAAATTTCATAGTGTCGTTGACTGTTTGCCTGTGCTCGTAGTCGCATGTGCAGAAGATTAGGCATGCCACGATGTTCTTCACCTTTGAGTGCGGCCCAGGCTTTTTTACCTTGTTCCGCAGTGACATCACCCACATACTCGAGTCCCTCATTCGACCACATGACTACAAACTGATGGTTCATTATTGAATGGTATCCCCGTCAATACCATCAAATACACTGCATCCACGCTGTTCAGCTTCATACATCAGCTTATCAGTTGCGGCATCGCAGGCAATTTCGAACAGCTCATCAATTTCCGCCTGTGACAAGTGATATTCTGGAATCTGCCCTGCCATTACAGCTTCTGCTACCATTAAGCGGTCTTCTGACATCATCTTGATTCGTTCTCCAAGGGTTTAAATCGTTCACTAAATGCATCTAGCAAACAGGAATACTTTTCTCCTGTCTTGCTATTATTATAGTAGACCCACAATTTCTGGTCAACCTGAACTACTTCTTCTACTGTAAAAATTTTACCATCTTGCGATGTAAATTGTGTTGCCATTGTCATATTATTGTGCCTTTGCTAATCTTGCTTCCCTGTGAGCATGCCAACTAGAATCTAAGTCGGCATCGTGTTTAAAAAGTTTTTCGTATGCTCTGTCAGCGATACCATAGTTTTCGTGGGCGCCACCTAACTCATAAAAATCATAGTCAACAGTCCAGCGTGGTATGATTGTCATCTGGGCATCTGCATCATGCAGTATGGGTAACTGACGCCATTGGAATAGTAATTGTTTAACCACTTGCCCCCAATAATTCTTGGACCACGATCTGCGTTTTGCTGCTTTATGGATCGCACGGGCCGCATCAAGACGCTGTCCTAAAATTTCTGCTTCATTACCAAAATATCTGTAATTTTTCATTATACTCTCACTATCGATTACTATACAACTATTATACTAAAAACGGATTTTGTGGTCAACCTAGAGCCATCTCATTGTAAATGCTATGCAATCGCGCTCGCTGTCAAAGTAAAAAATATACCGACCGGGCTTGTGATCACTACTGACATCTATAAGTTGCCAGCGCCATTCTCCAACTAACTCTTCTTTGCACCAATCCAATACCTGCTCAAGAACACCAAACGGCTTGGATATTTCTTGTGCATAACTAAAACTATCTTTGTCCCGCATATACTCCATGGGACTTTTTAATAGAGGTTCGTGCTTTACTCTACGCAGGGTCATGTAAGGATTCGGTTAACAAATTTTGGGGCAGTTGCCAGAATGCATAACTTTCCGCAATGTCTAGCACATAGCCCTCACTTGGCCTTCCTGATTTGGGAGTGGTCATTTCATAAAAGAAAAACTGACGATCATCTTGTATCCATGTGCGTTTGGTGTAGTAGTTTGGGAATCCTTCAAACACATCTAAACTCTGTTCACACGCTTCTGTGATCTCCCAAAGCACTCCGGCTACTTGGGCGCCTCGGCGTGGTTCAATAGTGGCATGACTGTAAAACCGTAATTCCCAATCACGCAGAATAAATGCACCCTGAGCCTGTGCTTCGGGACAACGCCACTGCATGGATCCAGGGTGGAGGTTGGCTCCATACGCAAAATATAAATTCTTCAACATGTTACCTCACTAAACTTCAATTTAAAAATAAATGCATCTCTAGGGTCGCGGAATGCCCAGATCATCTGATCTGCACCAATGTCTGTAACAAAGCGATCACCAGGACATCCAAACATTTCAATACTGGCAATACATAACCGATCCCAATATTCCATGGTATCTGCACCCTGGCCCCAATTGACTGTCACAGGATAGGCGAATTCAGGATCCGTCAATGTAGTTTTTCCGTATATAATCATCCATCTGCTCAGCAGGCCAGGTGGTGTAATATAATAGGTTATCCGTTATTCTAAACCTATTACAAAAACTCTGCCCATATCTGATACCATGTAAGGCGTCCCAGGTAAAATCCTGTTGCCAAATCTCAAAATCTTCTTTGGTAATCTTTAAATTGTTGTAAATGTGCGATGGGTTCGTGACCATTTCCTGCATCATTTGTTCAAACACGGTTTGTCCTGTCATATACTATTTTACGCTAAGTTGATTTATTGGTCAATCGTTAATTAAGTTAGTCCCACAGCGCCTCAAAATACCGACCAAAGAGTCTAAATCCATTTGTCTTACGATCCTGCCAGATCTTATGACCTTTCTTGTCATACTTGACCTTACTAGTGGCCTTGGTCATGTCATCTAACCATTCATCTGTGCCGAGCTTGCTATCTTTATAAGCACTATGATCAAAGAACTGGCCTTCAGCATCGTCGGCAACCTTTTGTTCAAATGCCCAGATCATTTCGTTGAGAACATAATCCCAGCGTTTAAAGTGGTTGCTGTCAATATCCCATTCGTTTTCTTTGGGTTCTGCTTCTGTGCTACGCAACTCTTTAGGAACATCCTTGTCATCAACAAATGGAGCACCGTGTTTATCCTCTTTAAGCTGTTTAAGTCCAGGGAGAATAATATCAGCTAGAGTATGATCGAAACTCCAAGTATCCCACCGATCAATTCGAACTATGTTAATCTGCGGATGCACAAGATCCAACACCCAACGGACGGCATGGCAAATGGGACCAAGATACTCAGTAACCGGTTCCACCCAAGCAGGATGGTCGACATATTCCGTATCTTCTATGATGCTTTTACTGCGACCACACTTGGACCATGCTGTCCAAAAGAATATATATTCTATGATAGTGTAGGGGCTTACCCAATGGCTACGATAACAACTCTTATAAATTTTCATTTTAACCCTTTTTGTTCTACACCCTCTCTATACCAATCGGTAAGAGGCTCATCAAAATGTTCTTTGATTTTAATCATACGACCATCCATAAACAGGCTTCGGTATTCTATCCAACGATCTCGATTGGCTTTGTCACTACGATAAAAACGCAGGTTGCCATCAAAATCTTCACAAGCCACCCAACGCTGGTTAAACTGCCGTATACTTCCGCCGAATAATCCTTCGTGATCATCCCATTCTGTATCGTATTCTTCGTGCCACAGGTACCAATGCCCATCATCTTGATTCTGTTCGATCTTGTAATTATCCAAACTCTGACATGGGGTATCTTTTGTTTGATACTCCTCACCTTTGTATTGGATATTATCAAACATTCCCATTACTTGATTCCTAATGTGTCAGGGCTATGGTCAACCCAATCACCCGTTTCATCACTATAAAAGAATGCATCTGGATCTACAATCTTGATTGTCATATCTGTATGTCGTATATCGTAATCAACAAACTCTTCGGGTGCATTGGTGTAGATTCTAAACACATACCGATCTCCACCACACCAGATTAGGTAGCCTTCCCGGCCGTCTGCTGACTCAATTTTCATTTAACTTCCTCCGCCTGCAAAGGCATGATGCATTAAGTAATTAACCACCGAGTCTGAACCTACTAGCCATTGCGCTTCGGGTGTGCGGTCTGCAAATGCTTGATTTGGGCTAGACCACCAGGACTCTACCAGGTCTGCACCTACTAGACTCTCTACTAGAGTATTGCAAGTGGCTCTAAAATTCTCTTCTGAAGTTAGGTGTCTACTCATTACCAACTTCCGTCATCGGCCCAAAGCCTAACTGTTACAAACAAAAATCTAGCATAATAACTACGCTCATGTGGGCCCACCCATTCGTCTATAAATGCACGACCCGCCTGTGGAATCCACGCCCAGTGTAAGGGATTAAGTGTAACTGCTACACTTGCTCCTGAATATCTTAACCATTTATACACGATCTGCTCCTG
>Ga0208741_10000977_pt1 | contig 12244 bp, 23 predicted proteins | sample CryBogCBE03Jun09_FD_184576 | JGI IMG/M metagenome (GOLD analysis project Ga0208741, IMG submission 184576) | Freshwater microbial communities from Crystal Bog, Wisconsin, USA - CBE03Jun09 (SPAdes) | ecosystem: Environmental > Aquatic > Freshwater > Lake | place: Crystal Bog, Wisconsin, USA...
ACATAGGGCATATATCCTCTGCAATTGATTCTAAATACTCTATTGTCAAAGCAAAAGGTATGTTATATTTTTTAGATCTCTGTTTTGCCCCAGTGTGTGCTTTTGTAATGTGACCTTTTTTAGTTTTATAAAAAGCTTTTTGTCTTTCTAAAACGCAACTTTTACATTGAGATTGATAACCAGATTTATTATAAAAAGATCTGGTGAATTCAGACAATAGTTTGTCTTGTTTGCACTTACTACAAACTTTCATTTTTAACTCCACTTAGTTGAATAGTTAGAAGGTAAGTTCTTGAAGTGGCAAGAACAATTCCCGTCGGAATTTGTCCCTTCTATAACTACTTATGCAAAGAGGCGAAAAAATCCGCCCCAAGAATTAATAAAAGTTACCGCCACCGATATCTTTAAGATTCTTATCTGGACCAACTTTGCTAGAACGGGCGGGTTTGCCCTTAACTGCATTGTTAGCACGTTTAGAACCAGATGAACCAGCGTCTAGGTTTTTGTTTTCTGGGCCACCGCCGCTGGATAACTTACCAGTTTCTTGGTAAGTTTGGCGAAAGCCTTGTAAATTTTTATCTGCCATTTTATTGTCCTTCTGTAGGAGTTGTTGGTTGTGGTGCTGCTGCTTGCTGTGCTTGCATTTGAGCTATCTGTTGTTGATGAGCTTGATCTGCTTGCTGTAAACCTTGGGCATGCTCTTGCTGGGATTGTTGTAACCCCATAGCGTGTTCTTGGGCTGTTTGTTGTAATCCTTGCTGATGTTGCTCTTGGGCGCGTTGGATTTCCAATTGATGCTGTACTTGTGCTGCTTGTTGTTCAAAATACTGTTGTTGAGCATTTAGACCATGTTCCCTAATATCCGCGTTGGCAGTGTTAATTGCCTCCATAGCAGACGCATTTTGCTCAGCATCTAGTTGAATTTGCTGTTGGCTCATTTGCGTTTTGGCATTGATCATTGCAATACGCTCTTTAGCCGCATTATTGATGTTTGCCATTGCAATATTGGTAGCGTTGCCTTGGTTATTGATATCTGTTTGTGTCTGGTACTTAGTCTGTAAGTCCTGTACTCGTTGTTGCAATTCGGCAACACGTATCTTAAAGTCTTGCTGATCTTCTTGCATTTGAGCTTGAAGATTGGCTTGTGACTCTTGCGATTTACGCTGGGTTTCAGCCATTTGCGTTTTCATGAGTACATTAGCTGTTGGATCTGCTAAAGCTTGCATCTCAATCTGTGCTTGTTGCGCTTGTTGCGCTTTTTGTGCCAATTGTTGAATTATTGGCATAAACGAAGCAAATTCTTGCTGAGACTGTTGTGCTACTAGCTGTGCGGCGATTCCAAGAGCTTTTTGACTGTTTCTATCCAGTGATTTTTCTTCATGAAGGGCTAAAACATCTTTTCCGCCGTTAGATTCAGACACATGGGTACGCATGGCTTGCAAATAGTGCAGTGTCATGTGTTGTTTGATATGAGCAAGCAGTTGACTAGCGAATTGTGGACCCATAATTGGGCTTGCACCATAGCTTGGATCCATAGCAAACAGTAAATGGATTCTAATATGCTCTAAATGCTCTTGATCAGGGAAAGCGGCAGACATTCTGCCCATTGCCATGGAAACATTCTCCAAAGCTGGGTTAGATTCTACAACACCCTCTGGATTTGGCAGAATTTCTTGAATATTAGGTATTTTGAGCTGTTTGAGAATGCGTAAATGGGCTTCACGCATGTCATAAAGCTGTGGTGCGGACTGTGCAAGCTGTAAAATCGCTTGTGCTTGAGCCACACGCTGTGTTTCTGAGAAAATATTAGGATCAGAAACTGGACGAATGTCATTATTGGTCGCAAAATCACGAATTTCAATCTCTTCGCCAGAGCCATTGTTCATTTCTTCCAAGTACCAATGATTGATACGAGACAAAATGGCTAAAGATTTAGCTTGTGAACGATGTAATCTTGCGTGAATGCTTGAAAATACTTTGGCGCCTTGTTCAATCAGCGCTTGTGTTGTTCCAACTGGGGCATTGGCGTTAACATCACCAATTTTTTCTTCAGAAGTAGTAACTACGCCTTTTGCAGCGGCTGTTAACCAACCTAAAAGACTGAATAAAACGGATGATGGTTGATTAAATGGCAATGGCATTGCCAATTTACGCACGTCATCGACACCGGGGGCGCCTTCAATTTCTACAACTTGGGTTGGCTCAATTCGATCAGACTGTCCTCCAATGCGTCCACCTTTGAGTTTAAGCATTGTCTGGCTGTTGTTGATATGAGCAGCGTCAAGCAGAGCACGAAGAGAGCCAGTAAGAGCGGCGGCAAGACCACCAATAAGATGAGGCAATCCAATGGCGTAAGCGCCACGCCAAGGAATAAATTTAAACTCAACATACCAGTCCAACTTCTCAAGTTTATCATCGCCATATGCCCAGTTTCTGTAAAGTGCTAACACTTTGGAAGTTGAATCGTCGATGGTTAAAATGTACGGAGCACGTCTTCCATCGGTTTCGTTATCTTCGTCTAGGCGTAAGAAGCATGTGATCTCATAAACTCTGCGCACACCATCCACGTTCTTGGATGGTTTTGAAATACCTTCGATCTTATCGTTGGCTTTTTTAGATTGGCTTTGTTGATCTGTTTCTATGTCAGAAATATAGTCTGTATCAATGTCACGATAGACACCTTGCTCTACTCGTTGCTTGAAAATATCTTCTGTGATATCTTGTATTTCAGTAACCCGAGCAGAGGTATAAAAATTGGTGGTAGCGTAAGGCAACAAAATGTTGTCAATAGGCACCCATTCAGTAGTAGGACGCTTAAGTTCATAGTCATAGCGCCATTTAAGATACTGTGAACCCCCCAAAGGTAGCTGAGTGAGCATTTGCTCCATCTCATCGCGATACTCTGGGATTTGATCGGTCAACTGCCAATTCATAAAGTTGACTTTACGATCGGCTATTTCGCTACGCTCTTTGTTGTTACCACCAAAGATTTGTGATTTTACAATGCCATCGGACGGCAACAGTTCACGAGCGGCTGACGCAGCAAAGTCAACACATGACTCTGCCATAACAGGGTGAACGACTTTAGAGGCTCCATCAAAGGTTGCGCCCCCAGGTGCGTCCTTACCTAAACCGGTACGGCGTAATCCATCTTCATACTGCTTATCGCGTTCTTTACGAGCTTCACGATCTACTTCAATTAAATCTAAAAATTCAAAAGCGAGTTCGTCTAAATCGCCCTCATCGAATTCTTCTGCTAAGTTAGCATAGAATTCTGGATCCTTAAGCGGACCTTCGGTAGGAGTCAAATTGACAATAACAGAGCCATCTTCTTGCTCGATGATATCGTCTTGAATATTCATCTCATCATCAAGACCCAAAGCATCTGCATAAGAATCAATCTCTTCGTCACTTAACTCAATGTTTTCTTTATCTGTATCTAATGAAGACAGATTGGCTCCCGCTTGAATTGGAAGTTGTGGTGCTCGTGCCATTAATTATTTTCCAGAAATGTGTTTTTGAATGAGCAATTTGCTCATATCTTTAAATGGTTTTACTTTTACTGAACCACCTTTGGCAAACATGGCAGAACCTACTGTAGGTTGTGGCATGTTAGTATTACCAAGAAGGTTAGTAGGCGACATTGCGTCTGGATCTTCATTGGTGGCTACAGGGGGTTGCATTAATTGTGTAACATGTTGCAACAAGGGTGCATTAGAAGGGTGCTCCGCAGCAAAAGCACTATTTTGCATACGCTTATCGTAATCCCAACCAGTAAGTCCTGTTGCTTTACTTCTACCTTCACCGTTCCAAGTGACATTGAAAGGAACTTTGTGAGCATCGGCAATACGCTGTTTATTGTATAACGCTCCAGCAAAACCTGCGGCATCATCAGCATGCCCAAGCTCCAGCATGGAGTTTGCAATTTTCATTGCTTTTGGATCATTCTTATCTATGCTGTTAAAACCAAAGTCTGAACGACCTTCAACCAGTAAACGATTGACTAATTCTTGCGGAGTAAACACGGGTAATCCAAACCCATCCCTAGCATCCATGTAAGCATTGACGTATTGACTAATCTTATCTTTGTCAAAAGTGGTTGGCTGTGTTTCAAGGCCAGTTTTGTCAGCATGCTTTGGGTTAGACGCAGCACGATACCCCGTGATGGGGTTTTTAGGTGCGTATCGAGTTGTTTGCCCCATAGGAGCTTGCATTGCCAAAGCAGCTTGTTGTTGTGCTAATGGTGGTACTTTACCGCCAGCTTGCATATGTGGAATGCCAGCTTTTTCGAGAAGCATCTGTGCGGGGGATTTGATTAGGGATAGCGTCATATCTATAACTACTTATGCAAAATAGCTTGTATGTTCGCCCTAAACTGCATAGGGGTTATAACGTTTCTTATTTCGGTCGTCTGCGTAGTCCATATCCCTAGTTGGAAGCAAATCAAGCTGAATCCAACCAGAATCCCTTAAAACCCGCAACGCTTGGGATAAAACGTCCACATAGTCATCATGCCCTCCCGATTCTGGAAAAGAACACACTTGGCGTATGAAACGTTTCGCCCATGGAGCTACTTCGCCGGGTTTGTCGGGATCTTCTGGGATGTAGACCTTACCTTTAGCAATCAATGGTGCCACAATATTGATACGCTGGACTTTATCCGCTCTACCAGGGTTATACCCTCGCACAGGTACTCCCGAGCCTTGGAGCTCTTGAATCAATGAAATACCAGCGGACTTATCTTCCATAAGAATAAGATCTGCTTTTCTACCTTTGGCAAACTCGTTGTCCGAACCATACACGACTTCTTTAAAATCGTTAATGACTTTTCGACGTAACTCGGGGTAACCTAAGTGCTGATCCCACGCATCTAATAGGATGATCGCCGTGCCAATGTCCACAGATTCAAAGATACCAAAGACCCCACACGCAGTAGGGTCATTCGCTGTCTTTTCTGAGGTAGCGGGGTCGTAGCTGGCAATTACATACTCTAGGACTGGGGATGGCTTTTTCGCTGGCCATGTTTTAAACCAGCGGCGCTTGACAATACCAGCGTCTTCTGGATCCAGGATGGCGCCGTAGATCTCTTGTTTACCAAGGTCGGTGCCTTCGTATGTCTCAAGGGCTTTAAAAAATGATGAAGAAAGGTTAGCTCGGTTTTCATAGGAGCTGGCATTAATCACAAATACATCGCCACCCACTTTGCCCTCGTTCAGATCAACAATGAGCTCACGAGGTTTGGGGGTTGTGGTGATGATCTGCTGTACTCGTTTGATACGAGGGTCACGTAGACGCATGGTGAACTGCGCTTGATCCCATGCATCATCCAAGTAGTCAAACGCGGCTAACTCGTCATACCAGCCACCATGGAACTGTTTACCACGATAACGCTCTGGTTCTGACGCAGGGATACCTTGGATGATGGAACCATTCTTAAGGGTGATCTCAAAGAGTGATTTGTTGTAGGTTTCGATTAAGCTGGAAGGGATGATGTTTAAAAGGCCAGAATCACCCTCAAAGCAAGTTGCCCTGATGTCGTTAGAAGTTGGAGCTGTGACCAACCAACGCGTTCCATTATAAAGAGCTGCACGTTGTCCAATCCAGTTAGAAGCGGTGTAAGTCTTACCTGCGCCACGACCAGCAAGCATAAGCATGACATCATACTCGCCGTCCTCTGGCTCTCGCTGGTGCTTGAGTGCTTGTAGTTCCCACCTTACTCTCCACAATGCTAGGTCTAATTCTGGTTTTGGCCAGTGTTTGTTTCTCAGTGCAAAAGCCGCTAACAGCTTTTCTTGGTTTTTAGTTAATGCCATATTGGTAAGAAGCCCTGACCAACCACGAACGGCGCATCTGTTTCGATGTGCACGGCTGGGATGGGTTCTATTTTCTCCACTTTAGTTATCATACGTCGCTTTTGTCCCTTGATACCTAGCTTGGTTTCTTGCTCTAAGTGCAGTGGTATGTCGGTCTTAAAAGTTAATTGGTGTGTGTGTGAGGTCTTATTCTCAAACACAAAAGTCTTCATTCCCAGTGATTCACAGATCCCTTGCAAGGTAATCAAAAACCGAATGCTACGACTGTACACCAAGAAGCGATCCAGTCTTGGATTGTACGACCCTGGTTTCATCGCAACAATCCCCTTGAGAAACTCAATACGTTGTTCAATACTACCAAAGGTGTACTCAATTGGTAGTGTCGTTGGAATGCTGGGGTAGCGGGTTAGAAATGAGACGTTAATCGATTGCTTGAATGTAAGGGTGTTTCCTTTGCGTTCTGTGAACCATCCATGAGAGCGGATTTTTTTTTCTACATAAGTTATCCACTTTGGGTCAAAAGTAAATTTCACCTTGCCTCTTTGTTTAGCAGCCCATAACCCTACAATGAAGGGGGGTATAGGATGGTCTTCATAGGGAAACTGAATTGGTTTGGTATTCTCGATAGAAAATACATTCCAGCCTCGTTTATCAATTAACCCTTTTTCTAAAAGTTCTTCTGGGGTGTAATACTTTTGAATGAAGTGGCGTTTGTATTTACCTTGATGCCGAGATTCTCTTTGGCGGTTTCTTGTAGTAAATGCTGGAAACTTAGTATGCCCATCGACTTCCAAATAAACCCCGTCTTTTAATTCAACATTAAACATTTGAATGGGGGTATATGGCTGGACACTTTTTACGATTATAGGATACCCATCCCACGAAAATACATAATCTCCTGGGATTAACTGGCTGGCGAGTTTCCATCCTCCCATGACAGGGACTGGGGTATTACTTGCTATCGCCAAGAAAGTTTTCCCTAATAACCCAATTATCTAACCACTTATTCATGGGTTCTCGAATTCTATTTACAACAGATATTGGTAACCTATTGACATTAATATAATCATTCACAGCCAGACGAAACCTTAAATATCTTAGCGTTTCTTTATCAAACACTGCTGCGGGCACATCTACAGAATCAAAATAGTTCAAAGAACAGACCAGTGCTCGTATCCCCCCGATATCCTTGTTTGGCTTTTCGAGTATGCCCTTTATCTGGTAAACATATTGTTTAGACATGCGCTGGCGTCATTTTGAACACACGGGTCTGCTTCCCAGCTTGCCGCCGTTTTTTACACTTCGCTGCCTTATCTCGGCTAAGTGCTCGTTCAAATGCGTCCTGATATAGCCAGCGTTCGCCACGGAAACCGCTCGTAAGCACATCAGTGCGGTAATTGTAGAAATACAGTTTCCCTTTTCCTGTTGCATCTGGGCACTCATCACCAAGTTTAAAGGGTCTGTTGGTTTGGGGGTTTAGTCTCTTCATACATCTACTTATGCAAACTCTATACAATCCCCGCCCCGAATTGTTGCGTTTAGCGTAATTCTATACAAAGGGTGGCAGAGCTAAGCTCTTGATTCCAAAAGTAATTCCACTTTAGAAGACAGGGTATCCATAGAAGACAGGGTCAAAACGCATATCTCTCCCCATATATCTCTTTTATTTTATTAAATTAAATAAATAAATAAATAAATACTATGGATACTATGGATACCCTGTCTTTCAAAACACAAAAGCTATTAGGATCAGGGAGTTAGACGAGCCACCCTCTGTATAGAAACGAGACAGGGAAGCCACCCTCTGTATAGAACTTACTGAGCGTTGTCCCTACTTCTATACAAGTTTTCCCCGTAAATTACAAAAAATAAAAATTACTGGGAAAATTCAACAAGCTTGCTTTTGGTTGGAGCCTCCCGCGGCCCAGAGTCAGGGAGTCATAAAAGGTGGTGTGGCGCGAAAACAACACCGCCTCGCCTAATTGCCAAGAAACCATCCTTCAATCTGACACACTAGCCAACCCAGGGTTTACCCTATGCTGCAACGCACCATCGAAGTGAGCGCTCACTTACATGCTGCAACGCAACATATTGCAACGCAACAATCTGGCCAGTTAGTGAGTACTTACTAACTTGGTGCAACGCAACAATCTGCCACGCTGATAATGTTAGTAGTTACTAACTTAGCATATTGCAACGCAACAACATGCACCATATGCGTGCGTGAGAGAGCGGGATAGGGTCGGCACCAAATTGGTGCAGAGTGACAATGATGCAATGCAACAATGAGATCTTTATTTTACTATGTTGCAAGAACGCAACACACAGGGTTTATCCTAATTGACAGGGTATTTGTTGTAAATACACCACACCAGGGTAAGGGTAAACCCTAACGATCAGATCGCCTCCAGTTAAACGATCGTCAACCCTCCAATACACTTGCTTAAACTTTTTTAGGTGAGCTATAAACCCGCTTTAAACCCTTTTAAATGGATTTAGTCAAAATCAACCCTAAGCAATACCCCATTTTAGCACCAAAACTAGGGTTAACCCTATTAGGGTTTTCAGTTTACCTATTTTGCACCAAATCACTAAAATAGATGTTATAGAAGTACTTTATCAACCAGTAAGAGGAGAATTAAACAATGGAAGCAAGATCAATCTCAAGTATTGCGAGGGATATAAAACGCACTTGGGCAAAACCATATTTCGGAGCTAAACCCTATTTAGATGCCATGGAATATCTAGATAACATCAATTCAAAATACATGTATGACGATGCTAGAAGTGTCATTATGTATTTTTTAGCTAATGCAAGTACTTTTAGGGGCAATGATGCCAAGGTATTAAAGCAAGAATTAAAAAACCTATTAAAGGGAGCATAAAATGCAAAACTATTTATATGAATTTCCCAGTTATGACGATGTATTGCCAGTCATTAAAGGGTTTGAGGATGGATCTTGGCACAATGATGCTTGCCCATCATTAATTCGCAAGGTGGGAGAAAATGCTTACTTGCAATTATGGTGCGATTATAAGAATAAGAATTTAAGCGATTTTGCCGATTTGGATGGTGATCAATACACTAGATATTCCCTATCATTAGTTAATGATGAGGAGGGTTTGCATATTGGTTTATCGTCATCTAATGATTTAAATGAAGTACTTGAATTTATTAAAAACAATGTTAACTATATTGGAGGCAATTTATGAATTCAGTAGTTAACTACTATGGTATGCCAATCAAAACTGTCCAATATGGACAATTCAAAATTGATTATGTTAATTGGGATAAGGGTTTTAGATTGTTAGAAGTAAACCAAAAACCTCATAATCACATGATTAATTATGATTTTAGTTTTTTTATGAATGTACTACTTAAACTTAGAAAAGAAGGGAAAATTTAATATGGATAGCTATCAAGCAGTAGGAATTGCAGAGGGTTTTATTGAATGCGATTCAGAAGAGCAAGTACTGGAGGCATGGCAGTACTTGCATAACAGTCGAATAGGTTATGGATTACAAGGGTTTTTTGGTCGCACCCTTCGCCAGTTACTGGATGAAGGATTGATTGAACCCTAAACAGCAAAATAAGGGTAAACCCTATGGCCAGACTAGGGGTTTTCCCTGATTGTGTTGCAATCAGTAATCAGTAGTATTGAATTTTTATAGGAGCAATTATGAGTCAAACTTATGCGATATTTAGTCAAAAGCATGATGCTGAAATTTGGGTTAATCTCAAACTGGGTGATCGTGAAAGCATTGATACTGCAAGAGAATTAATTTTCTTGGAGATGGATGCGGACGATAATCTAGAGGGTGGTTATGTTGAGTCATACCCTTTCTTTCAAGCAGATTGGAAAGTAGTAGGTGGTCGATTGGATTATCCATTCGATTTTGATCAAGTAATGGAAGTAGATAACGATTGGGGAGTATTTGATGAGTAAGACTTTTGAGGTGCGTATCAAAGTAAAAGAAGTCAGATCCACTTATGTTGAAGTGGATGCAGAGGATTGGGAAGAGGCTGAAAAGCTTGTTGAATCCATGTATTACAAGGGCGAGATTGAATTCGATCCAAGAGACGATCATTCTGAATTTTTAGAAATCGAAGTTGAAGACGAGGTGCAATAATGAGGATAACCACTAACTACCACTTCCCCATTGATTTATCTACTGAAAGCAAACCAATATTTCTATGCAGATGGAATGGTTACGAGGTAGTGGAAATCCATACAATGGATTCATTTTGGCATCACTACAAACTGACTAATCTATTTGAAGAGGAGTTTATTGATATGTTTGAAGAGTCAATAAACGATGTGTTTAATCGTTTAGCTTTAGAACAAATCGACTATTTTGATAACATGGCAATTAGGAGAATCAAATGAAAAAGTGGCAAATAGAAACCCTGTTTTTTGGTACTGGATGGGAAGTGCCTAATGAGAATGAAAACGAACTGTACGATACCAAGGCAGAGGCAGAGCTACAGTTAAAAGAACATCTTGATGACATGGAGTACGCAGTCATGATGGGGTTCATGGAAGATTCAGAGGCGGACGATTGGAGAGTATCGGCAGTTGATATCGATTGAAAGTCTATAGGGGTAAACCCTGGCTGGCCAGTCAGGGTAACTACCTATGTACTTTTATAGCAGTACCATTATTATTAAGACTTACACAAGGGAGGTAGTATGAAATTTAATCTAGTCGTTGAAGTTGATGATCAATACATCAATGAATTTTTGGCAGAGAACCCAACAGTCACACTTACTGATTTGGCTGGGCAGTTAAACAACGCTTGTTACTTGGGATTAGATTGTACTAATGCCATCATCATGCGACAGTTTGATATGGGTATCTGTGAAACTTATGTCAAGAAAACAGTTGTATGTGACAAGTCATGGGGTGAATTTTGGGGTGATAATTTCCCTACAGAAACAGAATGCCCCATCGATGTAATCGAGCATCATGCAGAAGGTCATGCTTTTCCAGTAACAGATGACATCATTGTTTTTGCAAGAGCGATGTGGAACGAAGGTAACTTAACAGAGAAACTATCATGATCACCAACAAAATGCTAATCGATGACTACCTCGATTATTTCAATAACTACTTGACCATTGCCAAGTACGCAGAACATCGTGGCTTGACTTTGGAGCAAGCCCAAGACTTGGTTTTACTGGGCAAGTACTCACATCAAAAGCAATTCCTTGAAGAGCATTTTCAATTGATTAACATAGGAGGCTAACATGAAAATCTATCGTGCCTATTATGACAGTCGTAATTTCTCATTCGAGGCATATAGCCAAGAGGAGGCACTTGCTCGCTTTAATGTACTGGTGGCATTAAGAAAGCACACCAAGCAATATAAATGTGAACCAGATTGGTTTATGTTTGGTGAAGAAGATGGTATTGAAGTAGATGAGTATGAATTAAATAAACCTTATAGGGATCGGAGCATAATCAAATGATGCATTATTCCGCAGTAGAAATTAATAACCCGCTCGATGACTTGTTTGTATCAGTCAACGATATTTATGAGCAGTATGATAAGGGTAGAATCAATTACCCCGATTCAATAGCAATTCTTAAACGAGTATGTAATCATTTTTTAAAGGAAACCAGTAATGAAACTAACTAACTATGAAAAAGCAGTACGAGTGTATGAAGATGGTGGTATGAATGCCATCTTTGATGCAGTCGAGTGCGGATGGATCAAAGCAGACTCCATGCGTGATTGCACACCATGTGAATACAGAACCCCACATGAAGGTGATACTTGCCTAGTATGTGGCACGACTAACGACCCGCAGCCTAAAAGCCTGGAACACCAAATTCGGTTTGAAAGTGCGTGGAATTGCAGTTTGTGGTTAAGCGAAAACGATATAGAATTACCAGTAACATTAACTATTCACTTAGGAGAATAAGATGAAAAAAGTATCACAGAGAATGATTGCCCATTGGGTGGGTAGTGATCACGACAATAAAGACGCATACCTTGGCTTGTTGGTCGAGTTGTTGAATGGTGAGTACACCATCGAAGAGATGCGTGAAGATGTAATGAGTCTTTGCGATGGGGAGGCAGCATGAAACAAATTGCATTTGAAACCACTTTGTATTTTGATATTCCTTTTGATGTTGCACCGATTGACCATATAGAACATTTAGAGGAGTTATTACACAAGCAAAAAGAACTGCTATTATTACAAATAGTAGATATCAACACAGAAGGAAACTGGAGAGTGTGCAATGGGTAACTTTTATGATGGGTGGTTAGAATCCGGAATTCAAGATGCGTATGATGATTACGAGGAATTTCATGAGCGAGTTGAGTACGAGGCTAATGAAGACCTTAAACAGGGTGGCAGATTCTACCCTTTCACATCGATGAACTGGGCAGAGGCAACATCTGAACTGGGCATGGCAGAAGAG
>Ga0208741_10000978_pt1 | contig 12238 bp, 9 predicted proteins | sample CryBogCBE03Jun09_FD_184576 | JGI IMG/M metagenome (GOLD analysis project Ga0208741, IMG submission 184576) | Freshwater microbial communities from Crystal Bog, Wisconsin, USA - CBE03Jun09 (SPAdes) | ecosystem: Environmental > Aquatic > Freshwater > Lake | place: Crystal Bog, Wisconsin, USA...
TAAGAAGAACAGTAACAGTGCATTTAACGGCACAAGCAGGGCAGCGGCAATGTTTTTAAACTTCATTAAAACAGTTTGTTTTGGGCAATAAATGTCATGGCCAATGGGCGTTTGACATTAAAATATATCAAATAAAGTTGCGGTGTATGTTATAGGCCGCCCAGTCAGGGCTTCATGGCATACCATCCACCCTTTTACCGATGGGCTTTACCCATCGCTTTTGTATCTCACCCATTCTGGGCTTGGTAAATAATAGCATTGTAAGCATATCTCCGTCATCGCTTACCCTCTCCACCTATAGGGGGCCGGTGCTGACGCTTACACCCTCTTTAACTTATACGGGTACACCTTGCCCGATGCCCACTGCGCCACATACAGGTTTTCATCCCTATCAACACACACATCATGCGGATTCTTAAATATTTTGTCGCCTTGTTTCATGGGTTGCAGTTTACCATCAACATACTGTGGCTCGGTACCGCCAATATTGCTTACCACTTTATTGTCTTTATCCAAAATGGTTACAAACCCTGAGTTTTCAGCCCCCAAGTCGGGTGAGCGTAACACTGCCGCATACAGGTAATCGCCATGAACCACAGGCCTGCACACACAGGCACCCGGCAGGTGGATGATATCTTGCAGCTGCCCATCCAACGTAAAGCGTTTAAAGCAGTTGCGGGTACGGTCGGTTATCAACAGGGTGGTTTGGGGTGTGCGGCGGTCAAAGCAAATGCCATGCGCATTGTCAAAATGAATGTCGCCGTCGCCCCTGCCGCCAAAATGGTTTTTCAATTTGCCGGTGCTGTCGTACTGCAATATGTACTGGGCACCGTAACCATCGGCAATAAATATGTCGCCGTTGTCATCAATACAGGTTTCGGTGGGTACAAATTCTTCCTTCTTTTTATAAATACCCAAGTCCATCGGCGGGTCAATGGTAAGCATCACCTGGCCGTCTAGCGTGGTTTTATATACTTGGTTTTTAACCGTGTCGGTAATGTATAAATACTCGGTGCCGTTTTCGTTGTGCAGGGTTAGGCCATGCGCACCCGGAAACTGGTGCCCCCAAGTGCTTAGCAGCTTGCCCTTCGTATTGTAAATCATTACATTGTTCTTAGTTTCGTTGGTAAGCAGTATAATGCGGTGTTGCTTATCCTGCGCCATTTCGTGGCAGTCGTTTACTGGAAAAAGAGAGGCATCGGCCTTGCTCCATTCAGTATCCAACGTATACTGCATTTGGTTGTGGCCGTATACCTTACCCTTGGGTTTGGCAAACAAATCGTGCATAATTAAAAAGCTGCCTGCCCCAAGCGCAGACTGTTGTACAAATTTTCTCCTGTTCATATAGCTGCTTTTTTTCGTTTATATCAATACCGGATTATATCCGTTTTTTTGTTTTTGCTACCGGCTGAAGGAATGCTATTGAGCATCGTTGCGTCGCACTCTTCAACGGTTGGTACAATTATGAAAAAATAAAGCGTTTTCTATTTAGTTACAACCACCGCCACAGTAGCAATCAATAGTATCAATAATTTTCCCTTTCGTAATCTTCCCAATCGCTTTTAAAATCAAGCCTTTTAGACTATTCCATTCAGACTCGCCAAATGCACAGTCACTCTCAATCTTTATAATCAAATCGCTACTAATAAAAGAATGGCTCCAACCTTTTCCAAAAACAGAATCATCATTATTCGATTTCACTTTTGAAAGTTCTTTGAATTTTTCGGCGGAATAATTTGCATTTGAATATTTATATACACACAAATGAAACCATTGCCGAGAATTCTTCTTCGCCTTGAATAATAAGTATGTAATCCTTTCTATTCCATCATTCCTAAAAGGCTTAGAAGAAAAATCTTTGTCTATTTCCACTGCCTTTTCAAAAACCGCTTTAGTCAGTAGATAATTATTGCGACAATAGTAAGTACTTGTATCAATGATCTTCTGTTCACTTAAATTTTGACCGCTTACCTGATGTGAGAATGTTATTAAGAGAAATATCGCGAATAATTTATTCATGTTTATATCCCTTTTCTAAAAATCTCAATCTTCCATCAAAACAATCCCTTTGCTAAATCACCCTTATCAAGCTTACAAAGAGCTGATTTTCAATTTTTACCAAAATTTCGCCACTGATGGTGTTATCATGTTTTGCTTTAACCTCCGTGTATTTGCTCCCTACCCCCCCCATTAGGCGATGGGGGTGTAACTACGCAATCAAATCCTTTATCACTTTGCCCGCCACATCCGTTAACCTATACCTGCGCCCCTGGCTGCGGAAAGTGAGCTTCTCATGGTCAAGCCCCATCAACGCAAGTGCCGTGGCATGAAAATCGTGCACGTGTACAGGGTTTTTTGCAATATTGTACCCAAAATCATCCGTTTCGCCGTACACACCGGGTTTTACACCGCCGCCGGCCATCCAAATGGTAAAGCTGCGCGGGTGGTGGTCGCGGCCGTAGCTGTCTTTGGTAAGCTTGCCTTGGCAGTAATTGGTACGGCCAAACTCGCCTCCCCAAATTACCAATGTTTCGTCTAGCATGCCGCGCTGCTTAAGGTCGGTTATCAGTGCCGCGCTAGCTTGGTCAACATCCAGGCATTGGCCTTTTATTTGGTTGGGTAGGTCGCCATGGGCATCCCAGCCTTGGTGATATAACTGCACAAAGCGCACGCCGTTTTCACTCAGTTTGCGGGCCAGTAAGCAGTTGGCCGCAAATGTGCCGGGTACCAAACAATCCGGACCGTAGAGCTTTACGATTGATTCTGGCTCCTTGCTCGTGTCGGTAATTTCAGGCACGGCCGTTTGCATGCGGTAGGCCATTTCGTACTGCTGTACTTTGGCGTGTATTTCGGGGTCTTCAAATTCTTTAAACGATAACTCATTTAACTCGCCAAGCTTATCCAACATTTTGCGCCGGTCGGCCTTGTTCATGCCGTCGGGGTTGTTTAGGTACAACACAGGGTTTTCCCCGCTGCTAAACTGCACACCTTGGTGAATACTGTCTAAAAAGCCGTTGCTCCACAATTTGGCATACACGCCTTGGCCGTTGCCCTTGCCTTTGGATAACAATACGCAAAATGCAGGCAGGTTTTTATTCTCGCTGCCAAGCCCGTAGCTTAGCCAGCTACCCATGCTGGGCCTGTTGCCCACTTGCGCACCGGTTTGGAAGAAGGTTAATGCAGGGTCGTGGTTAATGGCCTCGGTGTACATGCTTTTAATAATACAAAGGTCGTCAACCACGCTGGCGGTATGGGGCAACAGTTCGCTGATGTGCGCCCTTGCCTGGCCATACTCCCCAAACTGGAATACTGTGCCCGCCAATGGAAAATGCTCCTGGCCGGCCGTCATGCCGGTTAAACGCTGCCCTTGGCGTATGCTGGCCGGCAAATCCTGCCCCTGCATTTTTTGCAGCAGGGGTTTATAGTCAAACAAATCCAGTTGCGAGGGTGCCCCGTTTTGAAACAGGTAAATAATGCGCTTTGCCTTAGGCGCAAAATGTGGCAAGCCTGTTATCACTGCTTCCTCGGCACTTTTACCAAACAGGTCGGGTATCAATAATGAACCCAATGCCACACTGCCCAAGCCCATGCTCATTTTAGATAAAAACCGCCTGCGGTTATGGCTTAAGCCATGTTCCAACATTTCTTTTTGCATATTTCAACAAGTTTCAAAAGTTCAAAAAAAGTTCATGGGTTCAAGTGTTCAAAAGTTCGCAAATACATAAGTTCAACCCATCCTCCAATCTCAAAATCCAAGAAATCTTCCCAAATCCCCGTTAGGTTTTCTCTATCGCCTCTTCTAAGTTATATATTGTTTCAATCGCCTTCATCAAAGCTGCGGTGGCGTTTGCATCCAGCTTTGTAGCCTGCGGGTATTCGCCCGCTGCCAAGGTTACGCCTGCGTCTAGTGTTTTATTCTTAAAAGCCTCCAGTTGTTCATCATAATAGCCTTTTAAAATAGCCAGCTCCTTGTCGGCACCCCTGCGGCAAACAATCAACCTAAAAGCTTTGGCAATCTTATCCTGTGTGGCGGTGTTCTCTGCCATCAGCCTTTGGGCCAGCACCCTGGATGCCTCCAAAACGGTGGGGTCGTTCATCATCACCAGTGCTTGCAAGGGGGTGTTGGTTTTGCTGCGTTTTACCTCGCATTGGTCGCGGTTGCTGGCATCAAATATGCCCATGGAAGGCGGTGGCACGGTTAACTTTATAAACGTGTACATGCCCCGGCGGTATAACGCCTCGCCATGCTCCTGTTTGTAGGTAGCGAGTACCCCACGGCCAGACGAGGCGGCTTCCCACAGGCCCTTTGGCTGGTAAGGCTTTACGCTGGGGCCGCCAATGGAGCGCACCAACAATCCGCTGCTGCTCAGCACAAGGTCGCGCACAAATTCGGCGGGTATCCGGTACCTGGGGCCATGCGACAGATAAATATTTTCGGGGTCTTTTTTAATTTTATCCTCACTGGTTTTAGCACTTTGCCTGTAAGTACTGCTCATTACTATTTGCTTTACCAGCCGCTTTATATCCCAGCCATGCTCCATAAAATCAACGGCCAGCCAGTCTAGCAATTCCGGGTGGGTGGGCAAATCGCCTTGCATGCCAAAATCGCCCGTGCTTTTAACCAGCCCCCTGCCAAAAAACTCCTGCCAAATTTGGTTCACAAAAACGCGCGCCGTCAAAGGGTTGTTTTTACTAACCGTCCAGGCTGCCAGCCCTAGCCGGTTACGGGGGTATTGGGCGGTGTCGTAATTCATTACGGCGGGTATGGCGTTGGGCTTTACCTCTACAGAAGGCGCGTCATACACACCTCTTTTTAGGATGTATGTTTTACGGGCCGTGTCAAGCTCACCCATTACTGATACGGTTAACTTACCCGTGTCTTTAAAATTAATAAACCGCATCAGGCTGCTCCTATCGGAATCATTGATGACCAACAGCGGGTTTTTGGCGGGTTTTGATTGGGATACATCCCCCTCAAAGCCCACCTCTTTGGTGTTGTTAAAAAATGCAAACAGCGAGTAATAGTCCTTTTGTTTAAAGGGGTCGTACTTGTGGTCGTGGCATTGGGCACATTCAATGGTAACACCCAAAATACCGCGGCCGTATGTTTTTGTTTTGTCTAATATGTATTCAATCCGGTATTCTTCAGGGATCACGCCGCCCTCTTCGGTATACTTGTGGTTACGGAAAAATGCAGTGGCAAGCATCTGCTCTTTATTGGCATTGGGCATCAGGTCGCCGGCAATTTGCCAAGTAACAAATTTATCGTAGGGCAGGTTGTTGTTAAAAGCATGTATTACCCAGTCGCGCCAAGGCCATTGGGTACGTATATTATCGTCTTGGTAGCCGTAACTGTCGGCATACCGGGCAACATCCAGCCAATGTACGGCCATCTTTTCCCCATAGGTATTGCTGGCCAATAAACGGTCAACCACTTTTTCGTAAGCCGTGGTACTGTTGTCTTTCAAAAAATTATCCATCATCTCCAGCGATGGGGGTAGCCCTGTAATATCCAGCGAAGCACGTTTTAAAAGCCTTTCCTTATCCGCCTCATCGTTGGGTGTTAGGCCTTTTTGCTGCATTTTGGCCAGGGTAAAATAGTCAATCTCATTCTTCACCCATTGCTCGTTACCTACTTTGGGCAATGTGGGCTTTTTGGGGGCGGTAAAAGCCCAGTGCCGCTCGTATTTGGCCCCTTGTTGAATCCATTTTTTTATGGTGGCCACCTGCTCCTCCGTCAAAAGGCCTAAGTGCGATTGGGGGGTGGGCATTTGGTAGGTGGGGTCGGCAGAGCTTACCCTTTTAAACACTTCGCTTTCCTCAGGCTTGCCCTGTACCAACGCGAAACCACCCTTGGTGTTTTTGAGGGGCAAAAATGCGGAATCGCCAATATCTAACCGCAGGTTTGCCTTGCGCTTGTTGGCGTCTGGGCCGTGGCAGGCAAAGCATTTGTCAGACAAGATGGGGCGTATGTCAAAATTATAGCTCACTTCATCTTTTGCCGCTACATTGCCGGTTTGGCAAGAATAGGTAAAGAGGATGATGGCGAAAACTATACAACCTATGGTAACTATGGCTTTCATGCAGATGACAGTTTTGTAACAGCAAACGTTTTTTACCGCCTATTTGGCGGCATCAGAATCAGCCAACTAAATTAAATTTTTTTACGTTACCAAACTGAGGGATATTTTAACCAATTTCGCCATGTTTTTATCCTTTACAGGTTAAAACAAGCGTAACGGTACTGTTTGTGCTATGCGCATCATTTATTTATCTTCACCCGCAATACAATTTACAACATGCACCACTACCAACAACAAATAAACGACACCGCATTGTGGCTGCAACAAAACGGCATAGCCTCGCCAACCGTTGGCATAGTGTTAGGCACCGGCTTGGGCGAGCTGGTTAATTTAATAAGGGTTGAAAAGTCAATACCTTACCACCAAATACCCAACTTCCCCACCGCAACGGTTGAAGTGCATAAGGGTAACTTGGTGTACGGCACCATTGGCCATACACAGGTACTGGCCATGCAAGGCCGTTTCCATTATTACGAAGGGTACAATATGCAGCAGGTTACCTTTCCAATACGGGTGATGAAGGCTTTGGGGGTGCAACATTTGCTACTGAGCAACGCGGCTGGCGGCATTAACCTTCACTTTAAAAAAGGGGACCTTGTGTTGATTGACGACCATATTAACCTACTGCCCGAAAGCCCTTTAAGGGGATTGAATGATGCCAGCTTCGGTGACAGGTTTCCTGATATGAGCAAGCCTTATGACGCGTTTTTATCTTCGTTATTAACAAAGCACGCCGAAGCAGCCGGCAAGCCGCTTAAAACGGGGGTTTATGCAGCCGTTATGGGGCCTAACCTTGAAACCAGGGCAGAGTACCGCTACCTTAAAGTGATAGGCGCAGATATTGTTGGCATGAGTACGGTGCCGGAGGTAATTGTTGCCAACCAATGCGGCATACCCTGCGCGGCCATCAGCGTTATTACCGATGAGTGCGACCCCGAGAATTTAAAACCAGTGAGCCTGGCTGAAATTGTTGCCGTTGCGGCAAAAGCGGATGTTGCCTTAAGCTCGTTGTTTGCCCAAGTGATTGAGGAATTGGGTTAATCTAAGATCTTGTGAGATCTAACTGGCTGCCATGGCCGTTTTCAAATCGCCCACCCCTACCATCTGCTGCTCATCGGTATCCCAAATTTTGAGCCGGAAACATTCGGCAATGTCTTTTATCGACAGCGAGGTGCGCTTGCACTGCTGCAACTCAGGAAAATGGGCCATCACCTCGGGCAGGCGGTAAAAAGGTATTTTGGCATTTAAATGGTGTATGTGGTGGTAGCCAATATTGCCTGTAAACCAAGCCATCACGGGGTTCATATGCATGTAGCTGGAGCTTTCAAGGGCTGCTTTTTCATAGGCCCACTCTGTATTGTCGGCAAAAGAAACGCCGGGAAAATTGTGCTGCGCGTAAAACAGGTACGAACCCAAGCCGAACGCGATTAAAAAAGGTAAACAAAACAACAAAAACCAAACCTGCCAGCCGCAGTAAATAATCAGCAGTGCCACCGTGGTAAAATGCAGTACTAGGGTTATCAGCGCATCGTAATGCTTTCTCGGGTTTCTTACAAACGACATTACGCACATGCCTATGATGAACATGGAAAAATAGCCCAACCCAATGGTGATGGGGTGCCTGGTGGCTAGGTAGGCAAACTTTTCGGCACGGCTAAGCGTTAAGAATTTTTTACGGGTAACAATGGGGTACGAGCCTATGCTGGCGCTAAACAGTTTTGAATTATGGTTGTGGTGGTGGTCGTGGCTACGTTTCCAAATGCTGGTAGGTGAAAGCATGTACATGCCAAAAATAGTCATCAGCACATCGGCGGCCAATGATTTTGTTAAAATGGAATGGTGCTGGTGGTCGTGGTAAATAATAAAAGACCGTATCAACAGCAAGCCGGCCAACACGCTGCTTATCACCCTTAAAGCAACAAAAGGCAGCAATACAGTACCCGCCAAGCTGGCCACCAGCAGGCTGAATGTTGATATGGTAACCATCCAGCTTCGGCTGCGTATTTCTTTTGCAAAAGGCTTTGTAGCCAAAATAAGTTGTTTACCGCAAAGCATAATCGTTAATTTTATAAAGGGGTGGTACTTACATTAACAGGCCTCTTATGTTTCCAGCGACGGTGCGTCCAAAGCCACGTTTCTTCTTGCTCCTTTATGTCGCTTTCCAGTTTTCGTGTGTGTGCTTCTGTAATATACCCCGTACTGCTAGCATAAGGTGGCATGGTAAGCAACTCGGCTTTAAGGGTATAATACCCCCTGCGCACTTTTTTAACCGTTACGTAAACAACGGGGTAATTCATTTTTTGCGCCAATTTTTCTGTTCCCATAAAAACTGGGGTATCTTGGTGCAAAAATTCCATCCAATAAGCCGCCTCCGGTTTTGGTGATTGGTCTGCAATAAACGCAGTGGCATTCAGCTCCCCCCTATTTTTAACCATTTCCCTAAAAGTTTCATTCATGGGTATAAGCTTAGTGCCAAACCGCGTGCGCATATTGATTAACAAGCGATTGTAATATTTGTTCTTGAGCGGGTGATAAATTACATACAATTGATGTTTGCAACAAAGGCTAAAGGTATTGCCAGCCCACTCCCAGTTTCCGTAATGCCCCATTACAATAATAATACGCTCATTTTTTGCGGCCAAACCATCAAACAACTGCTGCGCCTGCGCATCCATACTGCAATGTTGTAGCATGCTGCGCTTTGTTATGGTAAGCGTTTTAAAAGTCTCCAAAAACAAATCGCATAAGTAGTGGTAAAAATCTTTCCGTATTTTATGTAGCTCTTCTGTCGATTTTTCCGGAAATGACTTCTGTAAATTTTCCAACGCTGTCGCCTTTCTATACCCAAGCAGGTGGTACACTACCAGGTAAAAGCCATCACTTAACAGGTATAGCACCCTAAACGGCAATATACTCAACAAGTAAATAAACGGAAGGGCTATTGCGTACGCTACAAATGCCAATGTTAATGCTTTAAACGTTTTTTACAAATATAGGGGGTTAAAGCCTGCCGCATGGGTGTACTGCCGTTAAAGTGGCTGAAAATATGGTTAATTTTGGCCAAACTTACCCAAACCGTAATCTGGTAATTTTGTGTTGTGGCCGTTTTAGCCAGGTACACCCAAAATACAGCCTGCCCTACAATGCCTCACTTTGGGAACCAACATAACACGGGCATTTTATTACCCAAGCCACAGCCATGCCAAAGGCTCGGCCAACAGGGTGTTGTATTAAAAAAAGCAGGGATTGAATCCCTGCTTTATATATCAAAAAAGTCTTGGTAAAAAATTGCGCTCTATTGCTGCCCCTGAGGTTTTTCCAACAGTTTAAAGAACTGGTCTAATTGTGGCAGAATAACAATGCGGGTGCGGCGGTTGGCTGCCCGGCCTGCATCAGTGCCATTGTCAGCAATCGGTTGGTACTCGGCGCGGCCAGCGGCGGTCATGCGTGCTGGTGCTATGCCATATTGGTTTTGTAAAATGCGTATTACAGAAGTGGCACGTTTAACACTCAAATCCCAGTTGTCAAGCAATGGTTCTTTTTTAAACGCAACAGTATCTGTGTGGCCCTCTACCATAAACTCGATATTAGGCTGGTTGTTCAACACTTTGGCAACTTTGCCCAACACAACCTTGGCTTGGTCAGACACTTCATACTTACCGCTTTTAAACAGCAACTTATCAGATATGTCAATGTACACCACCCCTTTTTCAACCTTAACGTTTATGTCTTGGTCATTCATATCACCCACCGCACCTTTAAGGTTCATCACCAATTGCATGTTTAAGGAGTCCTTACGGGCAATGGCCGACTGCAAGCCTTGGATATAGTTATCCTTGGCACCTATGTTGTCTAACGATTTTTTGATGCTCTCGGCTTGGGAACCTGAGATCACAGACAAGTCTTTCAACTGGTCAAGCACCTGGGTGTTATTTTGCTTAAGCATGCCAACTTGGTCAGTTAACGAGCCTATTTTACTTTCGTAGGCTATGCGCTTGCGGCCAAACTCATTGGCAGAATCCTTAGATGCACTTTCACAATCACGCAGCTTACTTTGTGCCTCAAGATAGGCACCATTTAACTGGGTGTACTTTGCCTCAGCCTCCCTTAACTTGCTTGGGCTTACACAAGAGAACAATACTACAGCCGGAAGGGCTGCCAACAGGACATGATTCATTTTCATATGCTTGTTTTAAAATGGTTATTAAAAGGATAAGGGATGAATTTTCGCGCTGCTAAGTTAAGCGCGCGAAATACAAAAAACAGCAAAAAAGCGGGTTTAGTTAAAATTTTCCAACACCTTTAACGTTATAATGGGTTAGTTTTCACAATCACCTACACAATAGATATTTTTGTTGCATTTTGTGTTAATTTTCACCCATACACTAAAACCAACATTGCTTGAAATGATACTACTACAACTGGGTATTTTATTGGCGTGCATACTAACGGGGTCGCGTATGAAGGGTATTGGCCTTGGCGTTATGGGTATGCTTGGGCTGCTGGTGTTTATTTTTATCTTCCACCTTCGGCCGGGCGACCCACCGCTGGATGTGATGCTTATCATTATGGCTATTGTTACCACAGGGGCTGCCCTGCAAGCCGCAGGCGGTATGGACTATCTGGTGCATATTGCCGAACGCATTATACGCAGCAACCCTGCCCGCATTACCTTTTATGCCCCTTTTACTGTGTATTTTTTATGCCTGTTTGCAGGCACATCGCATATTGTGTATTCTGTGTTGCCCGTTATTGCGGAGGTGGCAGCCAAAAAACGCATACGGCCAGAGCGGCCCATCAGCATATCGGTTATAGCATCGCATATTGCGCTTACGGGCAGCCCCATGAGTGCCGCCACAGCAGCCCTCGCAGCGTTGATGGCCTACCCCAGCGCAGCTGGCGATATTATGAAGATTTGCATACCTGCCTGCATGATAGGTGTATTAGCTGGTGCTATATCCGTTTGGAAAATGGGCAAAGCGTTGGATACCGATGAGGAATTTTTGGAGAAAATGCGTGACCCAGCTTTTGCAGCCTCGGTGGATGCCACAGATGCCGGGCTGAAAACACCACTCCTGCCGGGTGCAAAAACCGCGGTGGCCATTTTTGCCGCCACTATTTTACTGGTTGTATTGTTTGGGGCCTTTCCAAGCTTGATACCCAACGTTGGCAAAGGCCCCGCTAACTTGATGGTGTTTGCGGATGGCAAATTAAAGATGGGCACTATTATAGAAGTGCTGGCACTTTCGGCCACGGGGCTTATCATACTCGTTACCAAAACAAGTGCCACAGTCGTAACCAAAACAAGCTTGTTTACCGCCATGGGCACTGCCACCATATCGGTGTTTGGGGTGGTGTGGATGAGCGCCACTTTTATTGACAATAACCAAGAAGTGATTAAGCACGTGTTTGGCGGTATTGCACAGCAGTACCCTTGGACGTTTGCCATAGCCATTTTTATTATGGGGGCCTTTATTTTTAGCCAGGCGGGCACCACCAGAACAATGATACCCTTGGCGATAACGCTGGGCATTGCCAACCCCGCACTGATTGCCATGTTCCCGGCTGTTAACAGCGATTTTGTGTTGCCTGGGTACCCCACGTTACAGGCCGGTGTAAATTTTGACCGTACCGGTACCACCAAAATTGGCAAATACCTGGTAAACCATAGCTTTTTACGCCCCGGAGTGGTTGCCATAACAGTGGCCATCGCCACCGGTTTTCTGCTGGAGTGGCTGTTGCAGCTGCATGGTTAAATTGGGATGCATGTATTAAGCCTGTGCGTTTTATGGCATTATTCGCACTTACTTAATGCTACTTTGACAAGTATTTAGCAATGGTATTTTTTGCATAGCGATTTAGCGTCTTTGCGCGAGATAACATCCCCTGCCCCGCCTTTGGCGGAGTCATTTTTCGTGCAAACACACTAAGCCGGCATTTGCACAAATAGTAATCCATAAAACTTACGTAAGGCTGCTGTTAAAAGTGTCACAGTAGAATTAATCGGTACCGATTCAGCTATTAGCCAAACCAAAAAAAAGCTGCCCCTTTCAACGTGGGCAGCCCTTATTACAGATGCACTTACATCCAAATGCTTTTTATGCCTAAATGTTTAAGCCGCCGCAGGTGCTTATTACCTGGCCGGTAACATAACT
>Ga0208741_10000988_pt1 | contig 12178 bp, 10 predicted proteins | sample CryBogCBE03Jun09_FD_184576 | JGI IMG/M metagenome (GOLD analysis project Ga0208741, IMG submission 184576) | Freshwater microbial communities from Crystal Bog, Wisconsin, USA - CBE03Jun09 (SPAdes) | ecosystem: Environmental > Aquatic > Freshwater > Lake | place: Crystal Bog, Wisconsin, USA...
GTACTTGATGAAGAGCCAGAACCGCCGCCAGAAGCCCCATTTCCACCAGAGAGGCTATAACCGCCACCTGCTCCTCCGCCTGCTACAGCAGTTAAAGAACCAAACTGAGAGCTTTGACCATTTTGCCCACTTGGATAATTTCCATTATTTCCATCATAACCCCCAGCACCGCCTAATCCGACTGTTGCTAAATATGATGTTGGTGTTAAAGATTGTGATGAAAATAAGGTTACTCCGCCAGCTCCACCGCCACCTGCGATAGTTTCTCCACCACCTCCACCGCCACCAATTACTAAAATATCAGCAGTTAAATTAGTTCCAACATGAAGATAACCTGTTGAAGTAAATACACGATAATAATATGTTGCATCTGATGCAAGTAAACCACCAGCAACTGCTGATGTAGGATATACATCTACTGGAAACCAACCATAGCTTGTATATTTAAATAATTGTTGAAGAGTTGTATCAAAATAAGTATCACCAAGATATGCTGAAGATGGGCGGGATGTAAAATCTACCCCTGATGAACCATGATCTCTAGATCTACTCATTTTTTACCTCCTGTACAATTATACAACATAAATACTATTTACCTGACTATTTGCACCCGTATTACTTGTATCATTATAAGCTTGTGGATCATATGTAATAACGTGAATAAATGGACGGTGACCGTTACTTGAAGATAGTGTTTCTTTGTAATTCATAGTAACATATAAATAAGTTCCATCGTTTGAACTACTAAATGAATTATAAGTAAGAAAACCTGTTCCGTCTAAGCCTGATCCTGAATATTCTTGTATAGTATGCATAAAAACGTTTGTTGTGCCTGAAAAATTTATCATCATTTTTGCATAATAAGTAACAAGTCCGTGTCCACCAAAATCTTGACCGCCATTCATATGAACATCAAATGTAAAACCTCTATAGTAAATAGCAGCCATATTTATTTTAAAAGTAAACCAATTTGTTCCATTTGAAGTGACTACGTTAGTTGGTTGACCTAAATTCCAAGATCTTTGAACACCAAAATTATAATCACCTTGAACTGTTAAATTTTTATTTGGAGCAACAGTATTTATTCCAACATAACCGTTTCCATCAATACGCATTTTTTCAGTATAATATTGCGAACCAGTTGTTGTAGTATTAAATATCATGTTAGAGCCACCAGAAGTTAATGTCTGGTTTGCTGTTGCATTTACTTGTATTTCTGCTGAAGCATTTTGTGTTTGTACACCAGTTGCATTAAAACCATTAAATCTTAAAAATCCTAGTCTGTCTCCAGATTGTGCTGGTGCTGGAGATGTAGATGTTCCACGTCCCGAAGCTATAACAATTCCAGCATATCTACCGTTTGGTTGATAACTATCTAATTCCCAACCAAACCAAGTATCATTACCATATGTTTGAAATACTCCACCGTTTGTATCATTATTAATAATTAATTTTGGCCCAAGTAATCCAGCTGGTGATCCGCCAACTGAAATGTATCCGTTGCCATTTATGCTAAATGCGTAGTTACCACTATAAGTTTTAACATCAAGCAAATCTGCGGATTGATTAAATGCACCATTAACTGTAATTGGAATAATTGCAGCATTTGATGGAGTAAATGTTTGTGGTCCAGTAAATGTGTTTGTTGTAGTTGTAGCAGTAGTTCCTGAAACTGAATTTAAATTAGTAACAGAAATAATTTCAACAATGTCATTTACTACCGCTGCAGTATTTAAGTTTACTTGAATAGAGTTAGTTGTTGTATAGTCTGTATTTCTAACAAGTAGGGATCCGTTAAGGAATACCTGCTCATATCCATCTGTAAATGCTAGGTCTGCTGTGAAAGCTGTTTGACCTCCCGTCGCAACTATTGTTTTGCGACGAATAATATTTGGATCAAAAGAAGTGTTATTTGAACTTGAATCAATCCAAATTTGTCCAATTGCAGGATTTACAGGAGCGGTAGGTTGATAAAGTGCTCCTGGCGTTGCCACTGTAGAAGGCGATACTGGAATATATGTAGTTCCATTAGCACTATAAAGTATTTTGCCTGTAGTTATTGATCCTGAAGATACTGTATCGCCAACTATAAGTCCACTATCTGAACTTAAAGTGGGAGCAGAAAGTGGGATAGAATAATTAAAATTCTGTTTGTCTAGAGGCATCTCGCCACTACCCGCCTTTCTTTAAGCCTGAGCTTCAGTCCAAGCAATACGACCTTGTACGGTTACGCTTGATGCTGAGCTAAGATTTGTAGCAACAAGAGTCAAAACGTCTGGACCGTCTGGATAAATATTTGTGTTTGAATAAGCTGGAGTTCCAAGACCTCCGCCACCCAAAATTGAGTTACCAAGATCACGAACCTTTGATACGTCAAGGCTGGTAACACCAGCTGTGAAGAATCCACCTGTAACCTCACCACCAGTTACTGCATATGCACCTGATGAACCACCATTTGTAGCATTTGGAGCATAATCTGCAATCTGTCCGAGTGAAGATGTCAATGTTCCATAAACGTTACCAACAGCGTTTGTCCAAGGCTTGTATGCAAGGAATGTTCCTGTTGTTCCTGGTGTTCCAGATACTGTTGCTTGTGAAACAGTAAATGTAGTTGTAGTTGGAACAGTTAAAATTGTAAATGTACCATTATAACCAGTTCCGCCGTAACTTGATACAGTAACCTGATCTCCGACGTTAAGACCATGTGCTGCTGATGTTGTATATGTTGTTACGCTTGCAGAGTTTGATGGAGGTGTAGCACTGCTTGTAATTGCAGTTCCGACTGCGTTTCCAAGAATTGATTGCTGTCCAGCAAATGTCTGTGCATTCAAATAAGCTCTTACAAGAATTGGTCCTGATGTATTAACGTCAAGGTTTCTAAGAACTAACTGCATACGATTTAGAAGTTCTCTCTGACCAAATCCCGCACCAATACCGTTATCTACAGAAGGTGCAATACGAATTGAAAGAAGTGCTTTTGTTCCAGAGGCTGGGATTGTGACTGGAGTTGATTGTCCATATGTGAACAAGAGCGACTTATCGTCATCAAATCCGCCATCCATAATAACCGAAGTACCCCAGTGTGAGATAGATGGACCATATGTTGGATAAGCAAGCTCAATTGTGTGTGGAGCAGAAGCAGTATATGTATAAGCCTGTCCAGATGTTGCACCCATTGGAGGTACAATAACTGTTGGGTTAGCCTGCAATGCACCTTGTGAAAGTGTCAATGTTGTTCCGCTAATTCCCGCAATAAATGTATTATCTGGGAAGTAAGATGGAGCAATAATTCTTTGTCCAACTTGAAGTCCTGATGCTGATGAAACTGTTGCAATGTTAGATCCTGCTGCAACTGTCAAAGCAAGTGATGAGTTACCTGCTTGACCACGAGTCAAACCAGTAAATGTTGTTGAGGTTGTACCTGTATAGTTAACATACTCATAGTTAGTATTTGAACCACCAGCATTTCCTCTAATAACAAGTGTTCCTGATGATGGGAATCCTGTTGTTGAGGCTACGTTAATTGATGTATCTGATGCACCAATTGAAGTTGTAGGATATGTTGATGGTGGGTTTGTAGAAGACTCATAACGTCCCGCAATGTTACCAGAACGTAGATATGCCTCAGAGTTAACGTTGTTATTAGGCATCTTGTGGCAATAAATAATGTTTCCATCTGTACCACGAACACCAAATCTAATTACACCCGCACCATACCATGCAAAGTCAATAAACCACATCTGCATTCTTGAAAGATCAATCTTATATCCTGAAGGACCAGTTCCATCAAGCTTATCAATATTGAATGAAGATTGTGGAACTCTAAGTTCTGAAACCTTTGAAACAATAACGTTTTGATCTGTTGTTCCACGATACGCTGGAGTAATATTAACAGTTGTATCAGAAAGAATATCTGTTACCCGATAAGTTTGTCCACGAAGAACAATATAGTCTCCTGGGACTAACTGCTTTGAGAAGTTAGTTGGAAATGTTGTGCTTGTTTGAGAAACAGTATGGTTACCATTTGTTACAGAAACCTTACCAGAGAGCTGGAATGTTGAATTACGGCGAACTGCCCAAAGTGTCTGTCCATCAAACTCCCAGAACATACCGTTTTGAGAATCATACAAACCTGTACGGTTTGCAGCACCATACCATCCAACAACCTGTACATAGTATGATCCAGATGCTGGTGATGCTGAAGGAGTTGAAAGAGCGGTGTATTGGAATGTATTATATCCAGTTACAGCAGCTACTGTAAATGTTCCATTATATGCAGTTTCATTTGCACCAATGATTGTAACCTGTGCACCTACCTGCAAATTATGTTGTTCACGAGTTTGAACTGTTACAGTTGTTCCAGATGATGTAAGTGAATCAAGCTGAAGATTAGGCTTTAGCACAGTACCCGTTGACATTTGAATACCCTTACCTGATTGGTAACGGAAGTAACGACGAGTTTGGCGAATAGACTGCTCAAAGTTAGATGATCCATTGGATGAGAAGATAACTCCACCGTCAAATGGACGGTGCAGGAACTGTCCTTGTGGACGTACATAAACTGCAGCGGAAGTTGTAGTAAGTGTTCCAGTAATAGTCTGTGGTGTATATACGTTAAATGATGTTGGATTATTTACTGTAGCAACAACAAATGCACCATTTGGAACATATCCTGTAGATGTTGTAATACCAGTAATTGCAACTTCATTACCAATTGCAAGACCGTGGTTTACAGTTGTAACAACAGTCATACCATTACCTGAAGCAATTGTTGAAACTGTTGGTGCTGTACCAATTTGTGCACCTGAATATAGAGCACCTTGATAAATAGCAGTCTTGTTTGTATCAAGAATTGATGTTGTTGATGTAGAGTTAAGAGAACGTGCTGTATATGTAAATGTTGTTGATGTTGGAACCGTATCTACAACATAGTTACCATTTGCAATTGAAAGATATGTATCTTGAACTACAATTGGCATTCCCACCGTCAAATAGTGTGGTGTTGATGTTGTAACAGTTACTGTACGTGAAAGGTTAGGCAAGCTAATGCTTGATAGGTTTGAGATATTTGGAACAGTCTGATAACCAAATGGACGGTTATTAATCATTGTTAGGTTTTCCCACTTGGAAACCTGTGTACCATATTCAAAGTCTGTATCAATAAGTGCTTGTGGTGTAGATGTACGGAGCTTTCCTACTGGATCCGTCAATTCTTCTGATGGGCGGAATGCCTCAGAGTATTCATCAATTGTTACTTGAATCTTATCAGTAGCAGCCATTGTTGAAGTGTTGTAATTCAAAACAATAGTAGTAAAACCAGTGGCACCAGACATGGATGTAGTATAAGACGTGGCCTTCAGACTAGGATCTGAGAAGTTATAAATTACCTTATTTTGTGTAACGTTAGTAATAAGAAGCAAACGCTCCTGTGGAATATATCTTGTATTTAGAACCAATGTTCTAGTAGACGGTGTGAACGTATACTGTGTATCTAGTAATATCTTTCTTGCCATGTCTTTATGCTCCTAGTAATATGTCCGTTGGTTTAAACGGATAAGATTTGTATGCTGTATTTATTGCTGGTCCTGGCATAAGTTTTGCGTCAAATGTAGAACCCGCAGGCGGGACTTCTGAGAAGAGTATGTACCCATCTGAATCTATCTGAAAACCATATCTTGGTAGAGGTGATTGCCAAACATATTCTGGAAAATCCACTGTTTGAATTATACCATTAACGCTTAGTAAAAGCCTAAGTGGGTTGGTTATTGATAATTGATTAGATTGATAAGTAGGAAGGAATCTTACTTCAATCCCGTCAAATTGTCCAGCTATAGAGTCAAGGGGAATTATGTCAGTAGTACCGTTATTGGCAACGTCTCTAGCTTTTGTCATATTTACCCCCTTTATCTAATTATATTGTATTAGCCTATAATTGCAGCAATTTCATCTGCAGTTAGACCAAGTTTTGCAAGCTTTTTGTTTGCTGAATCAAGAGTTGCTGCTTTTGCAGCATCTGCTTCTGCCTGTGCAGCCAAATTTTTTTCAAGTTCTGCAATACGATTTTGATGAGCTTTAAACTCTTCATCGGTCATATCTCTAATTGATTGAATTCCTGTTGAACAATCAACTTCTGATATTTTTAGCTTTTCTATTTTTTCTGTCATTTTATCCTCCTTATACCGAATATCTTACTATAACTACGCCTGATCCGCCAACATATTGTGATGAAACATAATCTCCATGTGCTCCATTTCCAGAATTTGTTGGTTGAACAGATCCATAAGCTGCTGAACCTGTTGATGGAGTTCCGCTTCCCGCAGTTCCATTTCCAACTCCTCCAGCACCGTAATATACGGTACCAGAAACATTTAAACCTGTATTTGTCGCAAGACCCCAAGATGAGTATGCAGATGTGGCAGCTCCGCCGTTACCTCCATAATTTCCAGAGTTTGCTGGTGCATTACCACCTGCTCCTCCACCGCCACCACCGCCAGCAGATGTTCCAGATCCTCCATTATTTCCTTGTCCAGAGGTTCCAGTTCCAAATGCATTTCTAAAATCTATAGCTCCTCCACCGCCACCACCGCCTGATCCGCCATTTTTACCAGCAGATACGGTTGAACCTCCTCCACCGCCACCAATTGCAGTTGCCAATGAACTAAATTGAGAATTACCACCATTGTTTCCTGCGGTATTAGGTGTTATTGCTGGCGTACCGCCAGCACCTACTGTTATTTGATAATTATTAAATGGTGTTAAAAGTTGAGATGACAAATAAACAATTCCTCCAGCACCTGCACCAGCTCCATATCCAGATCCTCCAGATCCTCCGCCAGCAATGGTTAAAATATCACAAGTTAATTGTTGTGTTGGATTAAAATATGCAGTTCCAATATTTTTAAATGCGTGATACCAGTAGGTACCGTCTGTTGAAACTTGTCCTCCAATTGCTTTTGGATAAGAACCAGTTCTTAAAACACCATACAAAGTAGCAGTTGTGTATTGTGCAAAATTTCCGCCTCCAGCAGAGTTAAATGTTATGCTGGTTATTGGGCTTCCACTTCTATATAGATCTGCTTGCATTTGTAATGCATAAGCAGTTGTACTTAAATTTTCGGAAACAGAATCTATTAATATTGATTTATAATTAAATGTAGAATAATTTAAAATAGTAACACAAGCACTGCCAAATGTATTTGCAGTTGCTGAAGCACCTGGAAAATTTCCACCCAAAATATATGCATTATTTGATTGTCTTTGGGTATAAGTTCCTGTTTGAGTTGAAGAATATACAGAAGCCCCGTCATTATTAAATGACATTACCCAGTCTGTATTTGTTACAGCACCAGCTGTTCTTGCACTAATTTCTAATTTTAAATCAGCAAATCCTTGAGGAATATTATTGAATGTTATGGAAGAAGCACCACCAGAACCGACAGTTTGAGTATAAATTGGTTGTAAAAATACAGTCATTTTATGCCCCCGTCACAATTGAAGAAGTTATTCCATATAAATCAAATCTACTGCCTGCTAGAAAACCTTGTGTAAATCCGCCTAAATATATTTGATTTATTGCAGCAGTGCTGTTCCATAAACCACTTCTTAAAACTGCATATCCAGCACCATTTGTATCTGAACCACCTAAAATTCTTATTGTTTTATTTTTATTTGTATTTGAATAATCTAGAATATCAATCATCATAACACCAAATATGTTTGCGGTGGCATTATTTGCTGGCATAACACCTGCTCTCATTGCTGTTATTGTTCCTGATGCTGCTTGAGTACCTGCAGTAGATCCATCACCATATAACATATGATCTGAATAATTTGCTGCTGTAGCATCTCCATTAAATCTAAAATATGGACAATCAAAAGAAGTTGTAAAGCCAGCTGAAGGGGATGCTGAGCTACTTGGACTTCTTGCAATAATTCTTAATTGCAAATGTGTAAAATTTTGAGGTATATTAATAAAAGAATTTTCACTTGTATTTGTAGGATTAACCCATGTTGCAATTGGATACATACTCATTGTCCTGCCGCCCTTACACCATATATTGCAAATGTTGAACCAATTCCTGGATAATTTCCAGTTCCACCAAACAATAATTGATTTATGGCAGCAGTTGATTGCCAAGTTCCTGTAGTTAGTTGAACTGCTCCTGAACCATTTTGATCGCTTCCAGCACGGCAAACTATTGTTTTAAATTTTGTTGTATCTGAATAACTTAAAATGTGTATTATGCAAGAACCATAAAGATTTGTGGCATATGCTGGCCTTATCATTGGATAAAGACCATTATCATTAGACGTTCTATTACTAGAAAAAGTTGACCCATCACTATTCATTCTTGTATTTGAATAACCAGAACTTAATCCATTAAAACCTAAATATAGATAATCTGCTATTGATCCAGATTGTTGTGTATTTGTAAACACATGTATTTCTAGATCTTGATAATTTTGAGGTATATTTATTATTGATGTATTTTGCATTGATGTTTCAGTTACAAAAGCAATTGGAACTAAAGCACCTTTATGTGTTGAATTAATTGCTGACGCTATAATTGGCATTTATGCTCCTTATGCAGTTATATCTCCGACAAGAACCCAAGTGTCTGTAGCTCTTTTTTGAATTACTGCTTGTGACCATTGTGTTCTTAATTTAAAAGCATTTCCTGGTGCATTCAATGTTACTCCGACTCCGCCAGTGACTGTTACCTGTCCAGTATTTGTTTGAAGCAATACAATTTGTGTGCCTACTGGGTAGGCTACAGATGAAGATGGTGGAATTGTAACTGTAATTGATGAAGTATTTGAAAGCTCAACATTTTTACCTAAATCCGAAAGAACTAATGTGTATGAAGTTACAGTTTGCAAATTTGTAATAATTGGAGGAATAGCAGCTTGATAGTTTAATGCAGTCCAAAGTGATGATCCGTTACCTACTTTTAAAAGTCCCGTGTCTGTTTCATAACCAATTTCACCGTTTGCTAAAACGGGATTTGTAGTTGTCCATAACGTGGATGTTCCACGTCTTACCTGAAATTGCGTTTGTACTGGCATCAGGGAGTTCCTCCATTTATATTATATGTATAAGATGATGATGTTGGATCTCCACCATCATAGGTAGCGATTCCATCTGCAGACCCGCCGTCCAAAACATCTTGTACTCCACCAATTATAACATTTGTCCTTGCATTAGCCGAATCGTCAGTTATAACTGCATTTGTTATATTTAAGGTCGGGCGGGATGTGAGAGCAGCCCCATTATTTTGTATATTAACATAAGCACCTCTACCTGCTGTGCTTGAAAACAAATTGGCTATATTTCTAGCATTAGACATTTATACCTCCTACATTAACCTTTTAACAGAAACTTGTACTTGACCATAAGCAGTGGTTGGAAAATTAACAAATAAAGAAAGGTGCCCATAAGATCCACTTGGTCCCGTTCCATTTGTTGCTCCAAAACCATCACTATACATATAAAAAGTTGGCCTATAAGAAGTTGAAGACAAATGGTGATGAGTATTATTTAATGTTACTGTTTCTGAAGGAGAACCATTAAAATATACTGCTGCTGCTGCAATTCCAATAACTCCGCCATATGATGTGTCCCAATACATTTGACCACCACCACTACCATTTGTTAAAGATGGCCAACTTACCCATAATGCATATAATCCGTCTGACAAATTTTGAAAATCTGCAATTTTTACATTTGTATTTGCTGTAAAAGTTTGAAACGTATTGTTATATCCAACAACTGTTTGACCAGCTGACCAAACATAAGTTCCCCCTGTTACATCACCAGTATATGTTCCACCAGAGCTAGATATATTACCAGAAACTGTAAGATTACCATTTCCATCAAGATTCATATGTTGGGTTAAAGAATTACCAGTTGTTGTTTCATACCAAGTAAAACCACCGCCACCGTTACCTTTTTGATTTACAAAATCTGTTTCGCCATTTCCATTAGATTTATTCCATTCAATATAAGCACCTTGATAAGCATGATTTGTTGTAGTTCCAGATACGGATAATCCAGAGTTTGAATATATGCCAGTTCCTTGTGATCCAGATTGTCCTGCTGATCCACCAATATTTAATTGTCCAGCGGCATTTATATAACCTACAACTGTAGCATTTGTTTCAAAAACAATACTGCCTGTTGCAGTTGCATTTGCAATTGTTAAAGAGTTTGCACCACCCAAATATGTATATGATGAACCTCCCAGACCAATATAAGCCTTATTATATGTTCCAGCTTGACCAAAATTAAGATATGATGCTGAATCATTTGGAGCATTCATATAAAGAATAGCATCTCCAGATGTTACTGAAATTTTTGCATATCCATTTACATCTAATTTAACTGATGGTGTAGTTCCAAGACCCAAATTACCATTTACGTCAAATCTTGATAATACTGATCCTGATGATGTTGCTTTAATTTGTAGCATATCAGAAGTTTGACCAGATACACCATTTATAACAAGTGGAATTGTTGAAGATGAAGATGTTGATACAATTGAATTTGTTTGAGATGGGGATGAAATAATAGGTGTATTAATTGTAGGAGATGTTAGTGTAAGACCAGAAATTGTTCCTGAAGTCCCGCCCAAACTTATTGAAGTTGATCCTAACGTAAATGATGAGTTAGCAAGTTGAAGATTTGAAATAGATCCTTGAATAGAAGTTGCGGGAACTTGAGTAATGGTAAAATTACTATAGCAATTTACTTGTACAGTGTCTCCTGCAACCAATGCTGCCAAACCCGTTATAGATGTTCCAGATATTGCTGTGTAGTCAACTCCACGAACTAACAAAACGCCATTTAAAAATACTTGTTCTTGGTTAGGATAATAATAAAGTTGTGTTCCAGAATTATCAACACCTGTAAGTGTAGTTTCTCCGCCTACCGCTGTATATCTCCAAAAATTAGAGGTAACTTGAGATTTAACTGCTGGGTAAACTTGAATTGTCATTAGTGTAGCTCCGCATCCAAAAGTATTGAACCGCCATCAGTTCTTAATATATAGGCCCATCCTTGGCTTAATCCAGAAAATGCACCTAATACTATTCCTATTCCACTTGTTGAAGTGTATGTTGAAGCTGTTGTTATATTTGCAGTAGATTGGGTCCAGTTTCCTATTCCATACCTATCAATAATACAAGGTCCAGTAAGTGAACCTGTTGGGGGAGTTCTCATAACATAAGGAATTGATGTATACACATCCGTTGAACTATTTCCTATACACATTAATCCACCATTAATTTTACGGAAATAATTTTGACACAAAACAAGTTCTCCCTCTACATTTCCACCAGCTCTTGAAAAATTAGTGGTTCCAGTTCCTAGCTCTAACTGCCAACCAGTTGTTTCAAAATATTCAGTAGCTGATGCAGTACCTGTTGGATTATAAGCTAAAATAGGAGTTATTTCTGTTGCATTTGAAGGTATGAGACAAATCACAGAATATCTTGTCCAGTTTGAACTTATAGAGGTTGCTATTGAATTTGCTAAAGTTATGTTAGTGTAACCATTGATTTGCTGATCTGTTCCTGTTCCTGTATACAAATATGCACCAACAGTTTGATTCATACCTGAACCATATCTGATATAAAAAGAAAAAGTAACATATTGACCAGCAAATCTTAAAGAATTTGCTGTGGTTAAACTTTGCCAAATATTTATACTGCCTAATTGAGTATCTCCTGAATTTCTTTGCACTCTTGCACAATAATTAAATTGTGGCAAAGTTGAACCTGGGGATTGCTGGGATATTGTTTGTCCAGATTGATATGAGCCTCTATTTCCCGCAAAACGATCTGCAGTGTAAGTATTTACACCAATTGAAAATGAAGTTCCTCTAGTCCAATGGTCAAAAGCTCCATTAAGTAAAGCATTTTTACCAGCTACCTGATAACCTGCCCATCCATATGATGTAAGTCCAGTTGAATAGCTTGAGGAAGATGTTGCTCCATAAAAAATTCCGTCAAAATTATTTGGTCCTGATGTAAGTATTTCGCCTTGTAAAGAACCACCTTGCATCTTATAAGTTGTTGGGGTTGATCCCGCTTCCATTTGAAGGCCAGTTATTGAAAATGTTGCACCTAATGTTGTTGCAAATGTATTTCCTGCTGTTGCACCAACAACGCCCCATGGATC
>Ga0208741_10000991_pt1 | contig 12135 bp, 8 predicted proteins | sample CryBogCBE03Jun09_FD_184576 | JGI IMG/M metagenome (GOLD analysis project Ga0208741, IMG submission 184576) | Freshwater microbial communities from Crystal Bog, Wisconsin, USA - CBE03Jun09 (SPAdes) | ecosystem: Environmental > Aquatic > Freshwater > Lake | place: Crystal Bog, Wisconsin, USA...
CTGTAGCGGCAAGTTGCGGGGATGTAAATCTAACTTAAATCTATCACAACCCGGTTTTAATCTATTTAGAATCAAGCTGAATCTATATAGATTCAACTTAAATCCATATAGATTCAGCTTGATTCCAAGTAGATTTAGACATGGATTAGAACCTTTTAACTTGGTTCTACTGAGATGCAGGTGAAAGGAGGAACACGCAAAGCTGTATTTAAGTAGATTTTGGTTGGATTTATGTCTGCTTTTTTGGGGTTTACGGATACTTGAGCAAGTTTATAGAAGATACAAGTTGGGTGGAGGATTATTTTAGGATGGTAGATGGAGAAAAGGTTGAGACCGATGCTCATCCGTCTTTAACAAACAGCGTTTTACTCAAGACAAATTATAATCCGTATCTATCAGCAAAGGCTAAAACTATTTCCTTGTAGTAAAATCGCTTTGTTTTAATTGGTAAAACAGGGGCGTCCATTAACCATTTAGAAGTACTTGAGAAAAATCGTTTTCTAATCAAAAAATGATGACTAACATTGCCACTTAATTATAAAACGATAAATAGTATTTATGAAAAAGATGCAGCTACTAACTTTTGCCCTGACACTTCTAACGATTGTGGGCATTGCACAGACTAAAACAGTAACGTTGGATTATTATTTCAACCACGAATTCAAGAAAACTAAGGATGGTAAATTTACTGCTGAACGCTTTCACTACACGTGGGAAGATAAAGACCAAAGTGGCTACAGCGGATGGGGTGAAGTTTTTAAGAAAGATGGCTTTGCATTGAAAAGTCTGGAAACAGCACCTACCGAGGAAAGCTTAAAGGGTACTTCCGTGTACCTGATTGTGGATCCGGATAATGAAAAGGAGACTCCTACCCCTAATTATGTATTGCCCGAACACATAAAGACTTTGAAGAAATGGGTGAAAGAAGGGGGCGTATTGGTAATAATGATGAATGACAGCTCCAACTGTGAGTTTGACCATGTGAAACCTTTGACGGCAGCTTTTGGCATCACGCTGAACCAAGACATTAAGAGCCATGTGTATAACGACAAATATGATATGGCTGCATTTTATGTTCCTGCTGGTGACCCTATCTTTAAAACAGCTAAGAAAGTGTATCTGAAAGAAGTTACCTCATTGACTTTGTCTAAAACTGCAAAGCCAATACTAGTGCATCAAACAGAAAAGTACACCGTTGCCGCTGCTGCCAAAGTAGGCAAAGGAACTGTAGTTGTAGTAGGCGACCCTTGGTTTTATAACGAATACCTGAACGGTAGATTGGGTACCGACAAAGGCTGGGATAATGATAAAGCTGCTGATGACTTTAGCAAATGGTTATTTAGCATCAGTAAATAATTTTTTGGCAGCAGATTAAACAGCAACAAAGACACCAAGTCTTTAAGGAGCACAAAGAAGAAATAAAGAGATATATAAATTTCGCTTTCTTCTTTGTGCTCTTTCTTTTTTCTTAGAGCCTAAGTGGCAAAAATATTATTATGAAAAAACTGATTGTCTCCACTTTTCTACTGATGATAGTAGCGTTTGTTGATGCACAACTAAAACAACCTATTGATGCGTACAATATCAACTGGACAGATTTTAGTGATGATTCGCAAGAGTCGCTCCCAATTGGCAATGGCGACATTGGACTGAATGTGTGGACAGAAAAGAATGGGGACATCCTTTTTTATATCGGCAAGAGTGACGCGTGGAGCGAAGCCAATAATACGCAACTGGTGAAAGTAGGAAAGGTAAGGGTAAGTTTAAGCCCCAATCCTTTTACTGCTGCAACAGATTTCTCGCAGTCCCTACACCTTGGCAATGGCGAGATTTTAATTAAAGGTGGCGGTACAACAGTGCGTGTATGGGTAGATGCGAATGCCCCGGTGATAAGAGTGGAATCTCAATCAGCACAACCGACTATCATGAAAGTAACGCTGGAACCATGGCGTACCACTGTTGTAAATAAGATAAGTGCAGATGTTGTTATTCCCTCTGTAGCATCAAGTATAACCTGGTATCATCGGAACGAAAACAGCCTTTTACCCAGCAATCACCTCACTTTTGGGGCTGTGATAAAGGGCACTAAAATGACAAAAGGAGAAGGAAATGACTTAGTCTCCGAAGCCCAGAAAAACAATAAGGTTTCGGTATATCCGCTTACAGCCGTTACCGAAAGTGCAAAGGAATGGATAAACCAAGTGAATGCCCTTGTTGCGAATAACGAGAAAGTAGATGTTGAAAAAGCACGCACTGCTCACCAGCAATGGTGGACAGATTTCTGGAACAGAAGCCATATCTACCTGAAGGGAGACACTACTGCCCAGAAAGTGGCTTTGGGCTATAACCTGCAACGTTACCTGGATGCTTGCAGCAGCAGAGGGGCGTATCCCATCAAGTTTAATGGCACTATCTTCAACATGGATAATCCCAACAATACCAAAAAAGAAAAAGGAAGTAAAGTTGAAATCCCCGATCCTATTGATGCTGACATCCGTGCTTGGGGTGGCATGTATTGGTTTCAAAATACAAGACCTATGTATTGGCCTATGCTTGCCGCAGGCGACTATGACCTGATGTTGCCCCTTTTTAAAATGTACAAAGGCATGCTACCCCGCAATAGTGCCAATGTGAAGGAATTCTATGGTCATGATGGTGCCTATTTTCAAGAAACAGCACCCTTCTGGGGAGGAATACCTCATTTAACAAAAGAAGAAAAGGGCGTTTATACCAAACATTATTACCTGCCCATCCTGGAGTTGAGTACGATGATGCTGGATTATTATCATCACACCAACGACAACACTTTTTTGAAGGAAACACTGCTGCCGGTTGTGAATGCAGGGCTCACCTTCTATGACCAACATTGGGGAAGGGATGCGAATGGCAAACTGTTTTTAGATTCTGTGAACTCGATAGAAATGTATTGGAAGGTAGTAAATCCTACGCCTGATATTGCTGCCTTACATTTTATAATTCCGCAGTTATTATCTATTCCGACAGACCTGGTAGATGCAAAAAGTCGCAGGCTTTGGGAGCGGATGCTACAGGAACTTCCTGAAATACCTGTTGGTGAAAAGAATGGAAAGAAGGTAATCCTTCCGTACGCCGGCCCCCAGACTGCACCTGCACACAATACGGAGAATCCAGAATTATATGCGATACATCCGTTCAGGGTATATGGATTGGGGAAACCAGACTATGACATTGCGCTGAATGCCTATAACGAAAGAGGCATTAAACGCACCAAATGCTGGCATCAGGACGCCTTAGATGAAGCTTATCTTGGCTTGGCGCATGAAGCCCAAAGAGATGTAATAGCTACCTTGATTAACAAAGACCCCCGCCTTAAATTTCCTGCCTTTTGGGATAAAGGACATGACTATGCACCTGATGCCGACAATGGAGGTAATGGACAACATGCTTTGCAATTGATGCTGCTACAGTCGGAAGGAACAAAGATTAGACTACTTCCTGCCTGGCCAAAAGAATGGGAAGCCGACTTTAAGCTACATGCTACTTTAAACACTATCGTAGAAGGCCATGTAAAAGATGGAAAAATCACAAACCTGAAAGTTACTCCCAAGAGTCGGGAAGGAGATGTTATAATCGGTAATCACTAGCTTAACAGACGGCTCAATCCATTTGGTGAAAAAGTTTAATTTCTTGGCGAAATAGTAATTACACTACAATAAAAGAGGTATAATTTCTACACACTTGCAACTTTTACTTAACTTCGAGTGTCGTATGTATTGAAACTAACAGATTAACTTCATTTTTGACATTGTGAGAGCCGTATGGAAAAAGCTTACAAAATTTTGCTGATAGAGGATGAACCCAAGCTAAGTGCAATCATTAAAGAGGAATTAGACAGGAAAGGTTATGATACCATTGTTGCCAGAGACGGTAAAGAAGCCGAGACGCTCTTTAACGCAACTACTTATTCATTGATTTTATTGGACGTAAGCCTACCCTACAAAAGTGGATTGACTCTTTGTAAGCAGTTTAGGGATTTTGATAAGAAAGTACCTATCATAATGTTAACCGCCCTTGGCGAAATTCATGATAAGGTAAAAGCTTTTTCGATAGGAGCAGATGATTATATTGTCAAGCCTTTTTATTTTGATGAACTCTTTGCAAGAATCAATGTGTTTATCAGAAGATCGGAGCGGCAGATAGCTGGTGGAGGAAAGTTTACAGTGGGGAATCTGGTACTAGATTTTGATTCTAAGACTGTTTCAAGGGGGAATTTGCAAATTACCCTCACTGTAAAAGAATTTGCATTGCTTGCTATGCTTTGCAGAAATAAAGGAAAAGTGGTTTCAAAAAAAGAAATTCTAGAAAATATCTGGGACGTTAGTTTCGAGACAAACACAAATACAATAGAAGTCTATATCAGCTTCCTCCGAAACAAAATAGACAAACCTTTCAACGAGAAGCTTATTTTTACAAAACCAGGTTTTGGCTATTACATTAAAGAATAACTCTCGGCTGCAATGAATTTAAAACTTCGATTCGCCTTTTTTTTTACCCTCTTTGTAGCTATAATTCTTTTTATATCCTCTCTCTCCATTTACCTTCTTTATACAAGCAACAGGGTTGAAGATTACTATGTACGACTGAAAGATCATTGTACAACGTTGGTTGATGATTACAAAACCCTCAACTCAGACAGTACCGCTTTAACCACCACTAAATACAAACGTAGAACTTTATACGACGAGCAAATTCTGCTTATAAACCCTGCCAATAAAATTGTTTACAAAGAAAACGACACCATCGAACTTAAAGTAACATCTGCATTACTGGCAAGAATCAAGAAAGAAAAATTCATACGTTTTAAACAAGGTCCATCAGAATGTTTAGGCATTTATAATGAGGAGCTTGGCTTGTATGTAATTGGTAGTGCAATAGATAGAACAGGCATCAGGAAAGTGACCAAACTGATTTACATATTGGGGGGTGTATTTGGGGGTGGCTTATTGGTTTCTGCGTTTATGTCCTTCGTGATGGTACAACAAGCTTTTAAACCTTTGGTAAAACTAAGCCATCAGATGCAACAGACTACTTCAACCAACTTAGCTACAAAGCTGGATGAAGGCAAAGGCAGGGATGAGCTGGAACAGATAGCCAAGCACTTTAATGCAATGCTTGATAGGCTGAATCAAGGTTTTGAAAGGCAGAAGAGCTTTGTACAACACGCCTCACACGAGCTTAGAACCCCACTCACAACCATGCTTTCACAAACAGAAGCCGCACTAAACAGGGAATTGACCCCAACAGAATATAAAAAGCTGCTACAGTCTTTGCATGAAGAACAAATAGAGCTGATAGAGCTAACAAATTCTTTGTTGGCCTTATCGCAATTTGAAAAATTGAGTAATACACTCAACTGGCCTTCTTTGCGGGTAGACGAATTGTTGTACGAAAGCATTTCGGAATGTAAGCGACTCTTCACTGATATAGAGGTACAGCTTTCATTTGAAACCACTCCTTCAGACGAAAAGGAATTACTTGTAAGGGGTAATGAGGTATTACTGAAGTCCGCTTTCAGGAATCTAATCAAAAACGCCTATCTCTATTCAGATGATAATAAAGTAAAAATTTTGATCACTACAATGCCAGATAAGGTGAGTGTTACTTTTATAAACCGTGGCACCACCCTTTCTTCAACTGATGCCGACAAGCTTTTTGTGCCTTTTTTCAGGGGAGCAAACGCATCTTTAACCAAAGGGTTCGGCTTGGGATTATCTATCATCAATAAAATAACAGAAATACACAATGCCGATCTTACCTATGAAGCTTTAGATACCCATACAAACAAATTCGCCATCAGCTTTCAGTTGAAGCCAATGGCGAATGATGATAACAGTTATATTAAAAGCTTTACCGATTCTTCTGCTTATTTATATAATTAATAAAGCATCTCCATAACTGAAGAAACGATATTTATCCTTGATAGCTTTCTTGTATGCTTCCATTGTAAGGTCGTAACCAGCAAAGGCACAAGCCATTATCAACAAACTTGTTTTGGGCAAGTGAAAGTTGGTAACAAGGCTATCCGCAATATTAAATGAATAAGGAGGATGAATAAAGTGGTTGGTCCAACCCTCTGTTGGCTTCAAAAGTCTTTGTGCTGTAAAACTAGATTCCAAAGCCCTCATGGTTGTTGTTCCAATAGAACAGATACGGTGACCACCTTCTTTGGCTCTGTTTACAATAGCAGCTGCTTCATCGGTTATTTTAAAATATTCCGCATCCATTTTATGCTTACTCAAATCTTCAACCTCGATAGGTTTAAAGGTAGTAAGACCAGTATGCAGAGTTAACTCAGCAAAACGAATACCCTTTATTTCGCAACGTTTAATCAGTTCTTTACTAAAGTGCAACCCTGCAGTTGGTGCAGCTACAGCACCCTCATATTTTGCATAAACAGTCTGATAGCGTTCTTTGTCTTCATTATCAGGCACACGCTTGATATATTTAGGCAAAGGTGTCTCGCCCAAAAAGTCTAGCATCTTCTTCAAAGAAGCATCATCGTCGTCCCAAAGGAAACGAATTGTTCTACCACGGCTGGTAGTGTTGTCAATTACTTCGGCAACCAATTCTTCATTGTCACCAAAATAAAGCTTGTTACCCACCCGTATCTTTCTGGCAGGGTCAACAATTACATCCCACAGACGGTTCAACTTATTAAGTTCCCTCAATAAGAAAACTTCTATTTTAGCACCCGTTTTTTCCTTACGCCCATACATTCTGGCTGGGAAAACTTTAGTGTTGTTCACCACAAAAACATCCCTGTCATCATAATACTCCAGGATGTCTTTAAAGTGTTTGTTCTCCATATTGCCCGTCTTGCGGTTTACAACCAACATACGGCTGTCTTCCCTCCTTTTGGTAGGGGTTTGTGCAATGAGGTTAAGTGGAAGGTCGTACCTGAACGCTGATAATTTCATGTGTCTATTTAAGTGTTTGATAATAGGCCACATTAAGACGAACTAAATTAGCTGGTTAAGTTCGCTTGATGTTACGGCATCAATTTGAAAAGTCGGCAAAAGTAAGGCAAGTTTAGCTAAATAAAGTAATCTATCCTAATAAAAAATAACTACGCAGTGTTAATTTTGTGATTAAAATGCAATGATTTGCTTATTTTGTGACTAATCTTGCTTATTTTTATTCGATTCAATTCTATAAAATAAGTTTTGAATGATTATTACCGCTAACTTAGTTTTATGATAACAGTTGGAATAATAGAAGACGACCGCCCACTGAGGAGAAATCTGGAGATTTTTGTGAATATGCAGAAGGATTTACACATCGTCTTTTCCTACAATAGCATGGAAGCTTTTCTGGAAGAGAGACATAATCTAGATGAACCTTTTATTATCTTTATCGATTTAGGCTTACCGGGTATCTCTGGAATGGAGGGTATTTCTATTATCCGGCAACAATGGCAAGAAGCCCATATTGTTGTGACTACTGGAAATGACAATGAAAGCGTGATCTTCGACTGTATCCAACGCGGCGCAAATGGTTATATCTTAAAGCCATTTAATATTAATGACCTCATTAAAAATATCGACATCATCAGAAACGGAGGGGCACTCATTACACCCGATGTAGCCATGAAGTTGTTTAAAAAAATTCACAAACCACAAGACACTTATGAGGATGTGACGGATAACCTCACCACCCGCGAAAAAGATGTGGTAAATGAGTTGTTGAAGGGGCTTACCTACAAAGAAATTGCCGCTGTATTGGGCATTTCGGCTTCTACCGTGAATGATCATTTGAAGAATATCTACATAAAAATGGAGGTTAGAACCAAATCGGAATTAATATCTAAACTGCTTAGAAAATAATAATTCCTATTTGCTTTAGCCCACATATTAGTCTTTGACACTTCTAATAGAAAGGCAGATTCTAACACTCTTTCTTTCTTGCTATTTGTACTTTATTATCTTCGCCCGATGATTAAGTTAAGTGTAAACATAAATAAGTTCGCTACTATACGCAATAGTCGTGGCGGTGACAATCCCAATGTTGTAAAGGCTGCAATAGATGCACAACGCTTTGGTGCCGACGGCGTTACATTACACCCCCGCCCCGACGAAAGACATATCACCTACAAAGATGTGTTTGATATTAAACCTATTATCAGTACAGAATTTAATATAGAGGGCAATCCTACAGAACAAAAGTTTATAGATTTAGTCCTTGCTACTAAACCGCATCAAGTAACGTTAGTTCCAGATGCTTTAGGACAACTTACCAGCGATCACGGTTGGGATACCATCAAACACAAAGATTACCTTATCAAAACAATTGCCCGCTTCAAGGATGTGGGCATCCGTGTTTCCATATTCGTAGATCCGGTTATTGAAATGATTGAAGGTGCAGCAGAAACAGGTACGGACAGGATTGAATTATATACCGAAGGATATGCCAAAGCTTATGCAGATGGCAACGATAAACAGAAAAGTGTTGAGCCTTATGTTGCTGCCGCCCTCAAAGCAAAAGAGTTAGGCTTGGGCATTAATGCGGGACACGACCTCGATTTAAACAATCTTAAATTCTTCGCCCAAAACATTCCTTGGCTAGATGAAGTAAGCATTGGTCATGCCCTTGTTTGCGACGCTTTATACCTTGGATATGAGAACACTGTCCAGATGTATAAGCGACAATTGAGTCTCTAGGATTTTTGTTTTGTTGGAGATACAGAATAGATAAGAAGTACAACTTGTAATGATTCTGCTCGTAGTCGTGAATTGAAAGATCCTGTTATATATTTCCATTCTTTGGTTGAATCTATTCCAGAACCTATTTGAGTTACTGCTCTCTAACTGATCTCTAAACAATAATTGCTTACATATGAAATTTAAATTCATTGTTATTACCACACTTTGCTTCCTTTCAACAACTTCTTTTGCAGGAGACTCCATCTATCTAAAGTGCTTATCAATATTGAGGGACAGTGTACTACAAAAAGGAGAATGGGCATTGAAGCAAGCTCCAGCTACTGTCACCAATTTCCATTGTAATAGGTCTGCAGGTGGCCGACACGACTTTTATTCGGAGGGTGATTATTGGTGGCCCGACCCAAACAATCCTGATGCCCCATATATACAGAGGGACGGTATGACTAACCCCAGCAACTTTGTGGAGGACAGGAAATCATTGATACGTTTTAGTGAGGTTGTTGGTGCTTTGGGATCTGCTTATCGCATATCGCACAAAGACACCTATGTACAGAAGGCAGTTGCCCATCTGAAAGCATGGTTTGTGGATACGGCAACCTTAATGAATCCTTCGTTATTATATGCACAAGCAATCAAAGGAAAAGCTACAGGCAGGGGAACGGGGATTATAGACATGATTCAGATGATGGAAGTGGTAAAGAGCGTGGAAGCAATGGAATCTTCCAAACAAATAGATGCCAATACCCTTGCTAAAGTGAAGCAGTGGTTTGCCCATTATCTTAATTGGGTTACCACTCACCCCTATGGTATAGATGAACGCGATGCGAAAAATAACCACGGCACTTGTTGGGTGATGCAGGTGGCTGTATTTGCTAAGTTTACCAATAACAAACCCCTGATTGACTATTGCAAAAACAGATTCAAGACCGTTCTACTACCTAATCAACTAGAGAAAGATGGCAGTTTTCCTTTAGAAATGAAACGTACAAAGCCTTATGGATATTCTTTATTTAACCTGGATGCAATGGCAACTATCTGTCAAGAATTATCCACTGAAGAAGATAACCTTTGGACTTTCTCCTTACCCGACGGGCGGAATATGAAGCAAGCAGTTTCTTTTATGGCTCCTTTTGTAGCAGATAAAACGCAGTGGAAGCTGAGACCCGATGTGATGTACTGGAATGAATGGCCTGTAGCACACCCCTTCTTGATTTTTGGTTATCAGGCATATAAAGAAAGTAGTCTATTGCAAGTCTGGGCGAAACTAAACCACTATCCCAAAGTAGAGGAAGTGATTAGAAACTTGCCTGTGAGAAACCCTTTGTTGTGGATTAAGCAGTGAGTGGTGAGTAGTTAGAAGTAAGTGAAGAAGCACTCACAATTAACAACTCTCCCCTCTCCTTTTAAAACAACTCCGGCTGTGGATTCTCTTCCTTCGGCAATTCTTCCCATTCCATCTCTACAGTCTTGGAATAGTTCATCAGTTTGGCACCAATGGCTCGCCACCCCATCAGTTCTACCATATCCGCAATCTTGAATTTGGAGCGGGTGGCATTGATTCCTGTGCCTACTTTCACGGAGAGTATCGGTTCATCGATGGAAGTAACCGCTTCTAGCATATTGCCATCACCTTCCTTGATGAATAAGTATTTATTCTTGAGAGTAGTTGTTTCTATCTTGAATCGCTTCACGTTGTATTGTTGTTTGGCATGATCCAGATAGACGGCCGTGAAGACTTTACGTGGATCGAACCGTTCAATCAGGATGATCTTATCCGAATCGAAACGTTGGGTCAACTCCGTATCTGTAATCTCATACTGACCATCATTGTACATCACCACAATCTTATCGTCCCCTTCAAAACTACCGAGGTACGTTCCCTTTTCATCAATATTCAATCGTCCAAACTGATCGTCAAACCAAAGCTTTCTTCCCGCAAGCGTACTACGCCCTGCCTCTTTGAAACGAACTGTCTTAACGGGATATTTAGTCACGGTATTTCCCTGACTGCTTCTTCCCTTTATCTCTAATTCTTCAAAATGATATTCCAACTCCTTGCTTCGCGCCGTACAATTCGGACTCAGTATAACCTTCACTACCTCTGCTTCTCCATTTGGATTAGCTGTAAAATAGTGTACTTTACTCTTATCATGTCCTTTGGTGAGGTCATAATCTTTATCGCGGGTGATGCCATTTACATTAAAACGTTTAGCATAGGAGTTACCACTCTCGCCATCCAGATAAATCATGTTGTAGGTAGTGCGCTCATCATTCTTTTTAAAGATGGCTATATAAATAATGTCTTTACCCACAAACACTTTATCACCTACGCGGACTATTTTCATGATGCCGCGCTTGGTAAACACAATGATGTCATCTATATCACTACAATCAAACAGAAACTCCTCCTTCTTTAAGGCAGTGCCAATAAAGCCTTCCACTCTGTTCACATATAATTTGGTGTTGGCAATCGCAACCTGCTGAACGCTAATGGTATCGAAGAGTTTTATCTCGGTCTTGCGCTCCCTTCCCTTTCCGTATTTTTTCAACAGATTCTCGAAGTAAGCGATGGCAAAGTCGGTAAGGTGCGCCAAGTCGTGCTGCACCTGTGCAATGTCTGCCTCAATCCCCCTGATTTGATTATTCAGGTCTTCTATATCCAGTTTATAGATTCTTCTAACAGGTTTCTCGGTCAGTTTCAACACATCTTCCCTTGTCACCAATCTTTTTAGCATGGGTTGAAAAGGAACAAACGCCGCTTCAATTGCTTGTATCACCGTTTCCCATGTCTCGTGCTTTTGCTCTAGTTCCTTATAGATTTTTTCTTCGAAGAATATCTTTTCTAAGGAAGTATAGTGCCACTTATCGTTTAATTCGCCTAGTTTAATCTCTAGTTCACGGTTCAGTAAACCCTTTGTTCTTTCCACCGAAACAGACAATAACTCTTGCACCCCAACAAAGCGAGGTTTATCGCCTTCGATGATACAAGCATTGGGCGATACACTTACTTCACAATCCGTAAAGGCATACAACGCATCAATCGTTATGTCCGACGAAATGCCAGGTGCCAGATCAACCTGCACTTCAACATTCTTACCCGTAAACTCTGTTAATTTCTTAATCTTAATCTTCCCCTGATCATTTGCTTTGGTAATGCTTTCGCACAACTGCGCAACGGTAACACCAAAAGGAACGTCCCTAATAATCAAGCTTTTCTTGTCTAACTCCTCGATGATGCAACGTACTTTTACTTTTCCGCCACGCTTCCCATCCTGATAATTGGACACATCTACCATGCCTCCAGTCTGAAAGTCGGGATATAATTCGAAGGTTTTTCCTTTCAGGTATTTGATAGCTGCTTGTATGATCTCGCAGAAATTGTGAGGCAATATCTTGGTAGATAAACCCACCGCAATCCCTTCTACGCCTTGTGCTA